>SXGQ01221929.1_pt1 | contig 29615 bp, 24 predicted proteins | sample 3178371 | NCBI WGS metagenome assembly SXGQ01 (sample SAMN11356859, study PRJNA531348) | freshwater metagenome | isolation source: freshwater sample F1-20 | place: China: Fuxian Lake, Yuxi | collected 2017-12-25
AAGCTGCGCGGTATCCGTCACGAATACTTCATTCTCCACCTCAAAGAATCCGAATGGCGCTTTAATCACCGACACGATAATCTCTACCGTCTTTTGCTTAAAATCCTCCGCTCTCATCCGCTCTAAAAGTGCTAAGACCCTATGATTTTCCGACCCTTGAGAGCCCCCTTTTTTGAGCCCCGGGGTGCGGGGATTCTTCCTGATACGTCACAGGCTGCTTGTGTGTCTCGATTTCTGATGGCGCCGAACGGTGGTTAAATCAGTGTTTCCTTAGAGCGGTTGCGAAAAGTGATTTCCGTTTCGCAAGGCAGAAAAGGTGCGAAGCGGCTTGCGAACAGAGGCGGCGGGCGAGAAAGCAACTTCCTTGCAGTTGCGAGTTGACGGTTTTCCGATTTCGGTATCTACCTCACGCAAGTTTCAGATCGCTGTTTCTTCCTCGGAATCCGTAGACGGTCCGTCGAGGCTCGGCGTCTCAAACCGAGATTCCTAACAAACCCAACAGAAACCATCAGTTCAAACCCCACAAGACCATGAAACTTCAAGCTCAACTCACTCTCGCCTGCATCCTGACAGGCGCACTTCACGCCCAAGACACCGCCGTCGCTCAGCCCGGTGGAAAACTGAAAGCGGCCCCGGCCGTCCAGTTCGTCCAGATCGCTGCTGATCTGGTGGATCCCATCCATGTCACCGCTCCGAAAGATGGTTCAGGCCGTCTGTTTGTCTGCGAACGCCCCGGCGTCGTCCGCATCGTGAAGGATGGCAAACTGCTCGCAAAACCCTTCCTCGACATCAAGGACAAGACCCTCAGTTCATTCCTTGAGGAAGGCCTGTTCTGCATCGAGTTTCATCCGAAGTTCAAGGAGAACGGCTTGTTCTACATCTCCTATTCCGATATGTGGTTCAATGGCTCGACCATGCTGGTGCAGTATAAGGTCTCCGCCAAGGATCCGAACAAAGCGGATATGGACAGCGCGAAGGTGATCATGCAGATCGATTTCCCTTACTGCAATCACCACGGCGGCAAGATGGCGTTCGGACCCGATGGCTATCTGTATATCGGAGTCGGCGATGGCGGATGGGAGGGCGATGTCCTGAGCGCCGGACAGGATTTAAGCATGCTGTTAGGAAAGATGCTGAGAATCGATGTGAACAACTCGACCCCTGACCGCGCCTACTCGATTCCCAAGGACAATCCTTTCCTGACGCCCCTGCAGCAGATGACCTTGTTCGGTGTCTCGGAGAAGCAGTTTTCCAAGATCCATCCCAAGGCCCGCCCTGAAATCTGGGCCTATGGCATCCGGAACCCGTGGACCTTTTCCTTCGACCGCAAAACCGGTGATCTCTTCATCGCCGATATCGGACAAAATCATTGGGAAGAAATCAACAAGCAGCCGGCGGGTAGCAAAGGCGGAGAGAACTACGGTTGGAAGTTCATGTGCGGAAGCCACACCTTCCCCATTGAGGATGAGAAAACCAACCCGCGGGTAGGATTGCTTCCAATCGCGGAATACAGCCACGTGGATCAAGGCATCTGCGTTACCGGACTCGGGATTTACCGGGGCAAGGACTATCCCTCGATGGAAGGCATCTACTTCGCCAGCGATTGGGGAACAGGCAAAGTCTGGGGCTTGCAGCAGGATGACAAGGGCGTTTGGCAGATGCAGGAATTGCTGGACCTCGATACTCCCATCCGCCCGACCAGCGGTGGCGAGGATGAAGAGGGCAATATTTACATGACGCACGCCAGCGCCAATTACGGTGGTCCGGTGGATCCCTACACTTCGGAGCGTGGCGCGCTCTGGAAACTGGTGCCTGCGGACAAGGTCCCCGCAGGCGCTGTGACGGCACCGCTTCAAAAGAAATAAACCGGGTCTCAATTCTCGGCGGGACACGTTTGTCCTTGCTGCATTGCGGGGCATACCTTGTTGGTGTGCCCCGCCCCTTAAAATCCATGAACCGATTCCTTTTCCTTACTGCCGTTGCCCTGCTGTGCCCCTGTTCACTCCCTAGTCATGCCCAAGCCCCAGCGGCCCCAGCGGCGCCAGCGGCTGCGGCTGCACCTACCGGACACGAACACCACGGGGGCGTTTCCGCTACCGCCAGTGCCGGGCGGAAAATGGAGTTGATCGAAGGCCTGACTTCGGCGGATTTCCTGCGCCTCGGCTCCAAGCCAAACTCGGTGGACGTGGTCATCATCGCGGTCTTCAACGATGAGAATTACGGCATGAACTTCAATGGCTACGCCAAGGGCGCAGCCGTTTACACGATTCCGAAGGGATGGCAGGTCAATGTCACTTACATCAATCCCAGCCCAGTGCCGCACAGCGTATTCGTCATCGAAAAGGACTCCGTGAAAAAGCTTCAGGTCGCGGAGCCCTACTTCAAGGGGGCCGCCGTTCCGGAGCATTTGAAAGGGCTGGCCTATGGGAAAAGTAGCTTCAGCTTTGTCGCGGAAGAAGCGGGCGAGTTCGCATTCGCCTGTGGATTCCCTTCCCACACCATGAATGGTCATTGGATTGGGTTGGATATTTCCGATGAGGCCAAGGTGCCTACCCTCAAACTTGGTGCCGCCGAAGCCAAACCCGCCGGCCCGGCCAAATCGAAATAGATTATGGAACTCCTCAGTCGCGAGCGCACCATCGCCCCACTGGGTTTCAATCGCTGGTTGGTCCCGCCCGCCGCAATCGCTGCCCACATGTGCATCGGGCAGGTGTATGGCTTTAGCGTGTTCAACAAGCCGCTGATGGCGGAGTTGGGTGTGCCGATTTCCAGCGTCCAGTGGGCCTACGCGATTGCGCTGGTCATGCTGGGGCTCTCGGCCGCGGTCTTTGGCAAATGGGTCGAACGCAGCGGACCGCGCCGCACCCTGGTGGCATCCTGCGCCTGCTTTTGCGGCGGTCTGCTCCTTGCCTCACTCGGCGTGCACTTGAAGTCTCTGGCTCTGGTTCTTTTCGGTTATGGATTTGTCGGCGGCATTGGTCTCGGGCTGGGTTATATCGCCCCCGTCTCGACCCTCGTAAAATGGTTCCCCGCCCGGCCGGGAATGGCGACCGGCATGGCCATCAAGGGCTTTGGTGGAGGAGCCCTGATTGGCTCGCCGCTCGGCCAGGAATTGATGAAATACTATCAGAATGGTCCCGACACCGGAGCCGGAAAGGCACTGGCTACGATGGCCTGTCTGTACGCGGTCTTCATTCTCATGGCGGCGATCACCGTGCGCGTTCCGGCCGATGGTTGGAAACCGGACGGCTACGTGCCGAGCGAGCAAAAAAACGGCATGATCACCAGCGCCCGAGTCGCCGTCGATACCGCCTGGCGGACGCCTCAGTTTTGGCTCCTTTGGATTGTGCTTTGCATGAACGTCAGCGCCGGCATCGGCGTGCTCGGTCGAGCCGCCGACATGTTCCAGGACATGTTCCTCGGAGCCGCCGTCAGTGATGCACAGAAGACCGCCAACGCCGCGATCGGAGCGGGCTTCGCCGGGTTGCTCTCGATTTGCAATCTCGGCGGACGCTTTATCTGGTCTTCGATTTCCGACCGCACCGGACGCAAGACCGTCTATTGCCTCTACTTCGTTCTCGGGGCGGTGCTCTATGCCATGCTTCCATGGGCCCAACAGACCCAGAACAAGGTGCTTTTCGTCTGCCTCACCGCCGGCATCATCAGCATGTATGGAGGCGGATTCGCCACCATCCCAGCCTACCTGAGAGATCTCTTCGGAACCTATCAGGTCGGCGCCATCCACGGCCGCTTGATCACCGCCTGGAGCGTCGCTGCCGTGATCGGTCAGGCCCTTGTCAATGGCCTCTACGATTCGCGAGTCGCCGCCGGAATGCCAAAAGCAGAAGCCTATAATGGCACGTTTTTCATGATGTGCGGACTGCTCATGGTCGGCCTTGTCGCCAATCTCCTCGTCCGTCCTGTCGCCTCAAAACACCACCTCGCATGAAGGCCTCCACACTCAAGTTGATCATCGCATGGATGCTTGTGATCCTGCCCCTCGGCTGGGGCGTTTACAAATCGGCGGTCAAGTCGAAGCCCCTCTTTCAATCGACCCCGGCGGTCTCCAAACCCTGATTCCACTGCGTTTGATTTTGGCGTGAAGTACCGACGAGGCACGCTGAAGTTTTTTGAAGAGCCCGAGACGACGTGGGCGCGGAGTGTTGAGCACCACGGCGTCCAGGTCCTGGAAATCTCGGATGGTGCTGCTCTCGTTTTCCCCGGCTCGCTGGGTATTTGGCCCGTTCGTCCTCGGTGACGTCGTCAATAGAGTCGGTTCCCTGATCATCCGCTTTAGGTGCAGTTCCGTCAGCCCGCAAATCACGCTGGTCTTTTTGTAGCGGTAAGTTGTCACGTTCAAAAAACCAAGGAGTCGCTTCAACTCTCGGTTCCTGCTCGCAGGTGAAGGGAGAGAACAATGCGGAGGTCATTTTTGCGCCGGAGGGTGCGCGCTACGCGCCCGGCTTGGCGAGGGGCACGGAGAATTGGTTTTGGCTGCCCTCGTTTCGTTTTCCGAGGGTGGGGGAGTAGTCGAAGATGTGTGCGGTGCCGTCTTTGCGCATTTCGATGAGGCGCAGCCAGCCGTCGCCGCCGTTTGGGCGCATCTGGAAGTTTACGAGCACCTGCGGAATGCCACGGCCGTCGGGCGTTTTGCTCACCATGCGGCCGAGGCCGTCGCCGAGGACGTGGCCGTTGAGTGTGAGGATGAAGTTTCCGTGTTTGGAGAGCAGCTTTTCCCAAAGCTCGGTGCCGTCGTTCACGTCATCGCCCGTGGCTTCGGCGACGTCGTAGTCGTGGGGATTCCACGGCTGCTTTTTACCGTGCGTTTTCCAGTCGTAGCGCGTGTCGTCGTGGAACATGTAGGCGTGTGTGAGGAGGATGATTTCGCGGTCCTTGTGTCTGGCGGCCACTTCGTTTGCCCAGCGGATGACGTCGCCGCGCGGGCCGAATTCGAGACCGAGTATGAGGAACTTCCGGCCTGCGGCTTCGATGAGCTGGAAGTTATTCTCCAGCCGCTCGGGTTCCTTGTCGTACGTGCCGCCCCACCCGGGGAGCTTTTGAAGGTCGGCGATTTTGAAGTAGTCATTGAGCAGCGTGGTGCGGTCGGCGCAGCGGCCATTCGGTCCGTAGTCGTGGTTTCCGGGAATCATGCAGTAGGGCATGCCGCCTTCTTCGAGCACGCGCATGGAGCGGCGGGCGTTTTCCCACTGCGCGGGTACGTTGTTGTCGGTGATGTCGCCGAGGTGGAAAACGGCGGCGATGCGGCGGCGTTCCTTTTGCTTCACGATCCATTGCGTCTGCGCGGTGAACGTCTTCGGGAAATGCTTCGCGTAGTTCTGCGTATCGGGGAGCACGGCGAACGTAAATGCGCCATCCTGCGGAAGCGGAGGCTCGCCATCGACGAGGATGCCGTCGGCGTAAGGATCCGGTTTCACTGGAGATTCCGTCTGCGCGAATGCCGCGAGCGGCGCGGCTGCGAGCGTGGTAATAAGCTGTCTGCGGGAGATGCGGTGGTGGATCATGCATCCGGAGAACTCGCGGAAGGCGCGGGTCTTGGACGGTGTTTTTGCGTGGACGGGTTTTTTCCAATGAGCGAGCGGACTTGCAACAGGACGCGGGGAAATGGAACATCCGCCGAGCATGCCACACATCGAATCACCAACCGAAATCGCGCCGCCCGCGTGGTTTTGCATCCGCTCGCAGCCCTCGCGGCAGAATGTGGCGGCTGCGCATCTGCGCTCGTTTGGCGTGGAGGTTTTTAATCCGCACATGCGACTGCGGAAGGCGACCCGCCTCGGGGTCATGTGGCGAAGCGAGCCGCTCTTCACGAACTATCTCTTCGCCCGATTTTCGCTCGGGGAGAATCAGCGTCGCGTGCGGTATGCGTTCGGGGTCGCCGACATTGTGCGATTTGGCGAGACGCCGCGGGAGGTGACGGAGCGTGAGATCGACGGGCTTCGCGCGCAATGGGGACCGGCGGAGGAGTTCGTGGTGGAGCAGCGGCTGAAGCCGGGCGACGTGGTGAAGCTGAGCGGGCGTCTTTTTCACGGCGTGGAGGCCGAGGTGCTATGCCTGCTGCCGGCGCGGCAGCGTGTCAAAGTGCTGCTCGATTTTCTCGGTGGCCCGAAGGAGGCGGAGATCGAGGAATGCGATATTGTCCCGGCTGCGACGCCGCAACTGAGCGCGTGAAACGGGATTCTCTCGCGATGCGCCGACGCGGTTTTTTGAAGGCGGGCACGCTGGGCCTCGCGGGTCTTGCGCTTGCGCGCGGTGCGGCGGCTGCGCCGACGGGGAGAGCCTGCATCCTGGTTCTTAATGCGGGAGCTCCGGCGCATCTCGATACGTGGGACCCAAAGCCGGATGCACCATGCGAGGTGAGGGGACTGTTCGGAGCGATCGCAACGCGCGGGGATTTTCAAATCTCCGGAGCTTTCCCGCTCCACGCCCGAATCGCGGATCGTTTCAGCATCGTGCGCGGCGTGGGCTGCGATGCGACGCCGCTTCACGAACTCGGCTGCCAGATAGCTCAAACAGGGCGCGCCGACGCGGACGGTCCGTGCGCGCCGCATATTGGCGACCTTGCGGCGGAGGTGCACGCCGGGCGATGCGAACTGCCCGCGCACGTCATTCTCCCGCGTCCGCTGGACGGAAGTCGGCTCGGGCTATCTTTTGGCCAGGCGGTCACGAACGGCAGTTCCTCCGCGATGGCCGATGCGCTCGATTTGGAGCGCGAGCCCGGGCGCGTTCGTGAGCGGTATGGTCATCACGCGATGGGGCGTCGATTCCTTGCGGCATGCAGACTGGTGGAGCGCGGCGTGCGATTCGTGACGCTGAATCCGTTTGAGTCGCCGACCGGACCCGTGACGTGGGATGTGCACGGTGCGCGTCCGTTTGCGACGATGGATGACTTCCAGCGCGTGGTGGCTCCGATGTACGACCAAGCGATGAGCGCGTTGGTGGAGGATTTGTCTGCGCGGGGGATGCTCGATTCGACGATGGTTGCCGCGCTGTCTGATTTCGGCCGGACGCCGTGGATCAATCGTGACGGCGGTCGCGACCATTGGACGAAGTGCTGGAGCGTTTGTTTTGCCGGTGGAGGCGTGCAGGGCGGGCGAGCGCTGGGTGAAAGCGACGAAATCGGCGCGGAGCCTCGGCATGATGCGATTCATCCGCGTCGTCTGCTTGCGACGATTCGCCGTTCGCTCGGCCTTGTGGAAACGCCGGACCACCCGGCCCTTCACGAACTTTTTTGATGGAACCGACCAACCGACCAGCCCGCCGTGCGCGTCCAATCAAATCAAAACCGAAAGCCGTCAACTGGCTGCTGGAGTTCCTCCGGCATCCGCTCACGGTGCTGTGCATCGGCACGGTGATCACGACGCTTGCGGTTCCGTGGCTGAATGCCCGGAGCTCCGTTGCGCGCCAAGTTTCGGAAGCTCGGCAGGCAAAGGCACTGGAGGTTTTGAAAGGTGTCGGCTCCGATAACGTCCGCCTCAATCTCGTGCGCTCGGCCTTCAATGTCTTCGAGCGTGAAGGCGGACTCTCGGGAACGCCGGAACTAGTCGAAGAGCGCCGTACGGAGCTGAGGAAGCGCGTGTATGACGGATACGGCGAGTTCGAGCAGACTGCGTGGTGGTGGTATTGGGAAATTGCGCGGGAAGCCGAGTTGTTCGGCTGGCTGACGCCTGCAAAAGCTGCGGAGTTCCGCGCGCTCGCCAAGCAATACGAAGCCAATCTGTACGACTCGATGGCGCTCGTTCAGATTCCGTGGAAGCGGTATCTCGCCGAGTCGAAGGAAACGGTTGCTGAAAAGAGTCAGGCGTTGATGCCTGGACTAGAGGATTCTCTTGGCCGAAAGCAGGCTGAGCGCGATGCACTCGCAGACCGGATGGTACGCTTGTTTTTGAAGTGAGCGGCTGTCAACCGTGCGGCTGGGCGCACGAGCAATCCGCGCATTTTCCGCAGCCTCCGCTGACGGGGGTGATTTCATCGTTGCTGAGGTAACATGCGGGATCCGGAGCCCACATGTCGTCGTGCATCTGCACGGCCCGGACTCGGAATCCTCCGCCGCAGATTCCGAGGAAGCGGCAGTTGGCGCACTTGCCGGTGAGCCGTGAATTGCGGTCGCGAAGTGCAGCGAGCGTAGCATTCTCGCGATCACGCCAGATTTCGCTGAAGCGGCGTTCTTTCACGTTTCCGAACGTAAGTGACTGCCAGAACTGGTCGGGATGCACGTTGCCCTGCGTGTCGATGTTTCCGATTCCCGTGCCGCTGCTGTTGCTGCCGCCGCCGTTCCATTTGAGCAGCTTCAAAACCTCCTCGGCTCGCTCCGGATTCTCCCGCCGCAGGCGCATGTAGAGATACGCGCCGTCCACCGGTTGATCGACTTTGAGAATTTCGCGCGGCCGGCCTGACGCGGCCCATTTCGCGGTGCGGTCGAGAATCTTGTCGAGTGCGATGCGGGTGTCGTCGTGGGAGACATCGACCATCGTCGATCCGCGTCCGGAGTATACCAGGTGATAAAAGCACACGCGCTCGATGTCCTCGCGCTCGACCAGATCGAGGATCGCATCGAGGTCCGTGATGTTTTGCCGCGAGAGCGTAAGGCGCAGACCGACTTTCTGTCCGACGCTCTTGCAATTCCGGAATGCGCCGATTGCCCGCTCGAATGCGCCCGATTTTCCGCGGAACCGGTCGTGGGTCTCGCCGATTCCGTCGAGCGAAATGCCGACGTAGGAGAACTCAAGTTGTTTGATCCAGCACGCCGCGTTGGGGCCGATCAATGTGCCGTTTGTCGAGAGTGTGAGGCGGAGACCCTTTTTGCGGGCATAGCCTGCGATCTCGTAGAAATGCGGGTGAATGAGCGGTTCGCCGCCCGAGAGCAGCAATGCGGGCACGCCATAGTCGGCGAGGTCATCGATGACATCCTTGCACTGATCGAGCGTGAGTTCTCCCGGATACTCGCGGGCGTCGCTGTCGGAGTAGCAGTGGATGCATTTCAAATTGCAGCGCCGCGTGATGTTCCAGACGACGATTGGTTTTCGCTCGGCTGCGGTCTTCGGGGCACCGTGTCCCATTCCGTAGCGCAGGTGGTCGGCGTTTTGTGAAACGCCACAGTAGAGTCTCGTAAGATTGATCACGGGCTCGCACGCTAAGGTTCTCCGCGCGAGCCGCTCACCGCATTTTGCCCGACACTGCGCGACGCTTGGCTCCACGCGGCGCGCGGGCTATGAGCGGGGCATGAATTCGATTCTGCGCTGCCTGCTTGTTCTGGTTGTTTCGATTTTCCAGCTTCGTGGCGATGATGCGGTGAAGGCTGCGAAACTTCCTCCCGGCGACCACGCGCGCCTGCTCACGGTGGATGGCGTCTTGCGGACTTATACGGTGCATATCCCTCGAAACATTGACGCGGAAAAGCCGGCCGCTGCCGTGCTCGTCCTTCATGGTGCTGCGATGAACGGCCTGATGATGGTCGGCTTTTCCGGAATGAACGAAACCGCGGACAAGCATGGATTTCTCGCGGTTTACCCAAGCGGCACAGGCGTGGGGCCGTTCCGGACATGGAACGCGGGCGGCTTTCCGGGAAACTCGAACAAGGCGGATGATGTGAAGTTCATCGGCGCTGTTCTCGATGATCTCGCGTCGGTGGCGAATGTGGATTCGAAGCGCGTATTCGCGTGCGGAATGAGCAATGGCGGAATGATGTCCTACCGGCTCGCCGCGGAAATGTCAGAGCGCATCGCGGCGATTGCGCCGGTGGCCGGGACGATTGCAATCGAGCGCAGTGAACCAAAGCGCGCAGTGCCGGTCCTGCATTTCCATGGCACCATGGACAAGCTGGTTCCCTACACGATGCCCGCGCGGCGGAATCCCCAAATCATGCGGCTGAAAAGCGTCGCCGATTCCGTCGGGACGTGGGTGAGGTTGAACGAATGCAATCCGGAGCCCGTCACGGATGTGCTGACCAAGGACGGCGCGACCATGAGGGTGACACGCGAGTTGTATCGAGGTGGACGCGACGGCGCAGAGGTCGGTCTGATTACCATCGAAGGCGGCGGTCACACGTGGCCGGGCCAAAAGTCGCCCGTTGGATTTATCGGTCAATCAACGCCCGACATCTCCGCCAACGAATTGATTTGGGAGTTCTTCGCCCGGCACCCGATGAAGTGAGCTAGCACCAGTGTGCGCCTTTTGCTTCGACGTATACTGCGTAGAGCGACTGGCTGGCGGTCATAAACAGGCGATTACGGCGCGGCCCGCCGAAACAAACATTGCTGCAAATCTCCGGAAGCAAAATGAGACCGATGCGCTGGCCGTCTGGCGCGAATATGTGGACACCATCGTAGCCCGCGCCGACCCATCCTGCACCGACCCACACGTTGCCCTCGGTGTCGCAGCGGATGCCGTCGGCCTGGCCGGCGGCTTCCTTTCCATCCACGTCCATCTTCATCGAAATATACTCCTTCCCATTCTTCAGCTTCGCGCCGTCCACGTCCCACACCTTGATGTTCTTCGGTGCTTCTTTGTAGTGCGACGAGCCGGTGTCGGCGACGTAGAGCTTTTTGTAATCAGGCGAAAAGCAGAGGCCGTTCGGTTTGAAAATCTCGTCGGTGACGCGAGTGATTTTTGCGGTGGCGGGGTCGATGCGATAGACGGCTTCCTTTTGCTCCAGCGGCAGCTTTTTGCCCTCGTACTCAAACAACGCACCGTAGCCGGGGTCGGTGAACCAAATCGCGCCGTCGGGAGCCACGACCGCGTCGTTCGGGGCGTTGAAGGGCTTTCCGTCGAACTTTTCCGCAAGCACCGTGATTTCGCCGTTCGGCTCGTAGCGCACGACGCGTCGTGTGCCGTGTTCGCAGGAAATCTGCCGCCACTCCCGGTCGAACGTGTTGCCATTTGAGAAGCCCGCGGGTTTGTGGATGGTGCTCACGTGCCCATCGTCCGGCAGCCAGCGGAGCTGTGTGTCGTTCGGGATGTCGCTCCACATGAGAGACTGGCCCGCGCCGCTCCACGCCGGGCCTTCCGCCCAGCGCATTCCCGTGTGGAGTCGCTCAATGCTCGCGTTGCCGATCTTGATCGCTTTGAAGCGGTCATCCAGCGCGATGACGTCGGGCTCGGGATAGCGGACCGGTGCGGCACCCGGCGAGAAATCGCGGGCGAGCAGGGGAGTGGTTACGAGTGTTCCGAGGGTGGTCAGGAAGGAGCGGCGTGTGGTGTTCATCGCGCGGCGTTGTCCCGCACGCGCCGCGCCGTGTCAATTGCCGTGCTCGAAGGCGCCGAGGTCGGGCTTCCGGCCTTTGAAGGGGAAGCCGCATTCCTCGCCGGCGTCGATGAGCGCGCTGCCCGGAGCGAGACGCATCAGCGAGATGTCGGGCAGGCTGCCGTCCGACTTCCGCGGAGCAGTGAGCTGCGATTCGTCGAGGCTCACGAAATCACGTTCCGTGACTCTGAGTCCGGCGATGTCGAATGAGTTGCTGCGTGCATCGCTCTTGGCGGAGTTCAAATTCGTGATCTCGGTGCGTCCGCGAAAGCCGAGATTGTTCCGCATCTTCTGCCCGATTCCCGGAATATCGGTCACATTGTCCGGAAGGCGTTCGAGCATGTTGAAGTTCACCGGATTGTTGAAAGCCGTGTTGTTGAACCAGTCTCCGCCGCCGATGTGGTGATTGCCGTAGAAGCCTGCTGAGCGGTTTCTCACGGCGAGACAAAAGCGCACGGTGTGACGGGGGATTGGCTTCGGCAAAAGTTGGAGCGGCGTGCCCGCGTGCCCGCCTGCCTTGAATCCGTTGCCATCGGCACGGCGCACGAAGCCTTCGGAGAATCCGTTGTAAAACGCCCAGCAATTCTCGAAGACGATCGACTCGTGCGCGGAGATGCAGTCGAAACCATCGTCGCTGTTGAACCAAGCGCGGCAGCCGCGGAATACGTTGTTCTTCGCGCCGGCGGCGGGGTGGCCGCCGAAGCCATCCGAGTTTCCGCCGCGTCCTCCCTCTGATGTATAGTCCCAGTTTTTGTAGGCATCGCAATTGAGGATCAAGTTGTTCGAGCCGTTCGTGAGATAAAGGCCGATTGCCTGCGTGTCGTGCATCGCGAGGTGTTCGAAAATGTTATTGCTGCCCTCGCTGCGGAAACATTCGGACTGCGTGTGGCCAGTGAGCGTCACCTGCACACCGGTCACTTCAAAGCCCCGCAAATGAAGCCACGATCCGCCGACCCAGAATGCCGCGACGCGGAGCTTGGGCGGTTTGACGTCCGAGAAATCGAGCACCGGACGCTCGTCCTTGTACGCCCAATAACGAATCGGCGCGTCCTCGGTGCCGCTCTTTCCGAGCTCAAAAATCGCCGCGTAATTCCTTATGCGCCGCGCCATTTGGTCCGCCCGCACGTTGTACACGCCGCCGCGCAGAAACACGGTATCGCCCGGCTTCACGAGCTCCTGCGCGCGGCTGATGTCCGCAAATGGCGCCGCGAGTGTTCCTGGATTCTTGTTGTCGCCATCCGCTGCGACGAAATACTCCGCGGAGTGAAGCGGCATGGTCGTGAGAATGAAGACGAGAAGCAGTGGCAGACGGTGCATCGCTGCGAATGTTCCGTTCTGCGCGCCTGCCCGCAAGCGCAACCAGCGCGAAGGAACTTCGGTCTTTCAACACCTGGATGCGGCAGGTAGTTTCACCAGTATGAAGACGATTCTCTTTCTGCTCACGCTGTTCACCGCTTCTGTATTCGCGAAAGTGAAGACGGAACTCATCACATACAAGGACGGGGCCACGGAGCTGGAGGGCTTTCTCGCATACGATGATTCAGCGAAGGGCTTACGGCCCGGGGTGCTCGTGATTCACGACTGGACCGGCTTGCAGGAATACACAAAGACCCGCACGACGCAGCTCGCGGAAATGGGCTATGTCGCTTTCGCCGCGGACATCTACGGAAAAGGTGTGCGGCCGACCGAATCGAAGGACTGCGCGATTCAGGCCGGCACTTACAAGAAGGACCTCCCGTTGCTCCGAAAGCGTGTTCTTCTGGGCCTCGCGGAATTGAAGAAGCAGAAGGGCGTGGATGACGCGAAGCTCGCGGCGATTGGCTACTGCTTCGGAGGGACGAGTGTGCTGGAACTCGCGCGCAGCGGCGAGAAGGTCGCGGGCGTCGTGAGTTTCCACGGCGGACTGTCCACGACAATGCCGGCCGAGAAGGGCAAGGTGAAGGCGCGCGTGCTCGTCTGCCACGGCGGGGCGGATGGTCACGTGAATCCCGAGGTTCCGGATTTCAAAGCCGAGATGGAGAAGGCCGGCGTGGATATGCAATTCATCACCTACGAGGGAGCGCAGCACGGTTTCACCAAGCCCGGCCCGGCTTACCAGGAGAAGGCCGACAAGGAATCGTGGTCGGCAATGAAGCGCTTCTTCGACGGGCTCTTCAAAAAGTAGCGATTCCGCGCGGGTCACATCGCGCTTGAGTACGGCCGGTGCGTGTAGTTTGTTGCGCGTCATCATGCTCAACCGTCTACTCCTCGTGCTCGCCCTTTTATTCAGCCCCGTCACCTTGCCGGCAGCGGTGTGGCAGTCTCCGGAGTTTGGTGTTGGTGTCGCTTTGCCGGACGGTGCCGACTGGGTGCCGCTGCCCGAGGCGGTGACGCCGACGCTGCGTGTGCTTGCGGGCGTCGTGAATCAAAAGACGAATTCGATGTTCAATCTCGCGGTGCAGACGGCGCTCGCTGGGAAATCGATCGATGATCCAAATGTGGCGGAAGCGGTGAAGAAGGACCTCACCGCGGCTGGATATCAGATTTTCGGTTACTCGAAAATAGGTGCAGGCACGGCGCAATGGATTCAGTTTCCCGTAAACGGAAATGGGGCGAAAGGTGTCGTGCGCGTGACCGGCGCGAATGGCCAGATTTTCACCGTGACGATGCTGCGCGGTGATGGAAAGAACGCGCTTGAGGATCCCGAACTGATGCGTGCGGGCGCTTCATTCCGCGTTTCCGCGGTCACTGCGCCGACTGCGCCTCCGGCAACTCCCGCTGAGAAATCCGAGCAGAAAGTCGCGCAGCCGAAGTCCGGCGAAGTGGAATCGCCTGCAACGATTGCGACGCCGGTGGCGGAGGGCGAGATGGACTACAAGCGCATCGCCATTGGCGGCGGTATTCTTGTTTTCCTGCTGCTGATGGCGTGGGGAATTGTCGGGTCCGGCAAAAAGTAGTTTGCAGAAATAGATTGCGCACTACGGCTGCGCGATTTACCCCGCCGTTGTCCCTTTCCCGGAACGTTAAAATCCAAATCTTAGAAAGGGAACATGCAGCCGATTCATTCTTATAACGTCGTCCCCCAACTCCCCAAAACACTCGAACCACTGCGCGAACTTGCAGTGAACCTTTGGTGGACTTGGGAGCCGGCGGCGAGAGCGCTGTTCCGCCACCTCGATCCCGAACTGTGGCACCGCACGAACCATAATCCTGTGCGGATGCTTCAACTCAGCAAGCAGTCGCGTCTCGCCGAACTCGCGAAGAACGACGACTTCCTGCGCGAGATGACCGCTGTGATTGAGCGCTTCAATGCTTACCTTTCGCGCAAGGATACCTGGGCCAAAGGCCGCAAAAGTTCACCGCTTTCGGGACCTGTGGCGTATTTTTCAGCCGAGTTTGGATTCCACGAATCCTTCCCCAACTACTCGGGAGGCCTTGGAATTCTGAGCGGCGATCATTGTAAATCCGCAAGCGATTTGGACATTCCATTTGTCGCGGTGGGGTTGCTTTACCGCCACGGGTATTTCCGCCAGCAGATCAACAAGGAGGGCTGGCAGGAGAGTCTGGAGTTGAATCAAAACTTCACGCATCTCGCGGTTCAGGAGGTGAAGGATTCGGACGGAACGGCGCTGACAGTCAGCGTGAAGATTCTCGATCGCTGGGTTACGGCCAAGATTTGGAAATTGGCGATTGGTCGCATCCCGCTGTATTTGCTGGATACCTACTTGCCGGAGAATGCACCGGAGGATCGCGAAATCACTGCGCAGCTTTACGGCGGCGATCATGAGATGCGGATTCGTCAGGAAATCATTCTCGGCATCGGCGGTGTTCATGCGCTCGCGGCGCTTGGTATAAAGCCGAGCGTTCATCACCTCAACGAAGGGCACGCAGCATTCATCGCGCTCGAACTCATCCGCCGGCGCGTGCAGGAGGAGAAACTCGATTTTTATTCCGCGCTTCAGGCCACTGCGTCGGGAAATGTCTTCACAACCCACACGCCCGTGCCTGCTGGAAACGATGCGTTTCCGTTGGAATTGATGCGGAAGTATTTCGGAGACTACCCGGCCAGCGTAGGAATCGATTTCGAGACATTTGCGAGCTTCGGGCAGACGAGGACGAATCCTGTTGAGCCTTTCTCCATGACGATTCTTGCGCTGCGCACTTCGCGCCACGCAAACGGAGTTTCTGCTCTCCATGGTCGTGTGTCCCAAGGGCTATGGAAGGATGTCTGGGCGGGCGTTCCGGAGTCGGAGGTTCCGATTACATCGGTCACCAACGGCATCCACACCAAGACGTGGATGGCTCCGGATTTCGTGAAGGTGTACGATCGCTATATGCCGGGCTGGGAGGAGAACCTTACCGACCGCGACTTCTGGCGCAAAGTGCAGGATATTCCCGATGACGTGATTTGGGAAACCCATCAGAAGCAGAAGCTCCGCACCGTTGAGTTCATCCGCGAGCGTGTTCGGATTCAGCGCCAGCGCCTGAACGAAAGCCCGGAGAAAATCCGCGCTGTTTCAAGCATGCTCAATCCTGAGGTTCTGACGATCGGGTTCGCCCGGCGGTTCGCAACCTACAAGCGCGCTACGCTGCTTTTCTCGGATCCGGAGCGACTGCACCGATTGATGAACAATACGGAGCGTCCCGTGCAGTTCGTCTTCGCGGGGAAGGCCCACCCGAAAGATGAGCCCGGAAAGGGATTCATCCGGAAAGTGTACGAGTTTACCCGGATGCCGGAGTTTGAAGGACGCATCGTTTTTGTGGAGGACTACGACCACTATGTCGGCCGGCGCCTTTACCAGGGAGTGGATTTGTGGCTGAACAATCCGCGTCGCCCTCTTGAAGCCAGCGGCACGAGTGGAATGAAGCTTCCGCCGAGCGGAGGCCTGAATCTAAGCGTGCTCGACGGTTGGTGGTGCGAGGCTTATCGCGATAATCCGAAGGCGGGATGGGCAATTGGCTCGGAGATTCCCGAGTCCACGCGCGAAGTGGACGAGCGCTTCGAAACGGAGGTCGATGTGGCGAGCCTCTTCCACATCCTCGATACGCAGGTGCTCCCGCTTTATTATGCGAAGCCCGATGGCAGACTTCCGCTCGCGTGGATCAATTTGATGCGGGAATCGATCCGTACGGTCGTGCCCGTTTTCAACACGCATCGCATGGTTCAGGAATACACCGAGCGGCTTTACGAAAGCGCCGCACGTGCGCACGCGACCCTCAATGCCGACGGCGGCAAGCGGGCAATCGAGCTCAGCCAGTGGAAGGCGGCCATTCGTCGCGATTGGTCTCACGTGAACGTGAGCGACGTCGGCGTGCGAACTGGAAATGGTCCGAGCGTGACCGTGGGCGAACAGCTTGAAGTGAGCGCGCGCGTGGCACTTGGTCCGATCGCTCCGGAGTTTGTGCGCGTTCAAGCCTACTTCGGGGAGAACGTGAACGGTGAAATCGTGGGCGCAAAGACGGTCGACTTGAAGCAAGTCGAGAAGCTCTCGGACGGTACGTTCCGCTTTGCGGGCACCATTCCGGCGGCGGAAAGCGGCAGTTACGGACTCAGTGTACGCGTGCTTCCATCGCACCCCAACGTTGTTCAGGCGCATGAATTGCGATTGATCACTTGGGCACATTGATTCCGCGCAGCGAGCCCCGGCGTCACTTTTTGCTTCGCAGCGTGCCATCGCTCGTCTTTCCTCCGCGCGCCGATGACTGACGCCCAACGAACCTTTATCCGCCGCTTCTCGAGTACTGCGGTCCTTTGGACTGTCGCGCTCTTTACCATTCTGGGCGGGTGGGAACCGGGATTTGTGCTGCTCATCGCCGGGCTCGGTCTTGTCGGGCTGTGGGAGTATTACACGATGCTCGACGCTGGCGGACGGCCGAATTTCAAGGGCCTCGGAATGTTCTCCGGCGCCCTCATGATGGCCGGCCTGTTCTACTGGCTGGCATGGCGGCGGGCGACGCCGGACGGACTGTACGATTTCGAAATCGGCACGCTGCTGCTTTTCATGCTCGTCATGTTTTCGCGGCAGATGTTCCCGAAAATGAAAGGGCACGTGCCGCTGGAAACGGTCGGTTTCACGCTGTTTGGTCTCTTCTACGTGCCGTGGCCCTTCAGCTTCGTGGCGAAGATTGTTTACATGCTCCCGCGGGATGCCGCTGGCCATGTGACGGGGCATTGGTATGTGCTCTTCTGCGTGCTTGTGACGAAATTCAGCGACATGGGCGCTTATCTGACCGGTTCATTGATCGGGAAGACGCCGCTTGTTCCGCACATCAGCCCGAAAAAGACGTGGGAGGGCTTCTTCGGAGCACTGGCGTTCAGTGTGGGTGGAGCTTGCGGTCTCGTGGCGCTGATGCCGGTAAAACTGGCGCTGCTCGATCAGTTTCACGCAGTTATCCTGGGGCTCGTTCTTGGTTTCGCTGCCGTGATTGGCGATCTGGCGGAATCGCTCATCAAGCGCAGTTGCAATGTGAAGGATTCCGGCCGTTTTCTTCCGGGTATCGGAGGCGCTCTCGACCTCATCGATAGCATTCTTTTCACAGCGCCGATGATGTTTTTCTACCTGCGGTTTGTGATGCGATGAGAAAGCGGCGCGTTGTCATCCTTGGTTCCACCGGCAGCATCGGCGAGAGCGCGCTGAAGGTCGCGCGTGACATCCCTGACCGCATGGAAGTCGTAGGCCTCGCGGCCGGAAAGAATGCAACAAGGCTGGCGGCGCAGGTCCGCGAATTCCGGCCCCGTCTCGCATCGCTCGCTGAGCCGCTCGATGTGAAAATCGACTGTGAACTTCTGCATGGCGATGAGGGATTGTGCGAGCTGGCGCGGATGCCCGAAGCGGACCTTGTTCTCATTTCGATTGTAGGTACGGCGGGACTCCGGCCAGCGCTTGCTGCGATCGAGTGTGGGAAAGATATCGCGGTGGCCAGCAAGGAAATCCTGGTCATGGCGGGCGAGGCCGTGATGAACGCCGCGCGGGAACATGGTGTGCAGGTCCTGCCAGTGGATAGTGAGCATAATGCGATTTTCCAGTGCCTAGAGGGTCGCAGCAGCGAGCAGGTCCGTCGCATCATCCTCACCGCGAGCGGTGGTCCATTCCGCACTTGGCCCGCAGCGGATTTGGAGAACGTGACGCTCGAACAGGCGCTCAAGCATCCGACTTGGACGATGGGTTCGAAGATCACCATCGACTCCGCAACGCTATTCAACACAGGGCTGGAAATGATCGAGGCGAGGTGGCTGTTCGACGTTGAGATGAGCCGCGTGGATGTGATCGTTCATCCGCAAAGCATCGTTCATTCGATGGTCGAGTTCGCGGATAACTCGATTCTCGCGCAGTTGTCAGCGACGGATATGTGCTTCCCGATTCAGTATGCCGTTACGTGGCCGGAGCGCGTGCCGAACCGGCTGCCGCCACTGAATTTTGCGACTCTCGGACAGCTCACTTTTGAGGAGCCGCGCCGCGCGGACTTTCCGGCGCTCGATTTGGCTCGCAGGGCGGGTGAAGCGGGTGGGGCGCTTCCAGCCGTTCTGAATGCGGCGAACGAGATTGCCGTGGCCGCATTCAGCGAAAGGCGATGCAGTTTCCCGGCGATCTGGCGCACAGTGGAGCGGGTGATGAATGAACACGCGCACATCGCCCACGCGTCGCTCGACGAGATTCTCGCCAGCGACTCATGGGCGCGCGTGCGCGCGGCGGAGATACTGGCAAAGTAAGGGCCGAGCCCGGTTTCCCGAACTCGGCCCTTCTGTGCGACTTTCGAGTTAGACGGTGACTTACAGTTCCACCTTCATCACGCCGCGCATGATGTGGCAGTGGCCCGGGAAGGTGCAAAGGTAACCGTATTCACCCGGCGTGAGCGCATCGAGTTTCAGGACCTCGACTTCACCGGGGTTGAGGAGCTTCGAGGCCTTGATGATGTCGGCCATGCTCGGGATGTAGTTCTTCGCAATGGCGTCCGGCTGGGCCGCCATCGCGTCGGCGGCTTTGCAGCAGGGTTCGAGAGCGCCGGGTTTGACGACCACGAGATTGTGCTGAAGCGAGTCTGCGTCCTCGAACACGATCGCGATTGGTTTGCCTGCTTTCGCGGTGAAACTCATCACGTCGTATTTCATTCCCTCCACGGCTTTGATTCGAAAGACCTGATGCGTCTTCGCGAGAGCATCGAGGTTCTCTGCGACCTTCGGCTTGCTCGGGTTTTTCAGCGCCATGGCGATGTCGCGGCCAACTTCGCTCGGCTTGCTCGCGAGGAGCGTGTTGAGCATCGTGAGTTGAGTTGGAGTTGCATAGCGGGTGAAGCTCCGTGCGACGGCGGCGACGTCCGGACTTCCCGATGGTCCTTCGCCCGTGCTGGCTCCGGTGGATTTACCGAGTTTCACCACAGCGATGTCGTCGAAGTATGCGATGCCGGTGCTTTGTCCCCAGCCGCCGTAGAGGCAGTTCAGGGAGATGGAATCCTGTTTGCCGGTGGCGATTTTGAACGAAACGCGCGTCCAGTCCTGCTTGCCGGTGATGGCTTGCGACTTGGGTTGCTTCCCGTTCAGCGAATGGATCTCCATAAGCGCTCCGGTGGCACCCTTGACGTTCTCGGTGCGAATGTAGGCGCTGATTTCATAGTCGTACCCGGGTTCGACCGGAATATCCTGAAACCAACTCGTGTCCGCGCCGGTCTTGCTCTCGATCTTGAGGCAGTGTCCGCTGCGTCCATTCGGAACGATTGTGTGTTCCGCGGTGCCATTGTAGGTGCGCGGTGTCCAGTTCAGCGGCTGCGGAGGCGAACTCTTGGTGAGCAGGGAAATGTCGCCGTTTTTAGCGATGTTCTCGAACTTCTGCTCCTCGACCTTCTCGCCGTGCGCGGGTGCTGCGAGCGGCTTGGCTGCATTGATCGCGGCTGTGAGGAATCCGTTTGCATGGCGCGATGCAGCAATCGTTACCGCTGTTGGCAACCATTTGTCGCCCTTCACGACAGCGTCAGAGCTGAGTTTGAAAAGGACATCGCCTGCGGGATCGTAAGCTGGCTGGTCGGCGAGCGCGAGCAGTGCCGTGAGGCGCACGAGCGGTTCCTTGTCGGTGAGCATCCCGGAGTCGAGAATCGCCTGCGCGCTCGCCATGGTGCGGGGCAGCATCTGCACCGCGGCGCGGCGGACGCCGTTGGCAGGGTGTTTCATGGCCGCGGCCACCGTGGCTGCATCGGCTGCGCCGAGTTGTTGCAGTGTCCAAAGTGCATGGAGTGAACCGCCGGCGATGCCCGCTTCGTCGGGCTTGCCGTTCGCTACGATCTTTTTCAGATCCTCGGCGACGTCCGTTTTTCCACGCTCGACAAGCAGGCGTTGTGCGGTGAAGCGCCAGAACTGGTTGTCGCTCTGAATCGCTTCGAGCAGCGACTTCGTGTCGTCTTTCGACAGTTTCCACTGCTTCGACGGTGTGCCGCCTTTCCACGAAAGACGCCAGATGCGCGCACGCTGCGTGTCACGAAGCTCGGAAACGAAGGCGTTTCCGCGGCCTGTCTGGCCTTTGAATCCGCCGCGTTGCTCGTTTGGAGTTGGGTTGTGCTGGATGATGAACGAGTAAAAGTCGCTCACCCAAATCGCGCCGTCCGGTCCTGTCGATGCGTATACCGGAGCGAAATGCTCGTCGTCGCTGCCGAGCAGATTCCATCCGTTTCGCGTAATGAAATGCGTGCCTTGCTGTTCAACGACGCCTTTGTAGAGCGTATGCACTGTTGGTTCGCAGAGGAGCGCGACCGAGTTCCACCAGTCGCGCGGGAACATGCGCGCTGTGTAAAAGTTGTGTCCGGCCTCGGCGGTGAATCCGTCGAACACGTCCACCTGGCGGATGCGCTCCATGTGCTTCGGCGCTTTCAGGTTCTCCATGATGCCCGGATTGATCGGCTGTTCGAGCCCGTCCACCATGTCCCAGTAGCGCCGCGGAATCGGCTGGTAAACGCTCGGCTGGTTGTTCGCCGTGCTGCCGAAGACATCGCCGTCCTCATTAAACGCGAATCCCCACGTGTTGTTCGACGTGCGCCCGAGGAACTCCAGCTTCGAGCCGTCGGGTTTGAAGCGGTAGAAGCCGCTGCCAAATCTCACCGACCCTCCGCCGACGGTCCCGTTGAACGCGCTGTAGCCCACGCAGCCGTAAATCCAGCCGTCGAGCCCGAGCTTGATGTTCGATGCAGTTGCGTGCGTATCGCCGTCGCCCCATCCGGTAAAAAGCACCTTGCGCTCGTCGGCCACGCCGTCGCCGTTTGAATCGCGGAGGAAAAGCGTATGCGGCGGTTGCATGACGATCACGCCGCCATTCGCGAAGCACAGCGATGTCGGGACGCTCAGCTTGTCGGCAAAAACCGTGGCTTTATCGAGCTTCCCGTCGCCGTTCGTGTCCTCGAGAACGCGGATTCGGTCGTTGCCGATTTTGCCGCCTTCGATGTCCGCGGGGCGGACGATTTCGTTCGGGTAGTCGACCGTTTCGACAACCCACATCCGGCCTATTTCGTCCCACTGGAACTCGATGACGTTTTTCAGCTGAATCGCATCCGTTTCACTCGCGATGAGCTGCAAATCCACATCCACCGGCTTTTGGATACGCTTGCGCGATTCCTCCGGCGTCAGCGGAAGCTGATACTGCGGTGCCGGATTCCGCTTTTCGTAATTTGGAACCGGCTTCGACGCATCGTAAGCCAAAGCCTGCGGCTTCCATTTCGCGAAGTGCGCCGCGCCGGATTCGCCGGTGCTCCACACGATTCCACGGAAAAGCAGTTCGTGGAAACCGGGGTTACTCCACGTGCGCTCGTCATGGCCGTACGCGGTGTAAAAAACGCGGCCTTTCCCCTCATTGCGAACCCACGTCCACGGCTCATTTTCGCGCACCTGCAGCACTGTGCGGTCGGGGTTGTGTTTGTCGTGCACATACGTTTCATCCCAAGTCTTGAATGGCGCGAAGCCTTTCATAATCGGATGATCCGGCGCGACGATCTTCGTTTCAAAATCGCCCGTGCCGTGGCTCTTGAACTGTCCGCCGACGATGCGGATATACTCCGGCGAGTTCTGGAAGCAGTAGCTCGCGCAGTGAATCGGCACGAGACCGCCGCCGCCCTGCACGAAGTCGATCATGGCCTTCTCGGCACCCGGAGTGATCTTCGTCCAGTTCGCGTAGATGGCCAGAGCATGATACTTGGCGAGGTTCTGCGGATTGATGTCCGAAAGCTTGTCCGTGTAGGTGAGATTGATCCCGCGCGGGTGCAATGCCGGTAGCGCCTGGAAAAAGCGGGCGTCCGGTTTGTGGTGTCCGTCGTCGCCGAGGAAAAGAACTTCGAGGCGTCCGGTTTCGTCGGCGAACGAAAGAAATGGTGAAAGGATGGCTGTTACTGCGATGAGTGACTTCATGATAGACGAGGTTTGAATCAGATTTGAACGGTCCGGAATCAAACCTGTAAGTGCCATGAGAAATCACGTTCTTTCCATGTGAAATTGCGTCCCTGTTTACGCTTGAGGACGGTGCGCGCAACCGCTTGTTTTGCCGTTTTCTAAGGTCCAACCACTCCAGCCATGAATCACAATCACCTACGTTCCCGAGGAATCGCCTTCACGCTCGCTGCATCAGTATGCATGTCGCTGTTTACTTCCTGTGCCACGCGGGAATCGCGCTCGACGCTTGGCAAGAAGTGGCCCGGCTCCGAGCCCGAGGTTGATTTGAGTCGCTACGAAGACATTCAAAAGCGCCCCGGGCAGCGGAGCGATGTGGCTGTCGCGGTCGCGATTTCCGGCGGTGGGATGCGCGCGGCGAACTTCGCTGCGGGCGTTCTTAAAGCGCTCGAAGGCGTGAAGGTGCGCGGTGTGAACGGCACGGAGTCCAACCTGCTCCGCGAGGTCGATTATTTCTCCACCGTCTCCGGCGGCGGGCTCGCGGCGGGTTCGTATATCTCGTTGTTGAATTCCTATCAGCTTCGAAATCCAGCGGACCCCGCTGCGAAAGAATTTTCGTTCAGTGCTTTGGAGAAGGGGAGCGGCCGCGGCTGGCGCTCGGCGCTTTCCCGTGACTATCAGGCATCGCTTGTCCGCGCGTTGCTCAACCCGCTCATGGCGGGTCCCTTCGATCGTGGCGATATTCTTGAAGAGCGTTTGGACGATAACATCCTCGGACGCGCCAACGGTCGATCGCTGCGGCTGAGCGACGTGTTCGTTCCCAAGGGCACAATTCCAAAGACGCCATACTGGATAACGAACGGGACGGTGTTTGAGAACGGCGCGATTTTTCCGTTCACGCCCGACGTCATCGAGAAATACGGTGTGAATGGCTACAACCACCGCCTGACGACTCGCAAGCTTACCCGGCCAGAGGACCTTCCGCTTTCGGTTGGATTGAAGACGAGTGCTTCGTTCCCGGTCGCGATTCCTCCGACAACTCTGCAGAGCGGTCTCGATCCGGCGCATCCGGTCATCCATTTGATGGATGGCGGAGTGGCCGACAATCTTGGGGTCGTGACCGCCCTGAGATTGCTGCGGAAGGACAAGGCGAGGAAGAAGGTCTTAATCGTCATCGACGCATACAACGGAGTAACCGAGCCGTTTTCCAAACGCGGGATTCGTCCAGGTCCGGTGGCCGCCGCGCTGCGGAGCACTTCAATCTCGCTCGACTCCGCGCATCAGCGGGTACGCGGCTTTCTCGACGTGGCGGGAAATTCGGGCTCCATCCGGCACGCGGTGATTGATTTTACCTCGGCGATTTCCGGGGAAACGGATGAAGACGGTCTCGGTAATTACATGACCGATCAACTGCTCGCCACTCTCGGAATGGATTCGACGAGGCAGGATGACACAAGCCCGCAGTCGCTGCAGGCGGTGTTCACTCAGGCGCTCGGTGTCGGGACGTGGTTCCGTATCGACCGGAAGTCGCAGGAAGTGCTTCTCACTGCCGGTCAGAACGCGATTTTCGAAGTGAACGAAACGCCGGGGACGCCGCGGAAGCTTTTGAAGCCGATTCGCGCCGTGATTTCGGAATTCTAAAATCAGCGCGTGCGCAGTTCGGGAGGGTTCTCTCCGCGTGCCCACAGGATTCCCCGAACGAGCCGTTCCACAAGCAGGTCGTTGTGGTGCCCGGGAGTCTCAAGAAAAGTCGCGGGGCTCTTCCGGCTCTTGAGAATCTCGTAAATCTTTCGCGCACCGATGTTCGCGCCGAATTCATCATGTTCCGCGCCGTCGAGGTAAATGCGCTGGGATTCTCCGAATGCGGAGGCGTTCTTCCGAACCATCGTGAGCGGATCCTGGTCAATCCAGCGCTGCCAGCTTTCGGGACGCCATTTGCCTGCTCCGTCATAGAGCCATTCAAATTGCCCCGGCTTGCCGGACGGCGCGTAGTTTGCCGCGAGGCCCAGCATCATTTGCGCGGTTCCGCTGCGCGGCATCCGGAAGCCCGGTGCAGGAGCAGTTGCGGCCTCGACGTCGGCGCTCGTGATCGCTCGCACAGACGCGTCGCGTGCAAACCCGATGTGGGTGTTCTCCAAATCGCTGTCGGGAGAAAGGGCGACGATCGCCCCGATGGAATCGCGGCTCTTCATTCCAAGACGCAACGCGCCAAATCCGCCACTCGAATGGCCTGCGACGATCCATTTCGCTCCGGGTGGAAGAGAATAACGTGCTTCGATTGCGGGCATGACTTCGCGTTCGAGCCATGTCGCATAGATCCCGACCGCGTTTGAATCGAGATACTGGCTGCCGCCGTAGCGTGAGCGCGCGTCCACCGAGGCAAACCGGACTGGATGTCCGGTCGCTGCGAGGCGGCCCGCCGCAGCGGCCAGCCAGTCGCCGGTTCCGCGCGAAATGGAATCCTCCGATGAACCGCCCCAACCCGGAAGATAGAGCACCAGTGGAATCGCGGCTTTGCCGTCCTTCGGTGAAAAAACGGCGACCCGACGCGCGGGTGGATCGCCGGCGGGATTTCCCTCCAGAAGTCGCCCCGGAATCTGAATGACTTCCAATGCAATGGCTGGTTGCCGCTCCTGTCCGCAGGCGGTCAGCGAGATCGCGGTGAAGGTGATGATGATGGATTTCAGCATGGCAGTTGAATCGAATCTACAGGCAGCGAGCCGAGGTCGCCGGCGGGCGCTTCGACAACGCTGATATTCTCCCCAAGGGGCGCCCAGACCGACGGAGCGGTGGGGCCAAAAAGCAGTGTGCATCGTGTCCCAGATGCCGCGGCGAGATGCGAGATCCCGGTGTCGTGACCGAAATACGCCGAGGCCCGCGTAAGAATCGCGGAAAGCAAAGGCAGCGGCAGGCCGTGCGCAAGCGGGTGATTGGGAAACGCACCGCGCGCGTGTTCGTCCGCCTCGCCGGAAATCACGAGTAGCTTCCCGTGTTGGACGCGCTCGGCGAGGGCCTGCCAGTTTGCCAGCGGCCAGTTTTTACGCGGGCTGCCGCTGCCGGGATGAATCGCGATGAAGCGCGAATCCATGGCGTGTTGCGCGAGCCAGGCATCGGCTTCGCGCTGCAAACTCGGGGACGGCACAAGCCTCGCGGCGGGAGGTGTATCGAGATACAGCGCCAGACTTTCCAATCCCCGCGCGAGTTGCGCGGCGGCGTGTGCGTCGTCCGTGATTTTTGTGTAAGCGGACAAATAGTGCTTCACGCCTGCACGGCGGACATTGGCCTCAAAAATTCCGTCGGGATCAAAAAGCCAGCTCACCACCTGCTGGTAGCCGGAAAAGAACTCGCACATCTGCGGCGCGAGCGATCCGCCGCGGGCGAAGAAACCTGCCAGAGGCCCGTATTCAATGCTGTGGACCGCATCGGCGTACGTTCGAGATGGCTCCGGTCCGCACGACTGGGCGATTGCTGCGATGTGCGGATACCCGAGAATCTCAACGCCGCAGTTTGCAAAGTTGTCCCGAATGAGCCGCAAAGCCGGAAGCGTGAGAATGAAGTCGCCGATGGCACCGCCACGGATCGCGAGAATGCGGGGTCTCGATTGCATGCTTTGGAATCAGTCGTCGAATCGAGCCGCGAGTGCAGGGTCGGGAGCGGCACCGAGGCGAATCGCCTGATGGTAGTGACGCCGCGCCAGCTCGATCGCGGGCGGAACACGCTGCATGTATAGCGTGGCAAGATTGTAGTGCGCGTCGGCGAGACTTCCGTCGAGTTCGAGCGCTGCGCGAAATTCATCCTCTGCTGCCGAATTCCATCCTTTTCTGGCAAGCGTGATCGCGAGGTAAACGCGGGTTTGCGGGTTTTTCGGGTCGAGATAAGCGGCCTGCGCGAAGTGTGCGAAGGCAGCATCGGTGCGGCCTTGTTCAAGGCTCACCGTTCCGAGAAGGAGCCAGCCGGTTCCGCTCGTCGGTGCGGCCTGCACGGCCCGCCGCAGGATTCGCTCGGATTCGGAATAGTTCTTCAGTCGCTGCTCGACGATGCCGAGATTCAAAAGTGCCGATGGATTGTTCGGGGAGAGATTCAGGACGTTCTGAAATCCCGTCCGAGCTTCGACGAGTTTGCCTTCGGATAGAAGTTTCAGTGCGTCGGTGTGCTGCTGTTGTGCTTCGCGACGCTGCTCGGCGACGACTGGTGAGGCCGATGGAACGGGGGAAAATCGAAACGCGGGTTTTGGTTTCGGTGCCGCCGAAAGCGCCGCGGCACTTGCAAGAAGCAGCGACGTTGCAAACCTCATTGCCCGAGTTCTTTTGCCCGAGTCGTCGCCGCGCGGACTGCGGAGATCAATGCGGTGCGAAGCCCCTTGGCTTCGAGTTGCTCAATTCCCGCGATGGTCGTGCCTCCAGGGCTCGTGACTTCGTCCCGCAATGCGGCCGGATGCCTGCCTGTCTGGAGCACCATTCCGGCTGCGCCTGCGACGGTTTGCGCAGCGAGTTGAAGCGAGAGTTCGCGTGGAAGGCCCATCAGTACGCCGCCGTCGGCCAGCGCCTCGATAACCGTGTAAATATAAGCCGGACCACTGCCGCTGAGTCCGGTGACTGCGTCGAGCAGCGACTCCTTCACCTGGACTGCGACTCCGACGCTGCCGAAAACGCGGCGCGCAATCTCCGCATCCTCGTCGGTGACTCCCGTGCCCGCGGAGAATCCGGATGCGCCTTGCAGAATAAGGGCTGGCGTATTGGGCATGGCGCGGATGACGCGGAATCTGCCCGCTGCAGCCTGTTCGAGTTTCGCAATCGGAAGCCCGGCCACGATTGAAAGTAGCAACGCCCCGGCGCTTTTCCCGTCGGCTGATTTCCACGCCCATTTCATCGACGCACCGCCGTCCATCTGGCCCGGGACCGGTAGGGCTTCGATTGCGGCGATCGCGTCCTGCGGTTTCACGGCGAGAACGACCACTTCCGAGCGCGCCAGCAATTCGGCGTTTGTCGTTACGGCGGTTGCGCCCGTGGATGCGGCGAGACCGGCGGCAACCGCGGGAATTGCGTCGCTTACGGTGATATCCGCCGGCTGGCAGATGCCTGATTTGATGACGCCCTGAACGAGCGCCGTGGCCATTTTTCCGGAACCGATAAAGCCGATTTTCATGTCGCGTTCACTCATAGCCGCCGGCTGCGCGGAGGGGAAGCGCAATGGTCGTACACGGCGCGCGTTTCATAACACGGAGAAAACGTGACGCATCTTCCGAAAGCCGCTACGGACGACGCTCTCATGCGATTCAAATCGAAAAAACTCCGGACTTTTGCGGCGCTGATTGCGGGCGTGGCGGCGATTTTTGGTGCATCGTATTTGTGGACGCGCTGGATTTTGCCGTGGCTTTTCCCGCCCGATCCTCGGGTGGTTACGCCCGTCATTGCGATTAGCCAGCTCGATGCGAAGTCGCTGTTTTTCAGCAATGAGGCGCGCCCGTGGCTTGTGAAACTGCGGCCGGAGATTCTCCATGCGGATGACTCGAATCCCGACAGCAGCCGCACCCGCGCGATGCAGCAGGCGAACGTAAATCCGAAGCTCTTTCGCCAACTCGACCGGCAGGTGCGTTTCGACACCGTCCTGCTGCTTGGCGATCCGAGCGGTTATCAGCGATTGCTCGATCATCTCGTCGAGCCCGAGCCGTCGAAACGCGATTTCCAACTCGTGTATCTCGATCACTGGGCCTACGTCTTCAACCGGGGTGGAGCGAAAGCCTGGTCGCAGGCCGATGGGGATGCGCTCCGCGCGAAGATGAACGGAATCGGTTCTTCGGATCGTGCTGCGTTTTTGTCGAAAACTGCGGCGAAGATGCTGGCAATTCGTGAATACGGAGCGGCGAGGACCTGGCTGGAGGAGGCGCTGTCGCTCGATGGCGATTCGCTCGACGCGTTGGCGGGAATGGCGAACTACCAGATCTCGCTGGGCAAGTGGAAGGAGGCTGAGACTTTTGCCGACCGAGCGCTCGAAAAGAACGCTGATTTTGTCCCGGCGCTCTCCGCGCGATTTCTCGTCCAGCGTGCGACAAAGCATTTCCTCGACGCATTCCGAACCTCAAAGCGGCTGAATTCGTTGATTCCGGAGGATCCCGTGCGGCTTTGGCAGCACGCGGAGATCGCACGCGAGGCCCGGCTTCGAAGCGAACAGGTCGCTGCACTGGAGCGCCTCATCGCGCTCGCGGAGGAAGAGGAAAGGCCCACTGGCACGTATGAGTTTTATCTCGGCGATGCGCACATCTACCTTTCCACCGAGGATGCCACGCATGTCCCGAAAGCCGCGCTTCACTTGCGGAAGGCGCTGGCTGATCCCACGCTTTCGCCCGAGCACCGCAAGTTTGCCGAGGAGCGGATGGCGACCATTCGCGAGCGGACCGGCCTGAAATAAAGGCGGTTGCGCCTACCGAACGGTTACGTTGAGGCTTTTTGAAACGGCAGGGTTCTGCCACAAATTACGTGGCCGTTTTTTCAAGTGCTTCCGCTGCGAGCCATAGGTTGGTTGTTTACCCTTTTTCTGCCGTTTTGCGGCATTAGGGCGGACGTGATTATCTCGGAGATTCACTATCATCCATCATCCGAGGACCCGCGGGAGGAGTTTGTCGAAATTTGGAATACCGATGCGGTCGCGAGGGATGTCGGCGGGTGGCGTTTGGGCGGCGGCGTTGAGTTCGCTTTTCCGGCGGGAACGAGTATCGCTGCGGGTGGATTCGTGGTCGTGGCGGCCGATGCGGCGACGTTTTCCGCAAAGCATCCCGGTGTGGCAAATTTCGTCGGCGGATGGTCCGGGCGGCTTTCAAGCTCAGCCGACACAATCCGTCTTCGAAATTCGGCTGATGTGGTCGTCGCCGAAGTATCCTGGTTCTCCCCCGAAAAAGTGGACGCGTTGAGCGCAGCGATATGAGTGGTTAGTTTAGCGAGGAGTTGATGGTTTGGAAGTAAGAGTGGAGGAAGGCTGTTGGGGATTGATAGCCGAGGGAGCTGTGAAGGCGTCTGCGGT
>SXGQ01569208.1_pt1 | contig 29612 bp, 24 predicted proteins | sample 3178371 | NCBI WGS metagenome assembly SXGQ01 (sample SAMN11356859, study PRJNA531348) | freshwater metagenome | isolation source: freshwater sample F1-20 | place: China: Fuxian Lake, Yuxi | collected 2017-12-25
AGACGTGGCTCGCCCCATCGACCTGGTGGTGAACAACGCCGGGTTCGGTTCGTCGGGTTACTTCGAGCAGATCGATGCCGATCGACTGCAGGACGAGATCGCGCTGAACGTGAGCGCGCTGGTGCGACTGTCGCACGCGGCCATGAGCGTGATGGTGGAGCGTCGGCGCGGGTGGATTCTGAACGTGTCGAGCGTGGCGGGCTTTCAGGCTGGGCCGCGGCTGGCGGTGTACGCGGCCACGAAGGCGTTCGTCACCAGTTTCAGTGAGGCGGTGCACGAGGAGGCCAAGCGGGCCGGCGTAAACGTGACCGCGTTGTGTCCGGGGTTGACGCGCACCGAATTTCAGAGTGTGAGCAACACCGAGGGGTTGCAGCGCGGGTTCCCGGTGTTCGCCTGGTTGACCGCCGAGAAGGTGGCGGCCGACGGGCTGGCGGACTGTGCCAAGGGCCGGGCCATCAGCGTGCCGGGTGCGCTGTACAAGGGACTGGTGTGGGGGAGTGCGCTGTTGCCACGAGCGGTGAAGCGCTGGGTGTACGCCACCGCGATGAAACGCGGTTGATAATCTGGGGTCGTAGACATCCGGGCTTCCAAGTTTGGAGAAGTTCTTCTGAGTACTTTCCATCCCTCGCTAGAGAATGCCTAAGCTGCGGCCATGCTTGACTTCCCTCGGGGAGACATTGATCAAGAACGTCAATGGCGAGAGTTGATGTGGTTTCACCTCACGACTCACCCAGAGTGGCCAGATTTTAGAGCCCAAACGCTGCGCGATCTCGGCGTCTATGGCGGGGCATCGGGGATTTGGTCAGATCTAGAGTCCACGAAATCAATCGTCAACAATGGTGTTGCGGTCTCAATCCTTCACACGGGCCACCATTACGAAGACGATCTTGATGATCGTGGCATCCTGTATTTCTATCCAGTCACAAACCGTGCCGGCTTGCGAGATCAGAACGAAATTCAGTCGGTAAAGAACGCGATGCTTCTGAATCTTCCCGTCTTTGTCGTCATCAAGATAGGGACTTTTCGTGAGGTGCGGCGTGCGTGGGTTGCAGACTTTGATGACGCCTCAAGTCAGTTTCTCTTCGAGTTTTCGAGTGAGGCTACGAAGTCGGAAGTCGAATTCGATCTGCCATTTGAGGCGCAAAGTAGTCGGAGGCGTAAACCAGACCTGATTCTTCGAATTGAGAGGAATCCTCGTTTCAAGTTCGAAGTCGCACGCCGCTTTAGGGGCCTCTGCGCGGTGACGGAATTGGCAGTACCAAAGATGCTTGAGGCAGCCCACGTTGTTCCAGTTGCGAAGGGTGGCTCAGATGATCCCCGTAACGGGTTGTTACTCTCTGCATCACATCACCGTGCATACGACCGACATCTTTGGACTATCAACCCGCGCACGCTAGCTATTGAGACACGGCCAAACGGCCCCACATTGGAGCAGATGCGATTCAGACACCGAACTTTGGAACATCTTGCAGAAAAGCAATGTCTTCCTCACTATGAGGCTCTTGACGCCGGGTACGAGCTTTTTCGGGACGCGGTAGGCCTGTAGAAACGATTCCTGCTCGAAGGGATTCACAACAGTTTCAGTTAAGGGGCGCCATGAATTGCACTCTGAGCGCGTATCACAACTGCGTTGCAGCTGATCAGGGCTACAACGGTCCACCAATAAGGTGGGACCCGGCCATCGTGAACTCCTGCGCGCCGAACGGGATGCGGCGTTCTCCCGCCTCTACGGAATCGAGCGTGATGACGTCGACTACATCATGGACACGTTCCCCATCATGAAGCGCAAAGACGACGTAGTCCACGGGAGTACCGTGCGAAATGCTTCATTTTCGAGCGGTATGACGCTCTGGCCGAGGCTGCGGCGAACGGCGCCAAGTACCAGACGGTGCTTGATCCGCCTCCGGTCGACCCCCGATGTACCCACCTTGCATCCACCCGGCCCACCTGGGCAACGCCAAAATCAGTCGAAACGGGTAATGCTCTCGATTTAGACCGTTAAGCGCGAGGTCTTTCGCCCCGTCCGGAGCATCATTAACGTCCCGACCATGGATACCGAACTGAAGATTGCCGAAGTCTTTATCAGTGTAGATGAATGGCAGAACATCTGTGACTGGATGTACCACAGCCTTGGTGCTTCCGAGAAGGATGCCAAAGGTCATTTCCTGCTGGAAATCGTCGGTACCAGACGCATCTGGGTGACAACTGACGGCGCGCAACTAACGGTTCTTCAGTCCGAAGGCCCAGTACCTCGAGGAAGTCTGTACTCAGGCGACGGCCTCACCGTCTTGGTCAATTCGCGTCTCTTCCGGGGCAAGACGCCTGAAGACGTCACGCTGGTCATCAGTGAAACAGAGGGCCGGCGGGCTCAAAGCATGTACGGCGACGGCATCGAAATCTCTCTTCCCGAGCATCCTGGGCCATTTCCCGATTGGAGAGAAGCGGTCGAGAGCGTTCAAGGGACTCGGATCCAGGTCGAAAGTCATCGTCTTCTGGAAGCATGTGCCTACGCCGAAACCGTACCGTACGGAATCGAAAATGATATGGGAATTTCGGCCTGGCTCTACGTCCGTGAGCAGAGACTCGCTATCGACGCTCCGTGGATCGAGTATCCCCACACCAAAGTGTTCATTGAAGCAAGCGGAGACTTGCAAGACTCTGTCCCGGTCCTCATCTCTCCACGGCGACTTCGCAATCTGTTGCTCGCGATTGACCCTGCGGTGGTCACTCTCGTTCTCCCAAATAATCCACTGGGCATACTCGGGATTGAATTCGACTCCTACAGGGCGCTCCTACTTCCTATCGACCGATGGGGTGGAGAAAAGCGACGCCTTGAAGAACTCCTGTGCGAATACTTGAGATCACAATCGATTGAGCCCGACGATGATGGTGACTACGCCATCACGACTCCAGATGGCAACACACTGTGGGTCCGACTCCAGACGGACTTTCGTCCGATCGCAGTGCAAGTCTTCAGCGTGTTGGCTTCTGGCGTACCGTGCTCTAACGAACTTCTTGTGGAACTCAACTCCATCAACGCTAGCGCGCCTCATGTGAAAGTCATCTGGGCAAGTGATGCGATCATGGCCGAAGTCGACATTGTGGCCGAAGCACTAGATATTTCAGAACTGGCCAACGCTTTGGATGTCGTTCAAGAGACTGCAGACCGGTACCGCCCGGTTCTCGGGGTCTTTTTCGGTGATTCTGGGGAATAGACGAGGTCGTCGTCCAGCCCCAGGTAAGGTCTTGGTGTTGGGAACCAATCCAGTTCTACACGCCAAATGAGGGGAAGGCCTCGCTCCATGGCTCGGCGAAGCGCACGGTTGTCGCTTTGGTTTGGATCGGTGCCACGCCATTTGTAGCGCTGCATTCCATCGGGGCCTTCGCCATCCTCGTACGGTCGGGGCTTGCCACCGTCAACGTAGGCAGTAGAAATTGCGATCGCTGAGTCGCTAAGCGATGCGATTTTCCAGATGCCGGTCTGCGGACCGATGAGTCGATACTTCTTCCCAATAAACGGGAATTCGGCGAGTTCGTCACGCGTGAAGAAGGGCTTCTTCAGTTGTTGGGCTCGGATCCAAGCAAAGGCCGCTTCACGAAACTCAAGCTCCTCAGCATCATTCAGCACGTCGGTAGCTTATGTCGGTGATGTCCACAAACAAAGGAAGTTCGCTTTGTCTCTCAAGGACAAAGCGTCCTGAAATCATGCGATGGATCATGCAGGTAACCCACAACTAGTTCCAAAAGCGGAAGTAATCAAGGACTCAGACAACGGCAAGAATGGAGCACAACTTTCCCAATCTGTTCGTATGCAATTCAAGGCCTAATCAGAGGAGTTACTTTGGCACCGCACCTCAGCGGATAATGAGTGTTTCAACCGCCTTGGGAGTAAGTAGCTCCTCTAGATTTTCGCCCTGAACACGTCCTTCGCACGCTTCACAAGTTCGTCGCGTCTCATGGTGACAGCATCGTCCGTCCACGTCTCATGTTTCATGAATACTCTTCTGGTAAGAGCAGCGAACGAGTTTGCGCCATTATCTGAGGCGAGACGTTTTTCGGCGTAGGCCTTGTTGCCGTACGAGGAGTTCTCCTTCCCGCTCAAGAGGCAGAGGTTGCCGATGGTGTCGATCAACTCGGGGGAAACCTCAGATACGTGGTGAGGGTTGCGGGGGGCAATATGTTCGATGGTGTACTTGACATCTGTCAACGGAATCTTTGCCATTGGTTTAGCGTCGTATAAATCAAGCGTGGATAGAAAATAACGGATTCGGCCGGCGTTTGATGGCGAGTAAATCAACTTTCGGTCAAGTTGCGCTTCAAACACTTCGTCACCGGCATCGTTATCTAGCAGTCTTTGAAGATCCGCCTCAACCGCCGACAGGTCCAACGCACGGTGCGTGTCTATCTTCCTGGTGAGCGACTGGTAGACCCTTTCGAGATTGGTGACCGAACCGGCACAGATGGTTTTGTATCTGAAGAACACACGTTCCAAAAGGTGAACAAACTTGGCGAATTGGTCTGGCTCCAAGTGGGCTGATGCTTGCAGTAGGAGGGGTATGGGGAGAGTGTGTTTCAGAGGATCTTTGATGAGTAGCTGAAGACGCTCTCGATCGAACGCAGTTGGAGCTTCGTCGGGGTAGTTCCCCGACCGCAACTTTTGCCATACGGGAAGCCAGTTGGACATCTGAAAGACGTGCTCAATGATTCTGTCCTGAAGACCTTCCATTGATGAATCCGCCGAGCGTACTCCCTCAGGGACATCGGGGTCCCTGAACAACTGTGCCCGAATCTTGAGTGACAGTTCCTTCGAAGACACATTTCCGATGTTTGAAAAAGTTCGAGCACGGTAGTAGTCGTTGACAAACCCTAAGGCGAGTTTTTGATCGCTGCTCGTGAGTTGGCGAAACTTCTCTGCCACATCGGCGGCCTGCGAGGAGCTCTCCAACCTTGCCATCATCCATACCTTTAGAAGGTTCAATGCATTGAGCGGTTCCCCAGTTGCATTCAAACTCTCGAAGAGCTGGAACCCCGTGTTCGCAGACGCCGTGTCAACTCCGACAAAAATTAAGGCTTTTGATGAAGCGTTAAATATTCTGTGTAGGTGATTTACGCGATTTAGCGTCTCAACTTTTCCAAATCGCTGCTTTTCTCTGATGAGGTCCCTATTCAGGATGTCGGCGATAGAGCGAAGATTTTTGGCCGGCTCGCTTGACTCATCATTGATCTTGCCGTCTCCGCCATCCAAAAAGGAAAGAAACGTCTGCTTGATCTCTGGTGAAGGCAAAAGGCGAGGCTCTTTTTTGTCGTAACCTGTAAAGAAGAGCAGCCCATTGCAATCCTGAATCAATCCCCCCACACGCGTGAGTAAAGTTTGGTCGTGATCGGCCAAGATCTTTTTGGCGGTTAGTTCATTACTAATGTCCTGCAGGGCCTTCTTCAGTAGTCCAATAAGAAGGCAAACCGTTGTCAAGCGCTGCTGACCGTCAATTACTTTTGATCGCTGGAAAGAGCTGATTGTGACGATCGTGCCAATAAAGTGCTGAGGATCCGATCGCCTTTCGGGTTTAGCAAGTTCGTCAACGAGAGCCAAGATGTCGCGCACAAGGTCATTAGCTTGCTCTTTCTTCCATGCGAAAGGGCGCTGAAGGTCGGGGATTTGACCCTGGAAGTTGACCAAAAAACTACTGAAGGTCTTCTTCTCGACCGCAAAAGGTTCAAATGCACCGGTCATGTTTCAGCCTTTCATTAGGTCTTCGACGACCATAGTCGGATGTGTATCGGCCCGAAAGGCGGAAAGTTTCTGGTAGCTACGGTTCGTGGTGGTAGTCAGGCCAGGTGTGCCGGCAGCAGAAGGCCATCCATGTCGACGTCACGGCCATCAAGAGCGACAAATTTGCCCTCGGTGGATGACTTTCGGGCGTAGGCGAACGAGAGCCTCAAAGCCTCTGGTGTGCGACCTGGCTGGCCCCCCAGCATGTGAATCAATAAGTCGGCAGCCAAGCTGGCTCCGCTGGTCACGATCTTGTCTTTGGTCTGGTCGTACAGAACCCCCCACCACGGCTTGGTTCGATCGGTCAGGCAGAACCCGCCGGCCGCGTCGTAGGCACTGAGCCGGCGGAAAATGTCGTCCAGGCTCATGGGGCGCAACGGATCATTGATCAGCACCCCAATGGCCGTAGCGAGCGCCTGTTGCCCAAGCGGGCGGAAAAGCATGTGACCTTCGCCAGGGACATCCGCGGTCGGGAAGCGCCGCATTTCTGCGACGTTTCGGGGTTCGCGTTTGGGGGTCACGGCCTTCACATCGGCCGGGAGAAGATCCCAAGGCTCAATCGCGCGCATCGAGGGCAAAGACGCAATGGCTTCCCACAGTGCCAGGAAGTCCTGAACCGCGAGAGCCACCAATGCCTCCGAAGGTGGCTGACCCATGGAGTTCTTCTTGATCGGCCGATACCACTCTCCGTAGCGGCCATTTTTGAGGTATTCCTCGGCCATCTTTTTCATCGTGGCAAGGGTGGTAAGAACCGTGCTCTTTGCCGCGATCGTGTTGTTGGTGGCGCTCAACCGAGGTCCACGTTGTCCCTTGAGGTCCTTCAGGAAAGCCGATTCCTTCCAGGTTCGTCGGGCGGCGATGGCGAACCCGTCCTCGTGGTCCATGGCTGCCGCCGCCCCCTTGGGCACCGCGACCGAGGTTGTGTTGAAAGCCTTGAAGATAGATGCGACCCGCTGCACCGCTTCTTCCCAGGTTTCACCCTTGCAAACTGCCGGGACCAGCTTGATTCCAACTCGCTCGTTGCGGAACTTCAATAGGTCAGCCTTGCTGATTCCCAGGTCCTCGACTTCGTCGAGCCAATCATCGAGGCGGTCTTCGGCATTGCGCCCGGCCGGTGAGCCGTCCTTCTTCTTGTGGTGAAGAACCCCGCTCTCAAGCATCTCGAGCGCGGCCTTGATTCCGATCAAACGGTGTTGACCGTCGAGTGCATAAATCGAGTATCGGTTTGCTTGGCCGTGCTTACCGAGATGAAGGATTGCCTTGTCAGACAACTCGGCGATGGTTTCGATGTTGCACGAATCGACTTTGGCACGACCATTCTCCCATTGCGGCGCCGACTCATCTTCAACCCACGGTGCCGTCACCACCAGCACCAGATCGGGGAGATTGTGGAAGGGGTGCATCAGGAGGTACTTCGCGATCCCATGGGCACGGGAGAAGTCGACAGGCCGTTGACGGATGAGGTCGATATTCTCCGACGTGATCTCGATGTTCCCGTAGTCATCGCCGATGCGGCGGTAATCGCCCACCTCGTGCGAGAACATTTCCATTTCCCCGACCAACTTCACGTTCATACCCACCCATTCAGCAGTGGTTTGAAAGGTGAAGAACGGCTTTCCGACCGGCATCTCGCCGATCGCCACCTCGATGGTCCCCTCCGGACCGGTCAGGTGGCGATAGATCTCCTCGTAGACGGCTCGTTTCCGGGCCTTTGCAGCCTCTTCTTCATTGACGTACGTCTCGAATGCGTTTGACATTGTTTTCTCCTAATGGGGATGTTGTTACTTGGGTGAGAGCGAGTGTTGCGGCTCGACGAGGCGCACGTTGAAATCAGGATGCGCGTTACGGATTAGATGGATCTCCACCTGGCTCAGGGCGTCCGCGTCAACCTGGGTGAACCACAGTTCGGCATTAGACGGGTGACGGTTCAGCCAGCGGCGTAGATCCGGGTTCTTTTCGAATCTGGCGTCGTGGCCATTGGAGATTCGTTGACGGAGGTTCTTTGATTTTCCGATGTATTTCCAGCGGATCGTCACAGGGAGGCCATATGCCCGCTCAACTTCGGCGTAGGCATAAATGCCACTACCGACGGGAATGTTATGATTCTTTCCATGGATATTGGGAAGTGCTATCCAAGTTTGCTTGAAACCGAAATTATCCATAGGAAAAGTAAAGCATTGTTTCGACGTAAATGCAACAGTTTGAATGAAACTTTGCAGAGTTTTTCAAATATTACTGTAAGCAGGGTGTTTGCGACAAAAACTGCCCCTGAAGGGCTGGGTCAAGGCCTCCGATCAGGTCATTCCAGTACTCGCGGTAGCCGATTCGACTCGGATCGGCGTAGAGCCCCAAGGACACTTCGTGGTTGGTGAGGTCCCGAAATGGCTGCCATCGGGGGTCCGATCGGTGCACGAATTCTTCTTTGCGATGGAGGATCGGCACGTTGGCTGTTGCTTCGTATAGGCGAGCCTGATGGCGTTGCGCCACCAAATCAACGACGTCGCTTCGAGCAAGTCCGGGGTGCGGGTTCTCATCAAAATCGGGATACGAAAGATACGAAATCTTCTTGTCGTCGCGGTGCAGTTTGATGAGGTTGGCGCCCGGAATTTCGCCGACCAAACGACGAGCGCATCCTTCGTAGACCTTCAAAATTGCGGGAAGGTGTTCGAAGGCGTCAATGTGGACATATAGGGCAGATGGAGTCAACTTGCCGACTCCGGATGAACGACAGGCCATTGAGATGTTGTCAAGTTTGCCCACTCCGTAAAGAAGCTTTTCTGCAGTCGCAGTCGCATTGCTAAGAGACTGAAAATGGGCACGTACATTTCGCTGTACCGTGCTCGGTAAATCCTTCATGCGAAAACTGCCATCGAAAAACTTCATCGCTAGATAGACGAGCAAATCGATTCGGCGACGTTCGGTAAGCTTCAACCATTCTTCGCGGTCGGTAACAACTTCAACAGCTCTAAATGCTTTGCCGATCGAACCGAATGCTTCATTGATTTGTGGGCCAAAGTGGAGCTCTTCCTCCACGGGAATCCGTCCGTTTTGAGCGAAGAAATCAATAAGCTCTTGAAGAATCGCTCTGTGTTGTTGGAAACGCTTGTCGCTCTTCCGTTGATGTGGCACGGGCAGTCGCATCATGTAGCGACGTGAGAGAAACTCTTCACGGTCTGAAGTGCGACGGAAGACGTACCATATTCCGGGAGCGGCCGGAACTGCGGAAGCCCCGAGGACTTCATTGATCCACTCACCGAGTTCGTGGTGCTCAAAAAACCTTTGAAACGTGCCTCTATTGGTCATCCAGCCATCAGATCGTGGCTTCACATGAGAGTCGTCACGCTCACCCACAAGACGTGCGCTCACAATCAGTAGTGATTTGGCAAGATCCCATGCCTCGCGGACTACCGAGGCCCGTTCGACCGGATCTTCGATGACGTTGACGACAAATGTCAATCCGATGACCTCGGACTTGGTCTTGCGAGATTTGGGACGATGAGCTGGGTCCCACCCCGCGGCTGTGATCCCCTCGGACTGCAGCCACGCGATGTCGGCACCTCGACCACACCCAAAATCAAAGAATCGAGTTTGCGGATCAATAAGTCCATGCTCGTGCGCCAAGCGAACTGGACGTGATGCCAACTCGCGAGCCATTGCCGTCAGGTGGCGACGTGATCCGGCCATACCTTGACCCTATGAGATCGTTGCTACCAAGGATCTAATACTCGGTTTTTGACCGAGATTGGCGAGCAGACCGATCCCACGATGCAAGTGACGGTTGAACTCTTTCGCCAAAGCTTCTTCATCGCTGGAAACGCCGTCCTCGTAGGCCCTCTGCACCAGAAGAGTCCAGTACAAATCTTCGTGGGCGCCGGCAAACACCGCCCAGTCAATCTCAAGGTTGGACAAAGATCCGAGAGGATTAACGCTCGTGGGATTTCGATCAGCGAGCGAAAGGCAGAAAGCCCAACGACAAAGGATGTTAAATCCCTTTACCCCCGTGGTGCGCTTCAAACGTACGAGAAGATCTCGATCCGTCTCCACCAAGCGAATCGTCTTGACTGGCATCATGCCACCTCCGGGAAGTAGCCGGGCGAAATCCACGAACCCTCGAATTCATCGTGGAACTCGACCAAGTACTCACGCCCGATTGATCCTGCGATCCGTTTGTGAAGGGAGCCGTCGAACTCGCTATCTGTGGACAAGATTATCACCTGGTGAGCGGCCTGGGGGAAGTAGTTATCGGCAAGGTTCAAACGGTGGTCACCGTCCAGTCGACCGAGAGGTGTATCAATGATCAAGGGGATAGACCTACCAGCTACCGAAGAAAGGCCCCACAAAGTGGCGGTGGCAAGTAACTGCCTTTCACCAGCGCTCAGACGTTCGATTGGGATCGACTCACCGGACTCTGACCCCACGCTGATCTCAAGGGTTGCTGGGTCGATTCTGATCGAACTGATGAGATCCTTTTTGCCGATGAGATCCCTGAAGCGTCGATAAATCGCAGCCTCGATTTGCATCAAGTTCCTCGACACCGTCTCTCGGGCCAAGAGCGCAGTTGTTTCCAATGCTTTCTCTGCGAACTCTCGAATACGAGCGTTTTCCAGATCCTCTTTCTTCGACTCGATGACTGCATCTCGCTCGCGATCAAGGGCAAGAGAAAGTCGGTCGATGGTCTGGCTGAGATGGTCAACCTCCATTGACAACGAGTTGTGTTGCTGGTTCAAGGATTCAGCCTGAGAACGAACAGCCCCGAGTTCCTGAAGAACGTCAGCGAGCTGTGATTCAGTAGGAACGGACATCAACAATCTTTCGGTCTCTGAAATTCGAGCATCCAGATCGTCCAACTCGGTGAGAAGATCGGTGGGTCGGTCAGCAACCCCAAGTTCTTTGATGGCATTGGTCATCAGAGTCACCATCCGATCGGCGGAACGGTGAACAATTGGCATCTCTGTGGCTTGCTCCCGCTCACTCCGATCTTGTTCGAGAATCAGAGACACCGCACGCGCATGAGTGGGGTCAAGTTGCGCGAGAATGTGCTGATCTCGTGACCGCAATTCGTTCAGCAGTCGCGTGTTGGTGAGAATTTGCTCGTCGAGTTGCATTTGAGTGGCCGAGCGTTGGAGCAGGTCAGTGACCAGCAGGAGGGGAGCAACTCCCTCCGCGAGAGACTGCAATTCGGACTCGACGACTGTCCGACGTCCCAACAACTCACGATGAAGTTGTTCGAGTCCAGCTCGTTGTTCCCATTTGTCGGCGCCCAGTGATTTCGCACGGTCTTCGACTCGACGCATGACCTCAAGATTTCGGTCCAAGTGGCCTTGCACTTGGGCAAGCTCCAATCGGACATCTGACCTCCGAATTGTGAGCGTTTCCATCTCTCTTTCGAGATCGATTAGCGACTCAGACTTCTCGTCACCGATCAATTCATCTTGTTTTCGTCGGAGAAGTACCTTGAGGTCACCCTCCAGGCGCTCGAGCACACCGAGTCCCAAAAGTCCGCGGACTGCGGCACCGATGACATTCTTGGATTCGGAAGGATCCGCGAGACGATCGATCTTCTCCCCATCAAAAAAGTTCAGAGATGCGACGTCAAGAGGCAGGAGACCTTCGACATGGTCGTCCCAATCTTCGGCCAGCACCTTGTCGACATTGCCGTTGACAGAGACATCGAAGAACTCACGAAGCGATTTCCCCGATACTTCCCATGATCGAGCGATTTCGTAGTGACGTGATTCCAGATCGTCTTCGATCGTAAAGCTCAATCCGACCATTGCACTTTGCTTCGCTTGACGATTGATGCATTCCCGTAGGTACTTGTCCCAAGCAGCGGACTTCCGGTTACTCAGACGAGCCCTCTGGCCAAACAACACAAGGTTCACGGCGTCCAAAATCGTGGTTTTTCCGCGTCCATTTCGTGCACCAATAAGGATGATGGGACGTTCCCTTGAGACAGGGCTCAGATCAATCTCGTGCCGACCGCGGTAAACACCAAAGTCGTGGAGCGTGAGTTTCTCGATGATCATTCGCGAACCTTCACTTCTACCGGCACCGACGGCTCCAGCAGCTCTTCCTCCAGGGAACCGATGTCTCCCTTTTCCCGGGCAAACCCCAAGGCATCATCGCGGTCTCGATAATAAGAACGCTTGATCGAGCGCTCAAGTTCCTCGAGAAGCCCCTTACGCCGGGCCATCATCGAAAATCGTCGTTCTGTTGCGATCAGATCCCGCATCATTTCGTAGTGGAGAGCATCGTCCCCACAGATATCGCGCAGCGAGGTGAAGATCTCTGCGCTGATGTTGAGATGCGAACTCCCGCCAGGAAAATCAAGGCCCGTTGCAGCTTTGTAGATTCCTGGCAAAGTGTCCTCGATCTCTTTTTTCTCCACCAACCAGACCCGACGTATCTCGTGCAATTCTTCCATCGTGATCAACTCGATGGAGCGGACGTCATCCGGACCGTTTTCTCTTACCCATTTCTGAGCGGTGAGGAGCTTCATCAGCCAGTTCTCGCGCGACTCTTTTGTATACGGACCCGGGATGGTCCCATCGTGGAAAAGCTGCACACTTCCATTCATGCGGCGGAAATCTCGCAGATGTTTGTCGTCGGGGATGTCGAGTTCGTCGCGTAACTCCATGAGCGGTCGCATCCACTCCTTTTCCTGGTCGTTCTGAATCATGGCCGACATCGACTTGTCCTTTTCAACCATTGTGCAGACCCAGCAGCCGAATCGGCTATCGCCACAACTCGGGGTAGAAGTATCGACGACGAGCGGGCACTCATTATCGGCACTGGCCCCTCGGTACATGTTGAGAAGCATTCGGTTGTCGTATCCCCACGGGTTCTCGACCTGCATGAGGTACAACCAAACGTCGTCGTTGGTCCAGTCTTCAATCGGGCTGAAGACGAGAGAGTTCGGCAAACTCTCGTTTGGCGATAGCCGGTCACGAGCACGCGACTTTTCGAGCTCCTTCATACGTGCGCCTCGGGAGGAACTCTCGGCTTTACGTGTTCCCAGAACCAGAATGGTCTCTCCGCTGGCCCGTACCATGTTGCGAACAAAGGTATTTGACGGACGAATTTTCAATCGTTCGGTGCACCAGCGAAATTTCGGCCGCGGAGCAGGGTAACCCTTACCGATGAGATTGACCCAAAAAGTGTCTTTGACATCGGGCGTGAGGCGGTGAGGGGTGAACGGCAACTGCTGCGAAAGTGCGGCCTCCCGCATGGTGTCCAAGGAGTGGGTTACCCAGCTTGCAACGATTGGGTTCTCCACCAAGGTATCGGTGGAAATGACATGGATGGTCTTGTGGCGTTCGTCTGGGGTGAGCCGACTGATGGCGATCCACACGAGCGATAGAACCGAGGTGGAATCTTTGCCTCCGCTGTACCCCACGATCCAGGGGATGTCGTCCGAGCGGTAGAGGCTCTGGATCTCCTCAATCAAGTTGTTAACTGTCGTCTTCAGTCCAAGTTCGGAGAACGCGGATACCTGACTCATTTCTTGCCGCCTTTCAACGCCAATTCGTAACGGGTTTCGTCTGCCGAGAGATCAAGTCCGATTTCTCGCTTGATGATTGCCGATGTGAGAGCAACACTTTGCGTGCTCTTGGAGACGTGGCCGGCCTGGAGTGCTCGACCCTCCCAAAGCGACGAATTGTTTCGGGACCAGTCGATCCGAGCTAGAGCTTGGGTGAAAACTGACCAATCATCATCATGTCTTGTTCGCAAGAACGAATTCGCTGCCCGTCCAAGAGCATGAAGGACGGTCCCGTGGGCATTGATGAATTCGCTTCGGATTTCCTTTGACGCGGAGTGCTGCCACTCAGGAAAAGCCGCCAAGATTGCGCTCCAGAATTCCCCAGCAATGTCCACTCTTTGGTCGAACTCAATGTCATCGAATCCCATGAGAAGAGCGAGATTCGCTTGATGCACGGCGCTCAAGGTGAAAAGCTTTTTCGAGCCCGGAGCGAGGGTTACCTTTTCGAATTCGGTCATGTTTCTTAGTTGGCGGTTGTTACCGACGACTCTGCGGGTCATCTCACTCATCGGTTCTCGGTGGTCGTAGAGAACGCCGATTGATGCAGACGGTTTGACACTGTGGCGGTTCAGGTCTGCAAACATCTGCTGGGACCTCGACAACCCGATGTCGATGAAGAAGACGACCGCAATCGTTTCATCTCCGAGGGTGGGGTCGAGTTCGAGTGCTCTGGCGAAGGCGGCATGGCGATGTTGACCGTCGTTGATGATGAATCGGGCGTCCATCGGTACGTGCAGTCGACCAACTCGATCGTCGTGCTCGCTGGCGGATTCGAAAAGGACGTCTGCATCAATGGACGACGTGATGGCGGAAAAGGTGTAGTCGGCACGGTTCGCCACGATGTAGTTGGCAATTTCCGGCACACGGCTGGTGTTGAGAGTGCGCTGGGCCCGCATCTCGACCGGTAGTTCGGCGTCTGTGAACGCAAAAATCTTGGGAAGGAGGCGCACTGGGCACTGGGCAATGAAGTATTCGCGTGTCGCCTGAATCCCGCGTACCGCCGGGAAGGTATAGGAGAAACTCGGGGATGACATACCGATAACATACCATTCACATACCATTCAGAAAGCAGTTCGACGTCGGGGAGAAAAACAGTGTCCATCGCCTACATGGATTTCGCAGCAACGACGCCGGTAGACGAACGGGTTGCCGCCGTGGTCATGCGCTACATGCGCGAAGAGTTCGGAAACGCAGGGAGCCGCACCCATTCATTCGGAGTCTCCGCCCGCAACGCTGTGGAGTTGGCTCGTCGCCAAATCGCAGAAGTTGTCGACGGGTCCGAAGATGAGGTGATCTTCACGAGCGGAGCCACCGAATCGAACAACCTGGCGATTCTCGGTCTCCGGGAGTTCGCCGAGGTGAGTAACCACCGTCACATCATTGCCACCGAAATCGAACATAAGGCAGTTTTGGAACCGCTCGAGTTTCTTGAGGGCCAAGGGTTCGATGTGACGTGGGTGCCCGTCGACGATACCGGTCTGGTTTCGGTCGAAGCGGTACGTGCGGCGCTGCGAATTGACACGGTGTTGGTCTCGGTGATGCACGTCAACAACGAGACCGGTGTCATTCAACCGTTGAGGCAGATCGCTCAAGTCCTCACTGATCATCCGGCCTATTTCCACGTTGACGCTGCACAGGGTTTTGGGAAGGACATCGACCGTTTGCGAGATGAGCGCATCGATCTGATCAGCATTAGCGGTCACAAGATCTATGGTCCGAAGGGTGTGGGGGCACTGGTCGCCCGAAAGCGCAACGGTCGCGAACGGCCTCCGCTTCGACCATTGATGTTTGGCGGTGGGCAGGAACGGGGTTTACGACCTGGTACGCAACCGGTTCCTTTGATCGCTGGATTGGGGGAGGCCGCTCGCTTGGCTCTTGCGGACCACTCGAGCCGCATGAACGCCATCCGCCGAATCGAGGGGGAGGTCTTGCGATTCATCGACGAGGCCGATGGCGTTGTCAATGGAATCCGAAGCGAGTCACTCCCTCACATCATCAATGCAAGCTTCCGCGGACTCGATTCGGAAGCGTTTATCGTAGCCATGAAAGGGTTGGTTGCTATTTCAAATGGAGCCGCATGTTCGTCGCACGCATATGAACGTAGTCATGTCCTGACGGCGATGAACCTCGAGCCATGGCGGATCGGAAATGCCGTTCGTTTCTCATTCAGCCACGAAACGATCTCGCCCGATATCGAAGAGATGCTCCGAGTGGTCGAATCAGTGCGCTTCTAGTTCACCGGTCGGGGAAGACCCGTCGGTTTCAGCCCGTATTCACGCTTGCATGACATGTACTCGGACTCCAGTTCATGGGTGCGTCGCGCGCCATATTGGTTGGGTCCGATCAGCAAGTACGTGATGAGATTTGCAGCGACCGGCCTGAAATTGATGACGCGAGACCGATGCTCGCCGTGTCCAAGAAGGATTCCGATCCACAACTTGTCACTCAAGGACATCGGGATTTTGTTCAGTCGGTCAGCCAGAGTTTTCGCAGATGTTTTCGTCAAGCGGTGGGCTTCCAGTAGCCCGCGAACGATCGCTTCTTGGCCGTTTGGCCTGAGCGCAACGGAGTACTCATGAGAATGATCTCGCCATTGTGGGATGTCATCTGGCGAGGCCATCGCATCGGCTAGAGGCTGGAAATAGGTGAGCAGCGCTGACCACCACCTCACACACTCTTCGAACGCAATTCGAAGTACGGCCTCATCGGGGCGAACAATTGTTGACCGCTCATCGAGCGGTGGTTGACCCGTTGCCGTGCAAATAGCTTCCACCGACTTGTAAATCAGTTCCAAAGTCGTGATGTGAGGGTCCTTGGGTTTGAGACTGCTGCCTTCCAGGCGGAGGAAATCTTCTTTGTTCGGAAGTTTGGGTGGAATCGGCGGATCTACCAGCGAGTCGAACTTGCCGGGATCGTCCAAACTCGTCAGGCAACGGGCGATAATCGCGAGGCCGTCGTCTTCGCTCGTCAGAATGTTGGTCGATTTCGTCGTGGGCTTTGCGTAACGGTTCACTTTGTTGAAGATGCGCCTAGCCTTCTCGACCGAACTGAATTCAAGAAAGATAACTGAAACCTGGTCATTCTTCACTTGATCGCGATATTTGCCGGCTATCGGGAGACCAAGATGCGGCGTCAACTCTTCATTGATCACCGTACGAAGAGCATGAAGCCGGTGTTGCCCGTCAAGCGCAAAAAGCTTTCCGCCGGCGATTGTCAGCATGCCAACACTCTTTTCGATCACGGAGTAGGCCGACGGCAGGCGCTCACTGATCAATGATTGGAGCGGCTCAAAGTGGAACTCGCTCGGCTCATAAACGAGCACAATAATCGACCCAAAGAAGCGATCCTCGGAGTTCGTGAGGTAGGGAACGATCTGAGCCTCGACTCGCTCTTCGCTCAGCTTTCGCTGCATTCTCTCGCTCGCCATGAACGAATCGAATTCCTTGAAGTCCATCGCTGCCTTTACCGTGGCGACAAGCTCGTCGGCTTGCATCACAGCTTGGTAATACTTGGTTGATCCCATTTTCCCCGCGATTGCGGGGACCGTGTACGTCATTGTTCAAACTCCAATGGTCTCGGCAAACTTGCGTCGGTACGACCGAGCTGACGGCGATAGCGCTCGGTCAATGTCTGTTGAAACTGTGTGGATGAAGATTCTCCCGCGATCATCCACGCAGCTAAATCAGCACCAAGTTGAATGTCGTTCTTGTTGCGGGTGACGTTGCCTCGTGCATTGACGAGAATGCCCTTCCAGAAGTTAGTTCCAACACTCCAGTCAAGACGTAGGAGCCTCCGGACAACAGTGGATAAGTCGTCTAAACCTCCACCGGTGTTTTCGAGTGACGTTGCGACAGCGGCGAAGAAAGTCTGAAAACCCACTGGTTTGAGCAGCAGCGAAATGGTCGACTCACGCCGAAGCTCAATGATCCTCAGCGGGTCAAGCCGCATCGCGGTGAATTCCTCCGACTCGTCGAACAAACTTCGCAACCACCTGTCTGCCTCGAATCTGACTTTGGACAATTCTTCTTGGGGCGGTGGATTCCCGGTTTCGTCACCGGTTTGAAGGTCAATTCGGAGCTGCCGTGCCACCGTCTGCACCACCTCATAAACTGCGTTGAGGGTGGTGATCTGAGGATCCCCGAGGGCGATCGTGTTCTTTTCCCATTTGATTAGTCCTTTGTCCATGAGCCCGTAGGGTGCGAGAAGTTTCGAGCTGGTGAGATCTCTGGCCACTATTGCCGCACCATCCACTTCACTCATGATGAGAACGTCGCCTTTGGTCACGCGTCTGGCGGACCTGTTCAACACCGTGAACAAGTCACGAGCGGTCCGCACTTCGGTATCCATCACGAAAATAACGGCGATCTCATCACTATTGACTTGCGACGCGTAGGGGCCTTCCGTCTCACTTCGAACGACTCGACGTAGAGCTGCAAGCCGGTGCTGCCCATCGAGAGCTACCAACCCGGACTCTCCGGTTGCTCTGGAGTTGTCGACAATCAAGAAACCGATTGACTTCGCGGCCGACTCGTATGCCCTGGGAACATCGATGAACTTTGATGCTGGTTCGAAATCGCAAACGCTGGGATCGATGATCCAAACGATCAAAGATCCGAAAAAGCGGTCGGCGGAGTTTGCAAGGTACGGGGCGATGTCCTGCTCCACTCGCTTGTCGTTCAGCTTTCGCTGGTAAAGCTCGTTGAGTGTCAGTTCTGTCCAGTCGGACTGTTGCGATGCAATGCTTACCTGGCCAGAGAGTTCTGCTGCCGACATCTTGGAGATGTAGTAGCTGCGCGAGCCCATCGTTGCACGGATTGCTGGAACTGTGACGGTCATGTGGGCCTCTCACTCAGTTGATTCGATACGTAGCGGTTCGGGCAGGCGGAGTCTAGGGTTGACGCTTTTTAGTCGACGATCTAGTTCTTTTCTCAAGTCGTCTCCCAGCGTTGGCGAATTTCCAAGAATCTGCCAAAGGATCATAAACGCTGCGTCTTCATAGGTGTTTTGCTTGGCAAGGATTCGTTGTCCACCAACAACGATGATGTCGCGCCAGATTTCTGCATCAACGCTCCAGTTCACACTGTTTGCCCGCTTCATGAAGTCGACAAGGTCAAAAGTGCCTCCGAGAAGGTCCTTTGCCTTACGAGCGGCCCGGAACAGTGCAATCTGCCCCGCCGGCCGGAAAAGGAATGAATAGGGTTTACCACTTTCTCGAAGTAGTGGAATGGCGGACACGTCCTGTCGGGCTCTATTGAAGTCCGAAAACGTCTCGAAAAAGAGTCGGAACCATGTTTGGCAGACGTCAAACCCACGAGCGATGTTTTCGTTGCTGGGCCGGACGCCGGCGACGGCCTTTTCGTCAAGAGCCAATCCGTGTGCTTCGCAGATGTCTCTAACCATGATCGAAAGTGCACTGATGGTTGTTAACTGCAGACTTCGTCCGGACAGAGTGTTAGTTCGCCAGTTGACGAGGTGGAACTCTCGTTCCCCGCGTGAACCCATGAGGTGTTCAGGATCGCGTGACTTCCATTCTCCGGTCGGTTCGGTGAAGAGCCGACGGGCAATGATGGCAATTCCGTCATCCTCACTCTGAATGAGGTTGTCAGACCTCGAAGTGTTGCGGGCATATCGATTGATCTTGTTGAAGATTCGCCGCGTCTTCTGAATTCCCTCGTTCTGCAGGAAGATGACGCTCAGGTCGTCGTTTCCGATTCCGGGCTGCATTTCTCCGTGGTACCTGCCCTCTAGAATCTCTCGAAGCGCGACGAGCCGGTGTTGGCCGTCAAGTGCGATGAAGACCGCATTGTCGATAGTGATGAACCCGATCTTCTCAAGCGACGGTTTGTATGCACTGGGAAGGCTGACCCCAAGGTCCGAGAGGCGCTCGTAACTGATGTTCCCGTCAACAAGGATGATGACCGAGCCGAAGAAGCGATCAGGGTGGCTGGCAAGGTAGGGGATGATTTCGTCCTGAAGCCGTTTCGTATTGATTTCCCGTTGGAAGCGGTCCTCGACGCTCATGTCGTCCCATTCCGGCAGGTCTTTGCTGGGGGATTTAGCGATGGCCGCCAATTGCTGGGCCGGCATGGAGGCCAAGAAGTATGTGGTCGACCCCATGTGAAGGCGCTGAGCTGGGAGGGTGATCATGTGACTCCAATCCGTTGAGTGTCCTTGATTGCCAAGAATATCCAGGTGGTGGCCGAAATCGGCACAAAAGAAGAAACCGTCTTGACAGACACGAGGATCACGGCTAGTGTCTGTACAAACAAAAAGGGGCGGTATTCAAACCCTCCAAAGGCTAAGGAGATTATAATGACGAGAACCGCATACCTACTTGACCTCGACAACCTTGCCGGCTCGGGATGTCCGAGCCTCAAACGAATCCGAGCGGTTCTGGAATCCTTTGAGCGCGTCTACAGCCCGCAATGTGGGGACCAGGTGTACTGCGCAGGAACAGGCGAAAGCGCATTTCATGCGAAAAGTCTCCGTCCGGGCTACTCAGTTCGCTCGGGGGTGGGCCGCGATGGAGCCGATCGGCTCCTGCTTGAACTAGCCACCCCCGGTTTTCTGAGGGACCGATTCGAGAGGGTGGTGCTCGGGTCGGGCGACTGGATTTTTGCGAGTTTGGTCAAAGAATTGCGCTACGTGGGCCTCACCGTGGAGGTCATGACAGGACGAGGGTTCCTTAGCCAACACTTGTATGCCGCGATCGCCCCGAGCCAGCGTGGGGCAATCTCGCCCCTTACCAGTCTGCAGGTCCCGGCATAAGTTCCCTGAGGCAACGGCTATGTTTCACGCAGGGTCGCACGCGTGGGCCGAACTCGAGCACGAGTATTTAGTTCTACAGGGGGATGATTGTGGTAGCCCTTCAGGAAATTAAGGCCGAGGCCCTTGGATTCAGAGACCTTCTCCGGTACCCCGGGTTTGCCATACCTCCGCTTCAGCGCCCGTACGCTTGGCAGGAAGAACATGTCCAGGATTTCATCGACGACACGAAGGTCCTTCTCGAGTTTCTCCAGGATCACCGCGACCGGGAGATCGGCGAGCATCTCTTTGGCACAGTAGTCACGATCGGACAAGCTGCCCTAGAGCAACAGATCGTCGATGGCCAGCAACGCCTGACAACTGTCACTGTTGCCCTTGCTGTGCTCATGGAAGCGTATGGACGATTGCTTGAGAAGCCGGATCTTGTGCAACACGTTAAAGACGACTGTCTCTTGGCAAAACGAGAGTTGGAAAAGATTCTGTACCGTACTGACGGTAAAACTCCCCGTCTAAGTCCAAGTCCAACCGTCAAGAAAACCTACGAGGAGATCATTGCAGGGGGGACGGGCCTTGTTACCGGCGAGAAGTTGCCTCCGGCCGGTCGATTGCGGGAAGCACGCGTCCTGATTTTGACCGAACTCATAGGCAACGAAGATCTCATAGCGAGGAGCGTGAAAACGAACCAACGTGATGCCGCTCAGTCGGATGAAATGCGAGTCATCGCGCCACTTGATGAGTACAGGTTCTATAACGATCTTCAAGTAGTACTGCTCGACCGTTTGAAGTTGGTTCACGTACGGACTACATCAGCAGATGCGAGCTACGACTTGTTTGAGTCACTGAACACGCGGGGTTCGGAGTTGAACGTCCTCGACCTCGTGAAAGTTTGGATGCTCGCGAGATTCGCGGGCTCTACGCACGAAACGAAACTTTCCGCGGAATGGGAAAAACTGGGAGTACTCGATGAGACCGTCCAAATTGAATACCTCGAGGACTTCTACAAAGCACGTGTCTACAAAGCACCCCTGAAAACTAATCGGCGCAATAAAGATTCGCCATTGGAGTTCTCTCGCTCAATTCGGAGAGGCCTCTTCAAAGAAGGTGCTGTTGGGGGCCCCACCACGCCAGAGCAACTCAATGAATTGGTTCTTGAGGAGGTCGAATTGATGGCCGAGTGGAGGCAGGCATGGAGTGGCCTCAAGACATTTGAGTCATCGAAGACTCCACATCATCCGTTCGGTGCGATTTCTAGTACGGATGAATCAACGCGTTCACACGAAGCGCTCCTGAGGGTATTGCTAGGTGGTTCTCATTTCAAGAACACTGCAGCAATACCGCTTCTCTTGCAAGCACGCCATCGACTTGATCGTCGCGATTTCGACAAGGTGGTTGGCATGTTGTTGAGGTTTTTTGTTAGGTACCTGCAGATCGGAAAAGGAAGTCCGGAGAGTGTTGCGAGTATTTATGGTGAATGCTCTGCTTCGATCAATGACAGCAAAGAGAGATCACTGGATTTCATCGCCAACAAGCTTGATCACGAATCGTCGTCCAAAGTGTCTGACGGGGATTTTGCCTTCAATATCAAGACTGCAACGCCCTCAAAAGCGCGAGCTGCGGATTGGTTGCAATTGCTCGAGTATTTTTCCTCAGATGGAGTGAGCTTCGAATATGACAAGGATGCCGTCGCAGTCCAGGTGAGGAAGCCAACTGCTGCAGATTCGGAGGACATGGTGAGACTTCTGAAATCGATTGGGAACTTCGTTCTGGTTCCTCGAGAACTTGCGTCAAGACCGGGGAGCACCTTTGCCGAAATGAAAGCGTTGCTTAGCGGGAAGACTCAGATCGACAAATTCCGATTGACCAGAAAAGCATTGAGCGAGTCAGAGTGGACCGAAGCAGTCATTGAGACCCGCAACAACGAAATCGCCAAACTCGCGACGAAGATCTTCAAAGCAAAGCTCTGACTTCAGAGCCCGGATCTTGAGAACGGTGTCGAGCAAGGAAACAAACTCTGTCGACGGTCCAAGTGAAGCACAGCCAAGGGGGAAAGATGCTTCAGAGCAACAGTGAGTTGGCCAATGGATTGTGCCACTTAGAGTTCGGAAGTCTTCGCCAATCGGCCAGGGAGTGATTTTGGAAGTATTTCTGGATGGCGCGATTGTTGAGTGTTGCGGTCGCCTTTTCGTAGTCAGTGACCACGAGCATTGCAGAACCTTTCAAGGAAGGAAAACCTTCGTAAAGTTTCAGCGATCTGGGGAGCCTATTGAAACGCATCGTCACGTCAAGCAAGAACACTTCCACCGATTGATTGCGTTGCACATCCAGCAAAACACGATTCGAAACATTCAAACGAGCAACTGCGATCTTGTCCGGACAGACGGTGACGCCCCAATAGATTCCTCTGTCCGACTCGAGCAGGCCAGCGGCGCCGATCGCTGTTTTCAGCAGTGCTCGAATCTGACTCGCATGCGGATTCCGAAGGAACTCATTGAACTTCTCGCTCTGCACTGAGGACGGTTCTGACATCGTGCATTACCTCCATTGTCGAAGACAAGATTATCACTCGTTAAGTGCTGGAAATGCTTCCTAACCAATCACCATTGCCCCAAAAGCGCATCTGTATCTATCATCACGGTGACTTAGTATGACCTGGGATGAGAGGCTTCCAAGGACCACTCGTGAGCTCTAAATGCGCCTCAGAGATAGCACGAACATCGGCGACCCAGTTGAGTCGACTCCGAGATCAGAGCGAAAAGGGGTAAAGCGATGGTCAACTTTGAGGTTTACGAGGCTGAGCGGATTCGACTTCAAAAGAGATGCGACGAGGTAGAGCGGATTTGGCGTGCGTCAACGTCTTCGGTAACGGACATCGAATCTTTGCTTGATGCGACTCCCGTTGCAGAGAATTCAACGATACCTCAGTTCATTAAAGAGGCTCGTCAACGACTTGCGTCTTCAACAATTGAGGTTGGTGTGTTTGGTTCGATCAAACGCGGCAAGAGCACTTTGGTGAACGCTCTACTAGGGGCGGACATCAGCCCGATGAGAGTGACCCCTGAGACAGCAGTGCCGGTATGGATTGAAAGTGGTGATCATCAAACATTTGTTGTCCTGAGGGACGGAACAATTCGTGATGACATCACGCTTGACGAAGCGAAGTTGATGGCCACTCAGAGGTACAAGCCGGCGCGAGCGTCTGAGAAGCCACTCCGGGTTGTACACCGAATTCGCATTCCGTGGCTGCCAAAAGGGGTCCGAGTAATTGACACTCCTGGCTTGGATGATCCGTCGTTGGCCGAAGACTACGAGAAGTTGACTCTTGCGGAGCTGGATCGTGTAGCCGCAACGATCTTCATCATGGTCTCGCCCCCCGGACCTTCCGGTGAAGAGATGAAGATTCTTAAATCCATGGGTGCGCGAGCTGTTGACAAGCTTTTCTTGGTCTGCAACTTCTACGACGACCAGTGGGAAGATGCAGAAACGCGCGAGACAATGGTTTCTTACATTGAGAACATTGTTCTGCAAGGTGCGCCAGATGTTTTGGATCGATCCGATGTGAGGGTCTACCCAGTGTCTGCTCGACGCGGCTTTCGAGCAGCAATCGCCGGAGATGCCGACGCTTACGAAGATTCAGGGGTGGCATGTCTTCGCAAGGACCTTGAGTCCTACCTTTCAGGAGGCGCCTTGGAGCGCATGCTCACCTTCGTGGAGCATCGAGTGCGGATGTCCGGGCAGGTACTTGTGGACCTACTCACCCAGCGTCAGCAGATAATCAATTCGCCGGAATCAGTGAGGCCTCGAATTGATGCCCTTCGTCGGGAGATTCAGGAGTCAAAGTCAAAATTGAACGACCTTGAGAAGGAGATTCAGGATTCTTCAAAGTCATGGAAAAGCGAGTTGGCTGGAATCATCAGTCAGCCCATTGAGCAAGCAGTGAAAGCAGTGGAAAAGGCCACCAAACGCCAAGAACTGGAGGTCATCTTTCAAAAATTGAATATTCAGTTTGAAACTGCAGCGTCGGAGGCCTCGACTTACTTTGATCAGCGCTCGGGGTACGAGTATGCGCGACTTCACAGAAAGCTATATGAATCTTTCGGTGTAGAAGATCGAATCCGAACTTCTGGGGTGGAGCTAAACCTCGGTCGTGTATCGGCGAATTTGTCGCCAAGCTTGCCGGCCATGAAGATGGACAAGGCATCGGTTGCCGCTGGCGGAATTGCAACCGGGCTTGCTGGTGGTCTCCTAGGCGGGGCGATTGCTGGTGGTGCCGGGATGGCCTTGATTGCTGTTGGGCCGGTCGGATGGCTCGTGGGTTTGGCCCTCGGGGCCGTATTTGGAGCAGGTGCTGGTGGTGTTGCAACAAGGCAATTGACTCGTGACAACCTTGGTCCGGATGAACGAAAGAGTGTGACTGATGAGTTGTCACCGAAGTTGGACGAAATACGGCGTCAGGTAGAATTTGCCATCGGGGGGTGGAGTCGCCAGGTCATTGACAACCTGGAATCTTTCAGGAGCACATTCTTTTTGGAGCGAGAGAGCGAACTAAACAGGATTGAGCGCATTCGATCAGACGTCGCTGGACGCCAGAAGGAATTAGAGAGAATTGATTCTCTTCTATTGGATTTGCAGAATCTTGTGAGTTCATGAATGATGAAGAGAAATGACTTTGTAGAGTTTTGCTCTGAGCTCGGATTAAAGTTTGATGTAGATCGATACTCAATTCTTTCTGGGCGGACCTCAAAAGAAATTCGCATCGCTGTAATTGGATTGGTGAGTCGTGGCAAGTCCACCTTGGTCAATCAACTCGTTGGTGAAGCGTTATGTCCGGTGGATGCTCGCGGAGAAACTGCGGCGCTCATTTTTTTAAGGTCGGGCCCTCAGTCGGCATCGGCGTTTATAGAGGGAGGCGCTGAAGTACCGATCAGCGCATCTTCTACGGGGTTTCGGGAACGACTGCCGCGGCGGGTGCATCCGACGATCACTCGAGCCGAATTTTCTGGCAAATTGCGTTTGCCGCTCAACATGTCGCTTGTTGACACCCCGGGAATCGACGACGTCGCGACTGCCGACGAGAAGATGGCGTATCTCGAAAAGCATTGGGTTGGTTCCGGCGCAACGGGGGCCCTCGTCGTCATGTCTGTTCCCGTCGGCATGGCTCGGTCCGACTACGAGTTGGTTGAATCGGCAAAAAGTGTTTTTGGACAGAATTTTGAAATTGTTCTCAAAGCGATTGATTCAAACATTGAGCTGTCAGATCTTGAGGACGTCGCGGTGGAAATCGAAGAACTCACTGGCCGGCGACCAATCAAACTTCTTGATAAGCCCTCCGCTGGGCTGTGGGGCAAGGGCGATCTTCAGGAAGTTGAAGGGGCGATCGAGTTATTGGTGAAGCGATCAACGGATGTTCTCTCCCGAAGTCAGGCGGAATTACACGAAATTCACTCCCTTGCTGCGGCGTCGATTGCGTCAACTCACATAAACCAGAGAAAGCTCGAATCTGCATTTAGAAGGTATCCAGGACTACCTGTTGAGCTGCAGCGGGCTGTCAGTAGACGATTAGAGGAACTAGCAAAAGAAGCCCGGGTGCGAGAAGCGAGAGAACGCGAAGAGGAACAGGCTCGTCGTAACCAAGTTCTTGATCGTCAAGCCCAAGATCTTTCGAAACTGCTGCCACGCCGAGCGTCGGATCTCAACTTGAAATTGCATGGTCCGGCGGTTCGAGATTGCTTTGGTCTTGCGTTGGAGGGTAGTTCCGTTGCCGCAGCGACAGTGCGGGATTTGATGGCGCTCCCACACGATGTGCGTGGACAATTCGGGCTCAACGCAATCAAGGTCTTCCAAAAACTTCCCGAAGAGAAGTGGTTTTCAGTCGTTGGCGAATGCCAATTGACCCTTCCTGAACTTATTCATCTTTTGAAAGAGGGTACGTCCAAGACTGAAGAGCGAGTTCTGCAAAAAATCCAAAAAAGTCTGCAGAGTTTAGATCAACAGCAGACATTGATCTTGCTTGACGCTTCAAAGTCATCTCGTTTGCAGGCGATCCTTCTCGAGCGGTTTCGTCAGCTGGTCGTAAACGATTTTCGATTATCTATTCAACGTGTGAACGGAGTCGTTGAAGCCGCCGCGCTTCTGAAGCAAAGTTCTCGCTTGAGGTCCGATTATCAGAAGGTGTTGCGAATTCCATCCTCTTCGCGCAGCTCAACTAGCGCGTCAGATAACTATCGTCAAACGTTTGAGAAGTTGCATCGCGAGTTGTTGGTAAAAGTTCGGCAAATTCTCGACGAGTCACTTCAAAATGTCCGACAAAGCGCGCAGACTGTCAGCGCATCAGAAATCGAAGTCATTTGCTCAAAAAGTCTTCCACTGGCCAAGGCATTATTTGAAGGAGACCCATCTGTAGGTCAGAAGTACGTGTTGCTGTTTGATGCACACGGTGGTTTGAACTCTTGGTTTCGACTGTGCGAGAAGGCAAGATTTGATGCGGCCCACCTTGCAAAGAGGTCGAATGCCTCAGCACGGACCGTATACGTTCTGTCCTTCGCTCTTTGGGGCGTCAGTATTCTTTCAATACCCAACCTGCAAGGGGGATCGGTTGCCGTGTGGCTGGTCTCTCTTGCAATGTGGCTTTCGACAAGGAATAGAGCACCGAAAGATTGGCCTGAATTCTTTGTGGCCCCAAGCCTTGACGAGATAGTTCTGTCGTTGAAGTCAAGCGGTATACAACTCAAGGGAGTAGAGCCCGAGAAGCGAGACAACGCTAGGAAGATCAGTGGAAACAGATCAGATTCGTCTGCTAACAGATCTGCCAGTGAGGCGCCACAGCGGTTGCGAGCGGGCGCAAGTTCCTCGCAAGTGCTTATGGTCCTGGGGATGGCGTGCGTGCTCACCTCGACACAGCTTGAGTGGGTGAGAATTTCCCAAAATGTTGGCGGGGTTTTTCCATGGGCCTCATTCGACATCTGGAAGTTCCCGTTGACGGGGATCGTGCCTTTAGCTCTCGTCGTTGCTTCGTGTTGTTTTGCCGTTTTCGGGCGACGAGGTGGGCTTACTGACACTCGGAATTTTTCATCTTACGTAGTTCTATTTGCGAACGTGGTGGCGATGACCTTGGTCGTGATTCGGCTGGTCTCGGATCCACTTGATGAAGCCGAAGTTCTGCAGGCCATTGGATTGAGCAGCCAAAGAGCCGCCGGTATCTACTTGTTCGCTGTTGGCACCGCTTGTTCATTGAGCGGAGCATTACTTGCAGTAATTGTGCGATCACGCGACTAGAGTGTAAAAACTAGAAAGATTCTGGCGAGGTGGTCAAACCTCCAGTTGACCTTGACCGTTGTAAGTCTGGTATGCATTTCTGCAGTTGTTAGCAGAGTGACGTTCTTTGATTCGATCAGCTTTGAGGCTGGATTCGGGGAAATCCCCGTAGGGCTTTCTTCGGCCGATGTGGGTTCGGACGTCAATTTGAGCGGAGCGATGTCGGCTACAAGCGTCCAGCAGTCGGACACAGAGAGTATTCCGGCCTCAGTTGTTTCAACTTCGTCATCCTTTACCTCCTTGCAGGCGAGTGAATCGATAGCGAGCACTCCGACGGTTACTCCTACGTCCGACTTGGCTACCACATCAACAACTATTGCTACGCGGTCAACTACAACTGTCAGAACGACGACAACTGTCAGAACGACGACAACTGTGTTTTCGCCGATCCCACCGGAATTGACTGCATATGTCGTGAGTCGCCCAACGGATTATTACTTCACATTGTCTGGGTCCAGCATTCTTGATTTTCGGGCGTATGGGTCCGAGGTGGGGATGGACCCAATGTTCTGGTTGTACGATTCAAGCGGGAGGCTGCTTGCTTCAAGTGATGATGTTGTAGGGGTCGATCCTCGGATTTCCGGAACAGCTTCTGCCGGGAGCTTTCGTTTGCGTGTCGGACACTGTTGCGACCCAGGACGGTTGTGGAGTAAGGCCTTTCGAGTCGCTCTTAATGTTGCAGTGTCGATGACCCCTCCGGCAACGACGACGACGTCCACAACACGCCCGGCAACGACGACGACGTCCACAACACGCCCGGCAACGACGACGACGTCCACAACACGCCCTACGGTTGCCCCACCAGTCATTATCAGTGACTCACTCTCGCGAGCAAGCCTTGTGCTCAGTCCGGATATCAACAGCAATTCTGTGTATTGGACAGTTTCGCTCTCTGACAGTCAAGGCAGACTTCCGACGACTGCCGGAGCGCAACTCTGCGCTCCGGGTTCTCGTCCCGGATATGGCCCATCGTGCACCGGCGCAACAATGAGCAGGTCTGGAAGTCAGTACTCGGCCACATATGAGGGACTTTTCTTAATCGGAGGATCATCTCCAAAAGGGTCGTGGTACCCAACCGTTTTTTGGCCGGTCGGTATGGCCTCTGAGTACGAGATCGCAGGCCAATCTCGATTGCAGGTGAGTTGACTGACTGGCGGGGAAACATCGACCTAGCGGTTGTTGAAGGTTGATTCTCACGAGATTCGGTTGTCAAGGTTCTGGCGAATCTTGAATTCGGCAGGAGTCCCAAGGCAAAAAATCTTAGGCAGAGGCGGCTTGTGTTCAGTTGTGGCGAAAACATGGCGTCTTGAGTCCCAAATTCAAGACCGTGTCGTTTCACTTCTCACATCCCAGGTAGCGGATCGGGTTGCTCGAGCCCCTCGGGAAATAGATGGACTTGCCGTTCAGGCCGACCGCGAGGTCGAAGACCGGACCGGATTCGATCGGAGACAATCGAAAGGCGTAGCGTCCATCCGACTCCCGCGGTCCGATCACCGAATCCAATTCGTAGACGGTGCGCGTGAGTCCCGCGGCGTACGCGACCACGTGGCGTATTCCGAGACGTTCGATCGTGTTCGGGGCGACTCGCCACCAAGCCCGTACCGAGTCCATCAACTCGGTATCGGTTATGCCGTCGTACCATCCACTCCCGGCTCGGAAATAGCCTCGCTCTACTTCTTCGCGCCCGGGCTTCCACTTGGGGGTCAAGCGGACGATGATCGACGGGCTCATGTTGTCGGACAGCATTTCGCTCAATTGCTCGTCCCTCTTTCCCTCGGTTTCGGTGTCGTGTTGTGGCTGGTTCACAGGTAGCCGGGCCAGATGGGCGTCATCTTCGGCCCGGGGTTGTCCCGCTTCGGCACGGAGGCACGGATGATCGCAGATGTGATCGTTCGCAAGTGCGCCCGGGAGGGCTCGGTCATTCCCTGCAACGACATGGCGTGATTGCACACCACCTCGTCGAAGAGACGTCGAATCTCGCGAGCATTCCCGAACCCACGTCCTCGTGGCAACAGCACGATCGCCTCGCACAGGGCCTCGAGGGCACCGGTCTGCAGGACGTAATCGTGCTCGCGAGCCATGGATACGAAGACCTGCGCCAACTCCTCCACGCTGTAATCGGGGAACTCGACGGTGCGATCGAATCGACTCCGTAGACCGGGGTTCGACTCGATGAATCGCGTCATTTCCGCCGGATAGCCGGCGACGATGACGACCAAGTCGTCC
>SXGQ01265773.1_pt1 | contig 29606 bp, 26 predicted proteins | sample 3178371 | NCBI WGS metagenome assembly SXGQ01 (sample SAMN11356859, study PRJNA531348) | freshwater metagenome | isolation source: freshwater sample F1-20 | place: China: Fuxian Lake, Yuxi | collected 2017-12-25
ACGGCCGCACCTACGACTACGTGGTGGCTCTGCGCGCAGTGCAAACCAGCGACTTCATGACTGCCGATTGGGCCGAACTGCCGTATGCCTTGCTCAAGAAGGTGTCCAGCCGGATCATCAACGAGGTGCGCGGTATCAACCGCGTGACCTATGACGTGAGCTCCAAGCCACCGGCGACGATTGAGTGGGAGTAGAAACTCTTACGTAAGTTGTTGATTTTGCGGAGCCAATTCCCAATCGGCGCTCGCGTCAAATGCCAACACCCCAATGGAAAAACAGACCGAGCGCCTTGTTTCAAGACCCTGGCTTGGGATTACACTGGGCCGAAGGTCTGCTTCAGACCCTCCGGCCCCATGCATCGACTGCTGTATCTTTTTATTTGCTTGCCCGCCCTGGTGAGCCAGGCACTGGCTTCTGAACCAGTCGCCCCAGGCCAGTCCCTTGAACTGCGGTCAGAAAAACACGCGTTTCGCGTCGTCAATGTGCTTGGCGGTCTGGCGCATCCCTGGTCGATCGCTTTTTTGCCGGACGCTCGCATGCTCGTGAGCGAAAGAGACGGTCGGCTGCGCCTGATCGGACCGGATTTCAAGCTGCACCCCAAACCCATCGAAGGTCTGCCCGAGATTGCCGTGCGCGGACAGGGCGGGCTCTTTGATGTGGTGCTTCATCCTGACTATGCCCGCAACGGTTGGATTTACTGGGCCTACAACGCACCGGGGCCAGGCGGTTGGGGAACTGCCATGGCGCGGGGGCAATTGCAGGGGCTGCGCATGACCAATGTGCAGGTCTTGTTCAGCATGACGCCCAAGACACGCAGCAGCCATCATTTTGGCGGCCGGATTGTTTTTGACCGGCAGGGTATGGTTCATCTGACCCTTGGTGACAGGGGTGAGATGTCTCGTGCGCAGGCGCTCGACGATCATGCCGGTTCGGTCATCCGCCTGCACGACGATGGTCGCATTCCGTCCGACAACCCCTTTGTCGGGCGCGTGGGTGCCAAGCCGGAAAAGTGGACGCTGGGAAATCGCAACATCCAGGGTGCGGCCCTGCATCCGCAGACCGGCATGGTCTGGACCCATGAGCATGGGCCGCAGGGCGGCGATGAGATCAACATCATGCGAGCGGGTCGCAACTATGGCTGGCCGCTGGTCACCCAGGGCGTGAACTACGGCAGCGGCACTCCGATCGGCGAGAGCACAAACAAGCCCGGCCTGGAGCCTCCCGTGCATGTCTGGACGCCCTCGATCGCCCCATCGGGCATGGCATTTGTGGCGGGCGACCGCTTTCCCCGGTGGCGCGGGCATCTTCTGGTGGGCGCTTTGCGTGGACAAACCCTCCTGCGCCTGGAAATCGATGGGGAAAGAATTGTCCGAGAGGAAAGTTTGATTCAAGGACAGGTCGGGCGCATCCGGGATGTACGAACCGGGCCCGATGGCTTGATTTACCTGCTGACCGATCAGGCCCAGGGCGCCTTGCTGCGGCTCGAGCCCACAGGTTCATGAATTGGGGCTCAGGTGATGGGCACCCGGTTGGAGCGTTCCGCGTCATGAGCCCACACGCATCGTTTTCATGATTCAGACCGCTACGCCTGCCGACCCTGGGTTGATCGATTCGGGCTACGCCGCATGGCGCCTGCTGGCCACCCTGGGTCTGGTGGCTCTGGGCAACAGCGGTATGTATGTGGTGTCGGTGGTGCTGCCGGCGGTGCAGGCAGAATTTGGCGTGGGTCGCGGTGATGCGTCTTTGCCCTACACGCTGATGATGGTGGCCTTGGGCCTGGGCGGCATCGTCACCGGCCGCCTGGCTGACCGCTTTGGCATCATGCGTGTGCTGTGGGTGGGTGCTCTGGCCGTATGCGGTGGCTACATGTTGGCCAGTACGGCCGGCAGCATTTGGGCTTTTGCGCTGGCCCACGGGCTTTTACTTGGCTTGTTGGGCAGCTCTTCCACGTTTGCCCCCCTGATGGCCGACACCGCGCTGTGGTGGAACAAGCGCCGTGGGATTGCGGTGGCGGTTTGTGCCAGTGGCAACTACTTGGCCGGCTCATTCTGGCCCCCGGTGGTTCAATGGGGCATAGAGACACTGGGCTGGCGCCAGACCTACATGCTCATGGGACTGTTCTGCGGCCTGGGCATGGCCGTGCTGTCGCTGGCGCTGCGGCAGCGACCACCTCTGCTCAGTCCTGCTACCGGCAGCAGCGTGACCCATACGGGCACCGACCGTCCGTTTGGCCTGTCGCCAGCCCGGGCCCAGTTGCTGCTGTGTGTAGCAGGCGTTTCTTGCTGTGTGGCCATGGCCATGCCGCAGGTGCATATCGTGGCCTACTGCACCGATCTGGGTTTTGGGGCCGCACGCGGGGCGCAAATGCTTTCCCTGATGCTTGCCTGTGGAATCGCCAGCCGCTTGGTCTCGGGCCTGATTTGCGACCGCATCGGTGGGGTGCGAACCTTGTTGCTGGGCTCGATGCTGCAAGGAACGGCCTTGCTGCTTTTCCTGCCCTTCGATGGCATGGTTTCCTTGTATCTGGTCTCGGCCTTATTTGGCCTGTTTCAAGGCGGCATCGTGCCGTCTTATGCCATCATCGTCCGCGAGCATTTCAAGCCTCAGGAGGCCGGTGTGCGTGTGGGTGCGGTCATCATGGCCACCATGCTGGGCATGGCCCTGGGCGGTTGGATGTCGGGCTGGGTGTTTGACATGACCGGCAGTTACCGCGCCGCCTTTCTCAACGGGATCGCCTTCAACCTTGTGAATCTGAGCATTGCGATCTGGCTGGTTCTGCGCACCCGTCGCGCCGAGAACGCAGCGATCCAGAGCGCACAGGGCGGGCCGAGCCGCTGACCCTGGGCCTGGCTTTGGATTGCCAGGCCCAAGGCGCTCGCTTGCAGGCTTTGCCAAGACGGCAAAGCATTGTTAAATTGGCCCTCGGCAGACCCGCCGGATGAATGAACCAAAACCACCGATTGAGGAGAGTGGTTTGATCCGTTTCAAGCTCAATGGCAAGAGCGTCCAGTCGGTCGCCTCGCCTCAGGAACCTTTGCTGCAAATTCTCTCGAACGACTTCGACTTGAATGGCCAGAAATTTGGCTGTGGCCTGGCCCAGTGCGGCAGTTGCACCGTGCTGATCAATGGCGACCCCATGCGCAGCTGTGTTGTCCCGCTGGCGGCTGCCGACGGCAAGTCCGTCACCACGCTCTCTGGGCTTGCTACAAACGGCAAGCCCAACAAGTTGCAGCAGGCTTTCATTGCTGAAGAGGCTGCGCAGTGCGGCTATTGCACAGCGGGCATGATCATGCAGGCGCAGGCCTTGCTCGAACGCAATCCCAAACCCAGCGATGGCGAGGTGCGCAGTGCCCTGGACGGCAACTTGTGCCGTTGTGGCGCCCACAATCGCATCGTACGTGCGGTGCTGCGTGCATCCAGGGAGGCTTGAACATGGGCCACACAAACTCGCTTCAGACGCCAGCGCGTCGCAACTTCCTCAAGTCTGCCGGTTTCCTGACCCTGAGCTTTGCGATTCCCCTGGTCGACGTGCATTCTCAATCTGGAACGCCGGCCGGCCAAGTCAGGCTGCCCGGCGACCTGAACCAGCACCGTCATCTGCGGGCCTGGATACGCATCCTCAGCGCCGAGAAAGCGGTGCAGTTGATGGTGGGCAAGGTCGAGCTTGGCCAAGGCATCCTGACGGCTGTTGTTCAGTTGTGTGCCGATGAGCTCGATGTCGACATCTCGCGCGTTCAGGTGGTTTCGGGTGACACCGATCGCGTGCCCAACGAAGGCGTGACCGCCGGTTCGTTTTCCATGCCCAACTGCGCCACGGCGGTGCGGCAAGCCTCCGCCGAGGTCAGAGCCATCCTGCTTGAACTGGCGGCCGCACGAATCGGTCAGGGTGCAGCCGGCCTGAAGGTTGCCGATGGCGTGGTTGAAGGTTCCGGTGGCGCCAAGGTCAGTTATTGGGACTTGGTGCTGGGCCAGGCGCTCGATCGCGAGGCCAACGGACAGGCCAAGCCCAAACCGTCGAGCGAGCACCGCTACATTGGGCGCCCGGTCCCGCGGCTGGACCTGCCCGCCAAGGTGATGGGGGAGTCGATCTTCGTGCAGGAATTGCGTCCGCAGGGCATGGTGTTTGGGCAGGTGGTAAGGCCTCCCACCTACGGCGCTGTTCTGGTGTCTGCCGATGTCGCTGCGGTCGAACGGATGCCGGGTGTGGTCAAGGTGGTCAAAAACGGCAGCTTTCTCGGTGTGGTGGCCAAGCGCGAAGCACAGGCGCAATCGGCGGCCCAGGCCCTGGCCGACTCGTGCCGATGGAATACGCCCAGGCAACTGCCAGGCACGCAGGCCATGCCGGCCTGGCTGGAGGCCACCAAACCCGACCGTGTGATCGAAACCTTCAAGAAGGCCCGCAGCAACGGCACGGCGGTTGCACGAACGGTTCAAGCGAGCTACTACCGCCCCTACCAGATGCATGCCTCCATTGGGACTTCGGCTGCCTTGGCTACCCTAGGAGCGGACGGTACGTTGACCGTACAGACGCACAGCCAGTCGGTGTTTGAAACCCGCATGGCGATCTCCAGGATGCTGGGCATGCCTGTTTCCAAGGTGCGCTTGCAGCATGTCCAAGGCTCGGGCTGCTACGGCCACAACATGGCCGACGATGCGGCCGCCGACGCGGCTTTGCTGGCAGTGTCTGTGCCGGGCGTCCCGGTGCGGCTTCAGTACAGCCGTGAACAGGAGCACCTGTGGGAGCCGTACGGTTCGGCCATGACCATGAAAACGCAGGCCACCCTAGACGCTCAGGGCAATATTCAGGACTGGAAAATGACCCTGTGGTCCACGCCGCACGGTACCCGGCCCAACGGCGAACCCGGCAACCTGCTTTCAGCGCTTTACCTTGAGAAGCCTTTTGTGCAGCCCAAACCGCAAAATGGCGGGGGCCCCAACTTTGCCGCCGACCGAAACGCGATTGCGCTCTACAACTTTCCGGGTCAGGAGGTGCTGACGCACTTCATCACGCAAATGCCCTTGAGGGTCTCTTCCACCCGTGGCTTGGGGGCGTATGCCAATGTGTTTGCCATCGAGTCCTTCATTGACGAACTCGCTCATGCCACCCAGTCTGACCCCGTCGAATACCGTCTGCGGCACATGGCTGACGAGCGGGCGCGCGATGCCATCAGCCGGGCGGCGCAGGCGTTTGGCTGGTCGTCCTGGCGCCGGACGCCAGGGCGCGGCCGCGGCATTGCGTTTGCCAAATACAAGAACATCGCCGGTTACTGCGCCGTCGCCCTGGAAGTCGAGGTCAATCGCCAAAGCGGCCGGATCCGCGTTCTGCGGGCAGTGGCCAGCGCCGATAGCGGACACATCGTCAATCCCGATGGCGTGAGCAATCAGATTGAAGGCGGGCTGATTCAATCTTTGTCTTGGACGCTCAAGGAAGAGGTGCAGATGAACGACACCCGGGTGTTGTCATCCGATTGGAACAGCTACCCCATCCTCACTTTTTCGGAGATCCCTCCGGTGGAGGTGGTGCTCATCGATCGGCCCGGTCAGCCTTTCCTGGGCACTGGTGAAGCCTCGCAAGGGCCAACTGGCGCAGCGCTGGCCAATGCGGTGTTCGACGCCGTGGGCGTGCGCTACCGGCGCTTGCCGCTGACGCCCGATCGTGTGCTCGAAGGCCTGAGGGCCTGAGCGTTTTTGCATCGGCGCGAGGTATCTCCTGGGTCAGGGCGCACCGGGCCCGGCCGGGATTTGGATGATCCCGTATCATCGCCTCGATTGCGAACAGTATGGCCAGGAGACACCCCATGAAACCACTTTTCCGCCTTGCTCTGGCCGTTCTGGCCACGATGGCGACTTTGACCGCAACGGCCCCGGCTTTTTCACAAGCCTGGCCCAGCCGGCAGCCGATCAAGCTGGTGGCGGTTTTCCCGCCAGGCGGGTCGGTCGATCAGGTGGCACGTTTGCTCGCGCCAGCCTTGTCGGCGCAATTGGGTCAGACGGTGATCATCGAAAACAGGGGGGGTGCTTCGGGCTCTATCGGGGCGGCCGCAGTTGCTGCGGCCCCGGCCGATGGTTACACCTTTGCAGTGGTGTTCGACAGCCATGGTGTCAACCCCAGCCTGATCCCCAACATGCCATTTGATTCGAAGAAAGACCTCAGCCCCGTGGTACTGATCGGCACGGCTCCCATGGTGCTGGGAACACCCGCGGCCTCCGATTTCAAGAGTTTTGGCGATGTGGTCGCGGCGGCCCGCACGGCCAAGGGTGCCAGCTTCGGCTCGATCGGCTCGGGCAGCCTGGGGCACCTGGCCATGGCCTTGCTTGCCAAGGGGGCAGGCCTGAATTTGCAGCACATTCCCTACAAGGGCGGCGGCCCGCTGATGAACGATGCCGTCGCCGGTCACGTGCCCTTGGCAATCGGCTCGGTGTTCCTGCTCAAGCCCTTTGTCGATGCCAAGAGGCTGCGGCCTTTGGCGGTGACCACCAGCAAGCGATCGCCCGACCTGCCTGAGGTGCCGACGCTGGCCGAATTGGGTTTTGCGGGCTTCGAGGCGCCGGCGTGGTGGGCTGTTCTGGCGCCTGCACGCACGCCGCCCGATATTGTGGCGCGGATGAATGAGGCACTCAACAAGATCATGACTTCTCCCGAGGTGGCCAAGCGCCTGGATGCCCAGGGCATCGATGTGGTCGGCGGCACGCCCGAGGCGGCGCGGGTCTTCATTGAAAGGCAGATGGATATCTGGGGCCGTGTGGTCAAAGACAACAACATCAAGGCCGATTGAGCGGGAAGTGTCCGATGCGTCACTTATTGGCAGCGATGGCTTGCGCGCTGCTCGCCTCGGGCAGCACGTGGGCGGCCAGTTTTGACTGCGCCAAGGCAAGGCGTCCGCTGGAGAAATTTATTTGCAGCAATCCGGAGCTCGATGCGCTCGATACCCGCATGGGCGAGGTCTTTCGGCAGGTCAACGCAGGGTTCCCGCTCAAAGGTTTTTTGCTGACCACGCAGCGCGTGTTCCTGGCTGGCTATCCCTCCTGCATGAGCGACGCAAGCGGCAAACCCGCCCCGGCTGCGCAGGCCGTGCGCTCATGCGCCAATGCCCTGCGTGAACGCTCTGCCGAATTGCAGGCGCAGGCTCTGGCCCTGGTCTATTCCAATGCCAAGGACCGGTTCACTCACGACGATCTTGCGATTTTGGTCTACACCGTCGAGGGTCGGACACGGATACGCCTGTGGGGCAACTGGATGCCCGACGCCTACAACCCCCAGCCGTTTCCCCAAGGTGTTTGGTGTGACATCGACGAAGAGCTCAAACCCACCCAGGGCGGTTATAAAACCGACATGACGGACGACACCGTCTTTGCCGTGGCTGAAAAGGCCGTGAAGATCAGCGAGCACATCATGTGCAGTCCGCGCACGGGAATCAGCCCTGGAACCTACCGCCGTATCCGTTGAACCGGCGCAATCTGAGCCCGCCGAGGCTTGCCTGCCATTGAGACTGAACCGCTCGCAGCAAATCCAAGGGTCTGCTCAATAGGCAGTCGCAGTGTCGACTGCTTTGGTGTGTAAGCCTACTCCTTGATGGAGATCACGCCAAAGCGCCCGACCTGCTTTTCAAACAGGGTTTCGTTGGTCGACCGATCGACGATCTTGACACCAAGGATCAGCGTCTCGTCGGAGTTCTGCGCCTTGAGCTCAAACTTCTTTTGCAGATTGATGCGCAGCCCCTCCCGGGTCTCTTGACCGAGGCTGCCGATCTCGTGAACCTTGTAGAGGCCGTACCTGGGGCCGTTGCGCAGTTCGAGCTCCGTTCCCACCCGGCCCGCAAAGCAAGCCAGAACATTCATGTGTTGACCACGGAAACCGCAGGTGATCAAGGCGTAGTAGGGAAAGGTGCTGGCGAAGTTGGCCCGCTCCCGACGCTCTTGTTCGGCCCGTTCGGCCTGGCGGCGCTCATCTTCCTGACGCTTTTTGCGGGCCTCTTGCTCCCGGTCTTCCTTTTCCTGGCGAGCTTTTTCTTCTGCAGCCAGCACTTCGGCCACGCGGCGGCGCTCGAGTTCCGCCTGCTGTCGCTTGTATTCCGGACTTTCCTTGAATCGGCGCTCAGCCTCTTGAGCCTCGAGTCTGGCCTGGCGTTCACGTTCCTGTGCGGCCCGTCTTGCCTGCGCCTCGGCATCCTTTCGGGCTTGCTCCTCGCGCATCGCCCGCTCCTGCGCCTCCCGGCGTGCAGCGGTCTCAGCATCCCGTAAGGCTTGCTCTTCGCGCAGCGTGCGCTCGCGCACCTCTTTGGCTTGATCGGTCTCTCTTTGGCTGGTGGTCCAGGACTTGCCCTCAAAGTGATAGGCCATGGCCGTGTCCCTGCCGATCGCAGCGAGCCTGCCATCGGGCAGTCGCTCCGCGTAGGTCCCCGTGCAGCGTGACCGGATGCCCCCCGGCAAGGTGCAGGGGTAGTCGGCGGGGTCGTTGTTGGCCCAGACCCGCGGCAAGACAAAGAACGAATCGCAGCGGGTGAAAACGTCTCTGGCAGCCGGTGAGGTGGGCGAGTCCAAGCTGGCCTGCGGGTCCATGGATTCAAACCTGACCCCCCTGCTGACCAAGCCCAGTTGTAGACACTCACGTTGCTCCGGCCGAAGCGGCGCGAAAATGCGCGCCCACTCAGCCTTGCGCTGCTCCGTGTTTGCAATGGTGGTGACCTTGATGGTGCCAGAACCCGGGCAGGCCGGTCTTGAATTGAGGCCGCGCGACCTGAAGCGCCCCTGCCAGGTGATCTCGGTGACGCCCAACTCCTGAGCCTGGAATTCAAAGGTGATGTCAAAATTTGGCGGCTCGGCCTGCCGTTGCTCCTTGCGGTCCTTGATCGAGATTTCGACGTTGCACGACGAGTCGGCCTTGACGCGGATCGGAATGTTCACCTTTTCGCCGGAAAAAACCGTTAGTGCTTCTTGCGCCTGAGCATTTAAGCCTACCAAAAACTGCATCAAGACAAAGATCGCGCGCATGGGATGGCCTCAAAATAAAGGCGGCGGGGTGTATTTTGGCGCCGGATGTTTCGAAAGCATGGGTAACGGTCGCGACGCCCATGTACTTATGATGACATATTTATTTTAGCGCTACAGTCATTAACGATTGTTTCGAAACGGACATCAAATGGTTGGTTCATCGTCAGTGGTATCAAGGGTGGGTTCGCAGTCAAGCCGTCTTCGCAGCTGCCTTGAGATGGCGGGCACTTGGGTTTAGACGGAGCGAGCATGGCTTGGGTGCATACAGCAGACGACGAGCGATTCATGCATGAGGCCATGGCGCTGGCCGAGCGGGCACAGAGCGCAGGTGAAGTGCCGGTCGGTGCGGTCGTGGTGCACCAGGGGCAGATCATTGGTCGCGGCTGGAATTGCCCGATCGGCTCACACGACCCGACCGCCCACGCCGAGGTGATGGCATTGCGCGATGCAGCCCGCAGTCTGGGCAATTACCGCCTCGAAGGCTGCACGCTGTATGTGACGCTCGAGCCGTGCGCCATGTGCAGCGGAGCCATGTTGCACGCCCGGCTTGAACGGGTGGTCTTTGGCGCGCCAGATCCGCGCACGGGTGCCGCCGGATCGGCCGTTAATTTGTTCAGCCAGCGGCAACTCAATCACCACACCCAGGTCGTTGGCGGTGTGCTTGCCCAGGAATGCGGCCAGCTGCTCAAGGCATTTTTTAAGCCCAAACGCATCAATGCCAACCCAGTGCGTGAAGACGCCTTGCGTACGCCCGACGGGGCCTTCGAGAACGCACCGGACTATCCGTGGGCGCCGAACTATGTGGACGATCTGCCTTGCGCCCCAGGCTGGCGCATCCATTACCTCGACGAAGGCCCGCGCGAGGCGCCGCTAACATGGCTGTGCCTGCATGGCAATCCGACCTGGAGCTACGTGTACCGGCGCATGATTGCGGTGTTTTTGGCCGCAGGTCATCGTGTGGTCGCCCCGGATCTGCTGGGCTTTGGCAAGAGCGACAAGCCCAAGAAAGAGGGCTTTCACACCTTCGATCAACACAGGCAGATGCTGCTTGAACTGGTTGAAAGGCTGGATCTGCAGCGCGTTGTGCTCACAGTTCAGGACTGGGGCGGCATATTGGGCTTGACCCTGCCTGTGCACGCACCCCAGCGCTACCGGGGCTTGCTGGCGATGAACACCACGCTGGCTACCGGGCAAGCAGCGCTGAGTCCCGGGTTTTTGGCCTGGCGCCAATGGTGCAAAGCCCAGCCGCAGTATGACGTGGGGCGCTTGCTGCTGCGTGGCAATCCGCACCTGAGCGCAGCCGAGGCTGCGGCGTACGGCGCGCCGTTTCCGGATTCGGGCTTTCGTGCAGCACTGCGGGCTTTTCCACAGCTTGTGCCCGAAACCGCCGATGACCCGGGGGCGCAGACCGCGCGTCGGGCGGCTGATTTTTGGCAGCATCAGTGGCAGGGCAAAACGCTCATGGCCATAGGTCAGCTAGACCCAGTGTTAGGCGAGCCGGTCATGCGCCAGTTGCAGCAGATCATCCGGGGTTGCCCCGAGCCCTTGCTGCTGCCGCAGGCCGGACACTTTGTCCAGGAGCACGGGAACGCGATTGCCCAGGCAGCCGTGCGACACTTCGCGCCTTAGTCTGCGCTTTGTCTGACATGTCTCACATTTACCTGTATTCCCCGGCCGGCGCGGTGCGCGACAAAGCCGCTTTTCGGCGCGGCGTGCAACGCCTGCGTGGCTTGGGCCATGAGGTGGAGATCGACGAGGCGGCACTGAGCAGTTTTCAGCGTTTTGCTGGTGACGATGCCACGCGCTTGGCGGCGATCGGGCGCGCGGCTGCCAGCGGCGCCGACCTGGCCATGATCACGCGCGCAGGCTACGGACTGACCCGCATCTTGCCAGCTTTGCCCTACCGTGCACTGGCCAAAGCCACACGCAAGACCCGCTTTGTGGGCTTGAGCGACTTCACGGCCTTGCAGTGCGCCCTGTTTGCCAAAGTGCAAGCCGGCAGCTGGGCCGGCCCGGCTTTGTTGGAAGATTTTGGCCGTGAAGAAGAGCCCGACGAGATCATGCTGGCCTGCCTGAAGGATCTGCTGTGCGGGCAAGGGGAGGGCGCGGGCTGGCGTCTACCCAAGGAAGAGGCGGGGCAATCCATGGTGCGCGGCGCCACCCTGTGGGGTGGCAATCTTTCGGTGCTCACGGCTTTGGTGGGGACGCCCTATCTTCCGCAGGTCCGCGGTGGGATTTTGTTCATTGAAGATGTCAACGAGCACCCGTATCGCGTGGAACGCATGCTCTCGCAACTGCTGCATGCTGGCGTTCTGCACCGTCAAAAGGCCATCGTTTTCGGTCAGTTCAGCAATTACCGTCTGGTGCCCCACGACAAGGGCTTCAAGCTCTCGAGCGTGGTGGCCTGGCTGCGCTCGCAGGTCAAGGCCTTGGTGCTGACGGGCTTGCCCTTTGGTCATGTTCCAACCAAGGTCTTGCTGCCCTTTGGCCGACCGTGCGATCTGGTGCTTCAAGAGCGCGAGGCCCTGCTGCTGTGGGGTGATGAGCCGCGTTGAGCCGAGGCCTGGCCTGCGTGCCGGTCGACCGTAGCCAGGTGATCGGCCAGCCACCTGAGCCCATTTCATGGCTTTTTCCCCCCGATCGGTCCTATTTGTCAGTGCTTAGAGCTTCTCGCCCTCATACAGGCTGGGATGCGTAGGCAATGCCGCGATTGCGCTCGCAATAAGGCTTGCTTTTTGAGCGGGGTTGGGATTGGGTTGAAAATTGCTGGTGTAGCAGGGGAGCCATGTCTTGCCCATTAGGCAGCGATCGGATGGATTCGATTGTGCGCATAACTTAACATAATATACATCGTACGCATCACTAAGGATGCAGGGGAGTCACCAGATTGGGCTTCAAACTACCAGCCGCCTCGGGCCGCGGCCGGCTGGCTCGGGGTTGCCGGCTCTGCTGGCTTGGGGACAAACACCCAGCGCTTGGGCGCGGCCTGAACGCTGGACAATGCGCTGGGCAGTGCGCCGGAGCCTCGCGAGGCGGTCTGCGCGACTTGCGGCCCGCCAGACGAGCCAGTTGGCGTTGCCGGTTGGGCCGCTGGCGCTGAAACGGACGCGGATGGCGCTATGACCGATAACGGCGCAGCCGCTGGCGCTCGAATCGTCTGAGCGGGATACTGACCCAAAGCCGGGCCGGCCATCGGCTCGGGCGCAGGCTTGGGCACTGGGGAAATGGATGCACTCGAATCACGGGGCCCGACCCCCACAGCCGCAGGCGGGCGCGCCGTCACTTGATCAGGCCCGCCGCCCTGAGGCGCAACGGCCTGAGGCGCAGTCGGCGGCTGATTGGCGCTGCCTGGGGTGTAATCTCCGCGGCTGGCCCGGGAACCTTGCGGTGGCCTTGGGGTCAAGGGTGTGAGGATGCGTATGGCTTCGGTTTTGGCATGCAGTCTCGCCATGCCCAGCGCATCGACTCCCAGCCTGTTCTTGGTGGTCGCAACCGCCCCTTCATCGAGCAACAACTTGACTGCTTCAGCGCTGCCAAAACCGGCAGCCATCATCAGCGGGGTATTTCCGTTGGGCGCTGGCGCATTGAAGTTGGCACGCTGTTGCAGCAAGATTTGCATGATCTTGACCTGGCCGCCTGCGGCCGCATGGTGCAAAGGGGTCCAGCCCGTCATGTTGACCGTTGCCTCACGCGCAATGAGTTTGCGAACCATGTCCTCATGACCCCGCCTGCTGGCCACCATGAGCGCACTTTCGCCGGCACGGTTGACCTTGTTGACTTCCACCTGGTCCAGAGACAGCATCACATCGGCCACCTTCAAGCCGCCCTCAGAGAGGGACAAAATCAGCGCGGTGTTGCCCTTGTCGTCAACCGTGTTGGGGTCAAACCCAGCCAACAGCAGTTGCAGAACCTTGTCCGGATTGTCTTTGCGAACCGCCGCCCAATAGTCTTCAAACACCCCCGCTATGGACGAAGAATATCCAATAAAAACAATGGATAAGAAAAGAATTCTAAGAAAATACATGAATTGACAGAAACACATTGAAATTGCAAGTCATCCCTGTTTTACGACCATTGTGATTGAAGATCGAATCAACCGAAACTCTTGATTTTTCACTTTAACTTTTAATAAAAATTCCTTTTAAGTCAAGGCCATTTATTAACAAATGAAAGTCATTTATATCTTAGTGTGATGCCTTCTGACCGGGCCCTTGGATCTGCGCAGCCCATGGTTTGCTCGTCCTGGAAAAAAGACGCTCGAAATTCTGGCTGGTGACCTGCCCAATCTGCGTCTCATCGCTTTGTTTGAGTTGAGCCAACTGCCTGGCAACCCAAGGCACATACGAAGGATTATTGGTCTTGCCCCGATAGGGCACTGGCGCCAGGTAGGGACTATCGGTCTCAATCAACAAACGGTCCATGGGCACCCACCGGGCCACCTCCCTCAGATCGGCTGCGCTCTTGAAAGTCAGTATGCCCGAAAACGAGATGTAAAAGCCCAGGTCCAGAGCCGCGCGGGCAACATCCTGGGTTTCTGTAAAGCAATGAAACACGCCGCCAGCGTCTGGCAGCGCACCGCCCTGCCCCTCTGAACGCAGGATGTCGAGCGTGTCGGCCGATGCGCTTCGCGTGTGTATCACCAGAGGCAAACCGGTTTGCCGTGCAGCCCGGATGTGCACCGCGAATCGGTCACGCTGCCATTTCATGTCAGCGACCGTACGCTCGCCGATGCGGTAGTAATCCAGGCCGGTTTCGCCGATGGCCACCACCCGCTCGAGCGCCGCCCGCTCCAAAAGATCTTGCACGCCAGGCTCGCGCACGCCCTCGTTGTCAGGGTGCACCCCCACGCTGCACCAGAAGTTATCGTGTTCCAGGGCCAACGCGTGCACCGTCTCGAACTCCTCGAGCGTCGTGCAAATGCACAAAGCCCGATCCACCTGGGCCTGCTCCATGGCCTGCCGGATCTGCGGCAGTTGCTCGCGCAACTCGGGAAAGCTCAGGTGGCAGTGAGAATCGACAAACATGAATTGAGCCCGGTTCAGGCCGCGTTGAGCGCCAGCTGTGCGCGGCTGACCAGCGCTTCGAGCATGAGGCCGGCATTGTAAGGATGCTCGGCGTTGCGGGCGCTGGCTGACAAATCGCGCGACCACTGACCCAGCGCATACAAAGCCCGGTGACTCGGCTCTCTGGCCTTGCCCGCTGGAAGATCCTGCGCGGCAAAGTAACGCGGCTCGGCACCCACACGCTGCGCCCAAACGTCGTGACAGAGCTTTTGCAAGGCCTGAACCACCTGAGGCGGATTCCACTGCGCCAGTGCAGAAAGATCCCCGCGGGCCACCGCTTTGGGCAGGGCGCGCCAGCGGCTTGCGGCCTGCTGTGCATCGTCGTCTTGCAGCAGTTCAAGCACATCGCTGGGTCGCCCGCCGGCTGCCGCAAGCAAAACCCGCAGGTCTTCACGGTCAGCGGGCTTGCCCCTGGAATCGCTCACCTGTTCGACCAGCCATGACAGCGCCTCTTCAAAGGCGGGCCAGCCCATGCTATGACTCTGGCAGCGGCTGCGTATGGTTGCCAGCAACTGGTCGGCCGCCTGTGTGGCCAAGACGAACCGAACTTCACCCACGGGCTCCTCCAGCGTTTTGAGCAGTGAGTTGGCAGTGATCCCATTCATGCGCTCGGCCGGGTAGACCAACACCACCTTGGTGCTGCCGCCTGAGCGGGTGAACTGTGTAAAGCCGATGGCCTCGCGCGCAGCCTCGACCTTGATCTCTTTGCTCGGCTTGCGTTTTTTGCTGTCGAGATCGTCCTGCACCTTTTCGTCCAGCGGCCAGCCCAATTCCAGACTGAGCGTCTCGGGCAACAGAACGCACAAATCGGGATGGGTGCGAACATCAACGGTGTGACAACTGCTGCACTGCCCGCACGCACCCTCTGGCGTGGGCGCATGACACAGCCAGGCCCGCGCCAGGGCCAGGGCCAGGTCATATTGACCCAGCCCAGACGGGCCGCTGAGCAAGACGGCATGGCCTTGTCGCCTGAGAAGCTCGCGCAGCTGCGACTGCAGCCAGGGAGCCAGGTGGGCCTGGGCGCGTGGCAGTGGCTCGCTCATGGCAACCAGGCCCGCTGGCGCAGCGCCGCATGAACCGACAGCCAAACCGCATCCACAGTTTGCTGCGCATCGATGCGTGCAAACCGCTTTGGGTCGGCTTGCTCGCGTGCTGCATAACCGGAGGCAACCCGCTCAAAAAAGGCCACAGGCTGGGCCTCGAATTTGTCTGGAACGCGGGCGCCTGCCAGGCGCTGCGCTGCAATCGACGGCGGCAGGTCGAACCAAAGCGTCAATTGCGGCTGGACCAGAGCCAGACCCGAAGCCGTCTGCACCCAACGCTCGAGTTGCGTGAGCACACCCAGGTCGAAATCCCGGCCAAAGCCCTGGTAGGCAAAAGTTGCGTCGGTGAAGCGGTCGCACAGCACCACATCGCCGCGGGCCAAGGCCGGCACGATGACGTTTTGCAGATGATCGCGGCGCGCCGCAAAAATCAGCAGCGCCTCGGTCAGGGCGTCCATGGGCTGGTTCAGGATGAGGGCACGCAACTGCTCTGCCAGGGCCGTACCTCCAGGCTCGCGGGTCAGAACCACGGTGCGCCCGCTGGCGGTGAAGGCTTGAGCAAGTCGCCCAATGTGGGTGGACTTGCCAGCACCATCGATGCCCTCGAAGCTGATGAAAAGACCTTGGTTAGAACTCACGATAGGCTGGGTTTTAACGCCCACGGATGTATTTGTCGACCGCCCGGTTGTGCTCTTGAAGTGTCGCACTGAACTGGCTGCTGCCATCTCCCCGGGCCACAAAATACAGCGCCTGTGTACTCGCCGGCTGCACCGCAGCGAGCAAAGCGGCTTTGCCGGGCATGGCGATGGGGGTCGGCGGCAGCCCGCCGCGGGTGTAGGTGTTGTAGGGGGTATCGGCCAGCAGGTCACGCTTGCGCAAATTCCCATCAAAACCCTCGCCCAAACCGTAGATCACGGTTGGGTCGGTCTGCAGCCGCATGCCCATGCGCAAGCGGTTGATGAAGACCCCAGCAATCAGTGGCCGATCCGCAGCCTTGCCCGTCTCCTTCTCGATGATGCTGGCCAAAATCAGCGCCTGCTCTGCGGTGTGTATCGGCAGTCCCGGCTCGCGCTGCGCCCAAGCCTGGGCCAGCCGCTTGTCCATGGCCTTGGCCGCACGGCGCAAAATGCTGATGTCGCTGCTGCCCTTGCCGTAGCTGTAGGTGTCCGGGAAGAACCGCCCCTCCGGATGCACGCCAGGCAGGCCGAGCTGTTCCATGATTTGCTCGGGGCTCAGATCACGGCTGTCGGCGCGCAGCGCCGGGGCCTTGGACAGCGCCAACCGGACCTGGGCAAAGCTCAGCCCCTCGGGAAAGGTCACCGTCTTGAGTGTTTCCTCGCCGCGCACCAACATGCGCAGCAGATCGCGCGGGCTGGCTCCTGCGGTGATTTCATAATTGCCTGCCCTGATCTGTCGGGCCTGGCCCGAGAGCCGAAACCAGCCGTAGAGCAAAGTCGGGCTCACATCAGCGCCCGCGGTCACAATGTTTCGGGCAATGTCGCGCGGGCTGGTGCCCGGCTCGATCTCCAGATCGAGGACCTGCGAGCCGACAGGTGGCCGGATTTGCACGGGCGCGTGCAGCCACCAGGCCACAGCGCCGGCAAGCAACAAGCTGGCCACGAGGAACAAGGCAACAAGCCAACGCATGAAACGCAAGAACCCGACTCCTGCAGTCAAAAACCCCCAACTCGGAGGCTCAAAGCGCACGATGATAATCGGGCCATGAATCACGCCACTTTCAATTCGGGCGATCGCCCTGCACTGGCAACGCAGTCGGGTTGCGTTCAATTGCCCCACATGGGCGTCGTACGTGTGGCCGGCGCAGATGCCACCTCTTTTTTGCAAGGGCAGTTGACCCAGGACGTGGCGCTGCTGGGCGGCGACCGAGCCCCACTGGCGGCCTACTGCAATGCCAAAGGCCGCATGCAGGCCAGTTTTATCGTGATCAAGCACAGCGCCGAAGAACTGCTGCTCATCTGCGGCCTGGACAGCGTCGCGGCCATGGTCAAGCGCTTATCGATGTTTGTCTTGCGCGCCAAGGTCAAGCTCAGCGATGCCACGCAGGACTGGCGGATGGTCGGGCTGACCGGCGCGGCCGTCGATGACCTGCGCGCCGATGCGCCGCCATGGAGTCGTCTCGACACCGGCCAAGCGTCGGTGGTTTTCCTCTACCCCGGCGCGGGTGTGAGCCGGGCCTGCTGGCTGGCACCGATCGATGCGCCGGCCCCCGAAGGTCCGCAGGTGAGCCTGTCTTACTGGCACTGGCTGAGCGTGCGATCGGGCCTGGCCATGGTTGGGCAGGCCTGCTTCGAGGACTTCGTTCCCCAAATGCTCAACTACGAATCGCTCGGGGGCGTGAGCTTCAAAAAAGGGTGCTATCCCGGCCAGGAAGTGGTGGCGCGCAGTCAGTTTCGGGGCACGCTCAAGCGCAGGGCCTATCTGGTCCGCTGCGCAAGCCCCGTGACCCTGGGCCAAGAGGTTTTTCATTCAAGCGATAGGGAGCAAGCCTGCGGCAAGGTGGCGGCAGCCGCTGCCAGCCCTGATGGCACCGGCTTCGACGCCATCGTCTCCATGCAGGTCAGCGCGGCCGCATACGGCGCTCAAGGCGCGCTGACCTGTGGCAGTGCCGATGGTCCCGCCCTAACCGTCTTGCCCCTGCCCTACAGACTGCTTGAGGACATCTGAGAACGATGTCCGTTGATTGGCTGCCATGTGCCTGATCGCTTTTGCCATCGGAGCGCATCCGCGCTGGCCTCTGGTCATTGCAGCCAACCGCGATGAACACTATGACCGCCCCACCCTGCCCCTGCAGCGCTGGCGCTCGGATTCGGGCCAGACCATCATCAGCGGCCGGGACCAAAGGGCCGGGGGGACCTGGCTGGGTCTGAGCGCCAAAGGTCGGGTCGCCATGCTCACCAATGTGCGCGAGCCCCATGCGACACCGGGTGGCCGCTCGCGCGGTGAACTGCCCCTGGCATGGCTTGAGAGCGGGCACAGCGCCGAGAGCTTTTTCACCGACCTCGATGCCCACGCCTACAGCGGCTTTAACCTGGTCATTGGTGACCTCGCGGCGGGCCAGTGGCACTGGCTGAGCAATCGGCAACCCGGCCCCGGTGGGGTGCAGGTCGGATGGCAGCAGGAGCGCCTGAGCGCTGGGGTCTACGGACTGTCCAATGCGTTTATGAACACACCCTGGCCCAAGACGGTCCGGCTGCGCCAAACCCTGACCGAGGTGCTGGCTCAGACCACGCAGGCGCAGACGCTGCGTGAGCAGCTTTGGCAGGCACTGGCCAACCGAGATCAGCCCCCGGACGACAAGCTGCCGCGCACCGGCGTGCCGTGGCCGGTGGAGCAGGAGCTCTCGAGCGCCCTGGTGCGGTTTTCAGATGGCCGTTATGGCACCCGCAGCAGCATGGTGGTTCTGGCCGAGGCCCAGGCGACAGATCGCTGGCATCTGAGCCTGGAAGAAAAAAGCTGGGATCCGGAACGTCTGGGCGATTTGCGCCAGGAAAATCTGCAGTGGCCCGCCGCAAGTTGAGGCTGCTGTGGCTTGGCTTGCCAGATGCTGCCGGCGATGCGACGTCACAAAATGGGCCTGTCCGATCGAGACCCGGTTGGCTTGATGCGTGCATTGCGCCATAACCCCTCACGCCACTGGACATCAGGTTTTCACCCTTGACCAACCCTTTGAGGCTTGTGCATCATGGCTTGGTCTTTCATCAGGAGCAGATATGCGAATCAACCGCCGACATTTCACCGCAGCGCTCGGAGCCGCCAGTCTGGGGGTGGGCACTCATGTTTCATGGGCCCAGTCTTTCCCCTCCAAGCCCTTGAAGATCGTGGTGCCCTTCCCGGCAGGCGGCACCACCGATGTGGTGGCCCGTCTGATCGCTCAGCGCATGAGCGAGAACATGGGCCAGCCGGTGCTCGTTGAGAACAGGGGCGGCGCCGGCGGTGCGATCGGTGCCGATGCGGTGGCCAAGTCGGCTGCGGACGGCCATACCCTGCTGATGCACAACCTGACCTTCCCCATGACCTCGGTGGCCCAGACGCTGGCGGGTCGCTCACCGTTCAACATCGATACCGACTTTGCTGGCGTTTCGATCTCGGTCTACGTGCCCTTCATGTGGACCGCCCACCCGGGTGTTCCCGCCAAGGACCTTCGCGAGCTCGGCCAATTGCTGCGCACGCAGAAGCTGCCCTACAACTATGGATCCACCGGACCCGGGTCGGCCATGCATGTACAAGGCGAAGCCTTCAAAAAGGCCGCCGGGATTGATATGCAGCATGTTCCCTTCAAGGGCGCGGCGCCGCTCAAGCAGGAGTTGCTGGCCGGTCGACTGCAGATCGGCGGCGATCAGCTGTCCACCTCGCTGGCCGAGATCAAAGCGGGCACGCTCAAGGCCCTGGCCACCACGGCATCGAAGCGGGTGGCTGGTTTGCCTGACGTCCCCACCGTGCGCGAACTGGGCTTTCCGAGCCTCGAACTCGAAGGCTGGAACGGTCTTTTCGTGCCAAGCAAGACGCCGCGCGAGATCATTGACCGCCTGCAAAAGGAGGCCGCTGCAGCGGTGCGTCACCCCGAAGTGTCCCGCCGGCTGATCGAGCTTGGCGCTGAGCCAGTGGGCTCGGGCACCGCCGCTCAAGACGAGATCCTCAAGCGGCAAATGGACCAGTTCAGGCCCATCATCCGCGAGATGAAGATTGAAAGCTGATCGGCCTTACTTTTTGAGCCACCAGACCGGGAACTGACTGCAGTCAGCCCCGGCCAGACCCTGATCGATCGCCTGATTGAGGTGGTCCAGGGTGATCTGCGTCAAGGGCATGGCAAAACCATTTTTTGCGCCTTGCTCGACCATGGTCCGCACGTCCTTGCGCATGGTGGCCAGGTCGACCGTGACGGCCGACTGAGGGGTGCCGGCCAGGGCGTCGGCAATCATGGCGCCGCGCACCTTGAGCATATTGGGTCCGCCCGAGGACTCACTGAGCACATCGACCAGCAGCCTTGGGTCCATGTTGAGCGACTGCACCAGCGACAAGGCCTCACCCAGGGTCTGCCAGTACACCATCAGCGGTAAGTTGACCGCCAGCTTCATGCGAGCGCCATTGCCGTGCGCCCCCACCTCGACGACTTTCTTGCACAGCTGGTCCATCAACGGGCGGGCGGCTTGCACGTCGGCAGGGGCACCGGCCATAAAGCCAATGAGCTTGCCCTCTTTGGCCGGACCCACACTGCCGCCCACAGGACACTCCACGTAGCGTGCCCCAGAACGCTCAGCGAGCTGACCCATCTGCGCCTGAAATTCGGGTGCCACCGTACTCATTTCGATCAACAAGGCGCGACCACCCTGGAGCAGACCCTGAGGTCCGGCATACACCGTTTCGATGGCCGCGGCATCGGTGAGCAGGCTGATCACCGCATCGCAGTTGCGCGCCAAATCTGCAGCCCGCTCGACCCGCAAGGCCCCGGACGCCACCAGCGCTTCGGATCGGGCCGCTGAGCGGTTCCAAACGCTGATTTCATGACCCAAACCCATCAGGCGTTGTGCCACGGCCTGCCCCATCTTGCCAACGCCAGCGATTCCGATCTTCATTGCATCCACTCCCCGCTCAGGCTGTTCGGGCACCGCACCCGAGCCAGCCGATACTGTAACGGCTACATTGAAAACATGCCGTTGCTCGCACGCATGATCGAAACCCAAAGCGCCTTGTGCAGGCCACGGGCGCTAAAGCGCCAGGCCGATGGTCAGACCGACCTGACCATCTCAATGTGCGGAAGGCCCACTTCCTCAAAGCCATCGCCCCGCGGCGCGAATCCGCTGCGCGCGTAAAAGCCTTCAGCGCTGCGTTGGGCGTTCAGGCAGACGGCGCGGTCGCCCCTCTGACCGGCCGCTGCAACGAGGGCATTGAGCACCTGCTTGCCAACGCCGGTTTGTCGCAGCACGCGCTTGACAGCCACGCGGCCTATGCGTGCGGTCCCGCCTTCTGCCGGCAGCAAGCGCCCGGTGGCCACTGGCTGACCGATCCGGTTGTAGCCCACAGCGTGCACCGACTGCTCGTCCGCGGGATCCTGCTCCATGGCCAAGGGAATCTGCTGCTCCTGCACAAACACCTCGATGCGCACCTTCATCGCGTCTTCGTGCAATTGCGCCCAGCTGCCTGTGCGCACCTCCAGCACCGAATGCCCAGCCTCGTAGCCCAGCATCACCTGTCGCAAGACCTCTGGCACCGCCCGCGAGGTCTGGGTGGCTGGGTCGGCGAACACATAAATCAAAGTGGCCGTGATCAGCAGATCCTCGCCACGAAAGATGGCTCCAGCAAACTCGATTGAAGACTTGCCAATGCGCGTGCATTGCAGGCCCACATCGAGCACATCGTCATAGCGGGCCGAGCCGTGGTATTCAACGCTGGCCTTTTTGACATAGAGGTCGCCCTCGAGCAGATGCATCGCCTCCTCGTAGGGCAAGGCCAGGGCACGCCAATAATCGGCCATCGCCGTGTCCAGATACATCAGATAGTGGCCATTGAAGACGATCTTTTGCATGTCCACTTCGGCCCAGCGCACGCGCAGGCGGTGAAAAAAGCGCAGGTCTTGTCTCTTCATCAGCGGCTTTCTGGATCTCGATGGCGCCTAGGTCTTGCCCGGGGAGTTAGCCCCACCTAGGGAAAACCCATAGTTTAGCCGCCACGGCCCGGGTCACTGCCCCAGGCCGCCACCAAGGCCCGGCCCGCGTCGGCATGGGCTTGCCGAGCCAGCGCAATCGCCCGGCCCATGGTCACAAAGCCATGAATCACGCCGCGATAGATTTCCAGGTCAACCGCGACACCGGCCATGCGCAGCACATCTGCGTAGGCCACGCCCTCATCGACCAGCGGGTCACATTCGGCCAGACCCAGCCAGGCTGGCGCCACACCAGCATGGTCAGGCGCGTTGAGCGGAGCAAAGCGCCAGTCGTCGCGGTCGCTGCGGTCGATGTACTGCGCGAAGAACCAATCCACCGTTTCCTGGTCGAGCAAGTGGCCTCGACGGTAGATGCGGTGTGAATCTGTGTCCTGGTGGGCGGTGGTGCCCGGATAAAACAGCAACTGCAGCCTCAAGGCCATGCCCGCATCGCGCGCCATCAAAGCGCAAACGGCAGCCAAGGTTGCGCCGGCGCTGTCGCCGCCCACAGCCAGGCGCTGTTCATCCAGACCGAAGGCGCTGGCGTGCCTGGCCAGCCAAGCCAGAGCATCCCAGGCATCATGGACAGCGGTCGGGAATCGGTGCTCAGGCGCAAGCCGATAGTCCAGCGAGACCACTGCACACTGGCCCAGCAGACTCAATTGCCGGCACAGCACGTCATGCGTGCTCAGGCTGCCCACGGTGAATCCACCGCCATGCAGATAAAGCAGCACCGGCAGCGGCCAAGCGCTTGTGCTCGCATACAGGCGGGCGTCCATGAGGTGGCCGTCGCGGGCAGGGATTTTCAGGGCCTGCAGCCGATCGATGGGTGGCGCTGGCAAATCCAGCAGTGGCGCGCCCGCATCATAGAAAGCACGAGCCTGTTTTACGCCGAGCATGTGCATCGGGGGTCGCCCTGCGCGGGCGATGTTGTCAATCAAGCGCCGCACCTCAGGGGCGAGCGCTGCGGGGAGCTTGAGGGGCTGCTTCATGGCGTTCGGTGGCGCATGGTACCTTGCCCGCAGCACAGGATTTCTGGTTCAAAATCGGGGCACTGCGAGGAGAACGCTTTGGCTCAGATCAACTACATCACCCAAATCCAGTTTGACTTTGGCGCTTTGCGTCACCTGCAGGCCGAGTGCCAGCGAGTCGGGATCACCCGGCCGCTGATCGTCACCGACCCTGGCGTCAAGGCGGCCGGAATTTTGCAAAAGGCCATTGACGCCCTGCCCGACTTGCCGGCAGCGGTGTTCGATCAAACCCCGTCGAACCCCACAGAAGCCGCGGTTCGTGCGGCCGTGCAGGTCTACAGGACCCACACCTGTGATGGTCTGATTGCCGTCGGTGGTGGCTCGGCGATCGACTGCGCCAAGGGAGTGGCCATTGCCGCGAGCCACGAAGGGCCGCTGAAGAACTACGCCACGATTGAAGGCGGCTCACCCAAGATCACCGAACGCGCCGCTCCCCTGATCGCCGTTCCCACCACCTCCGGCACCGGCAGCGAGGTTGCGCGTGGCGCCATTGTCATCATTGACGATGGCCGCAAGCTCGGGTTTCACTCTTGGCACATCGTTCCGAAGTCGGCCATTTGCGACCCGGAGCTGACCCTGGGTCTGCCTGCCGTCCTGACTGCAGCCACCGGCATGGACGCCGTTGCCCACTGCATGGAAACCTTCATGGCCGCCCCCTTTAACCCACCGGCCGACGGCATTGCGCTTGACGGTCTGCAGCGCGCCTGGACCCACATTGAGCGTGCCACCCGCGACGGATCAGACCGTGAAGCCCGCTTGAACATGATGAGCGCCTCCATGCAAGGCGCCATGGCGTTTCAGAAAGGCCTGGGCTGCGTGCATTCGCTCAGCCACAGCCTGGGCGGCGTCAACCCGCGCCTGCACCACGGCACGCTCAATGCCATGTTCCTGCCCGCTGTAATCCGCTTCAATGCCGAGGCCGAAAACATTCGCAAGGAAAACCGCATGGCCCGAATGGCCCAGGCCATGGGTCTTGGGGCTGGCAGCGCCGGCGATGTGGCCGAGGCGGTGCGCGACATGAACGCCCGCCTGGGCTTGCCCACGGGTCTGCAGGCAATGGGCGTGCAGGGTCGCGAATTTATCCGCGTGATTGAGGGTGCGCTGGCCGATCACTGCCACAAGATGAACCCACGCCTGGCCAACAGCGACGACTACCAGGCCATGCTCGAAGCATCGATGTAGACCCAAGAATCGCAAGGCCACGCCTGCAGTGCATCGCAGCTGCGACAGACCTGCAGATCAAAGACCCATCTGTTTGGCGATGATGCTTTTCTGGATTTCATTGGCGCCGCCGCCGACCATGCCGTGCTTGGCCTCGCGCAAATAGCGCTCCATGTCCATCTCCGGCAGCTGACCATAGCCGCCAAGCGCCTGCATGCCGTTGAAGGCGGTCTTGAACAAAGTGTCGACCGCGAACACCTTGGCCATAGAGACCTCTTTCATCGCGCTCTCGCCCCGGGCCATCTTGCAGGCGGCCGAATAGGTCAGAAGGCGGGCAGCTTCAATGGCCGTGGCATCTTCGGCCATGCGGTGCTTGAGAACCTGAAAATCGGAAAGCGACTTGCCAAAAGCCTTGCGCTGCTTGGTGTAGGCGATGGTGTCATCGAGCGCAGTCTGCGCATTGCCCACATAGGAAGCAGCCAGGCTCAGGCGTTCGTGCTCCAGATGTTCGGTGATGTAGGTCCATCCCATGCCCAACTCGCCGAGCAGGGCGTCTTTGGGCAGCCGCACCTGGTCCAGGTAGAGTTGGGTCGTGCCCAGGCTGCGACGCACAATGGTGTTGAGCTTGGTGATCGTCAGACCTGGCGTGTCATTGGGCATGATGAACAGACTCAGACCTTTGTAGCGCTCCTCGCCGGTACGGGCCAGCAAAACAATGGTCGCGCCCGGCAAATGGGCGCCCGAAATCCAGGTCTTGTTTCCGTTGAGTACCCACTGGTCACCCTCAAGCACGGCACGGGTGCGCGCTGCTGCCGCGTCCGACCCCGACTGCGGCTCAGACATGGCAATCGAGAAGGTGCGCTCGCCGCTGAGCACCGGCGGGAGGTATTTGGTCTTTTGCTCAGGCGTGCCGTGACTTGAAATGTTCGTGGCGGTGAACATCGAGGTCATGATGCAGGCCGCCGTGTCCAGGCTGTATTTGGCGATCGCTTCGCAAAATATCGCGAACATCACCGGGTCGGCCGCGCTGCCGCCGTCGCGCTCGGGCAGTAGCAGTCCCAACCAGCCCAGACGGGCCATCTTGCGATAGACCTCCCAGGGGAATTCGCGGGAAGCGTCGTGCTCGCGGGTGTACTCGCGGCCCACCTCTTTTTCCATGAAGCTGTGGACCGTATCGCGCCAGATGCGCTGCTCGTCTGTGAACCGGAAATCCATGGCCCGTCCTTGCTCTGTCTTTACTCGGGTTTGATGCCCGCCTCCCTGACGAGCGTGCTCCACTTGTTGACCTCGGCCTGCACCCAGGCGGCATATTCGGCCGGCTTCATCGGGCCAGGCTCGGCCCCCAGGTCCAGCAGACGGCTGCGGACCTCGGGCAACTGCACAACGCGGGCCACTTCGGCATTAAGCCGCTCGACAATTTCGCGCGGGGTGCCGGCCGGTGCGAACAGGCCATTCCAGCCCGACAGGTCGTAATCAGGCACGCCCGCTTCGATGATGGTGGGCAAGTCAGGCAACAAACTGCTGCGATTGCGTGACGTCACTGCCAGCGGCCGCAAGGTGCCAGCCTTGACCTGGGCCTGGGCCGCCGCGATATCGCTGAACATCATGTTGATCCGACCGGCGATCACTTCAGTCATGGCCGGGGGATTGCTTTTGAAGGGGACCCGAAGCAAATCCTTCCAGCCCACCTGCCGCGCCAGGGTTTCACTTTGCACCACGCCGCTGGCATTGCCGGTGGCCAGGGTCAGCGGGTTGGTCTTGCCGTAGGCGATCAACTCGCGCATGGTCCTGACCGGCAGGTTCGGGTTGACCACCACGATGCTGGTAAAGACCGCCACCCGGTTGACATGCTCGAAGCTTTTGATCGGGTCGTAGCGCATCTCTTTGAGCAAAGCCGGGTTGGCACCATGGGTGGAGTTGGTGCCTATCATCAAGGTGTAGCCGTCGGGCTTGGCCTTGCTGACAAATTCAGCCGCGATCGAGCCGTTGGCACCGGGTTTGTTGTCGACCACCACCGGTTTACCCAGCCCCTCGCTGAGCTTTTGCGCCAGCAGGCGGGTGACGATGTCGGTGCCGCTGCCGGGCCCAAAAGGCAGGACGATGGTGATGTTCTGGCTGGGGTAGGCCGCCTGGGCCATGGCCTGACAGGTCAGCAAACAGGCCGCCAGCGCGGTCAGACAGCGGTAAAAAATACGGATCATGGCTTCTCCCTCCTAAATTGCTGGTCGTACCGTCCAGTTCCTGGCCCGGCCCCTCATCGATCAGCGCGCCTCCTCTGCGGGATTGCGCACCCTTCAGAATGTACCCCTTGGCGCTGGCGTTGTACCCTTCGGTCGCTGCCTTTGTTCCTTCAAGATCGCGCCGGCTGTCGCCGTGGCGTCACCTTACTGTGACCACTTGTCCCCGACACTGACCCGAAATACGCCAAACTCAGACCATATTTGCATCTGGAGACAGCATGAGTGTTCGCTATGAACTCAGCGATGGCCTGGCCATCATCACCCTGGACCGTCCAGAAAAACTCAATGCGCTGACGGTTCAAATGCGCGAGGCCTTGGGCAGCTTTTTTGAGCAAGCTGCACGCGATAACAATGTGCGGGCGGTTTTGCTGACATCAAGCGGAAGCGCTTTTTGCGCCAGCGGCGATGTGAGCAAGATGGGCGACTTTGATCCCAGCTCGGCGCGCGAGTTGCTCAGGTTGGCCCACCGCATGGTGCGCAATCTGGCCAACATCGAAAAACCAGTGGTTGCTTCGGTGCGCGGCGCCGTGGCCGGCATAGGCTGGAGCATGGCCATGGCCTGCGACGCGGTGCTGGCCTCAGAGACCGCCCACTTTACCCAGGTGTTTCGCCATGTGGGCGTATCGCCCGATGGCGGAGCCATTTACTTTCTGACCCAGCATCTGGGCCTGCTCAAGGCCAAGGAGCTCACGATGTCAGGCCGACGCATCGACGCACAGGAGGCCGAGGCGCTGGGTCTGGTCAACCGGGTGCTGCCCGACGCCGAGCTCGACGTTCAGGCCCTGGCTTACGCCCGCGAACTGGCCAGCGGCCCCACTTTCGCGTATGGCACGGCCAAGAAGCTGTTCAAGCAAATGTATCAGCCCACCCTCGAGGCCTATCTGGACGCCGAGCTGTGGGCGCAGAGCACGAATTTGATGACCGAGGATCATCGCGAAGGGGTCCAAGCCTTTTTCGACAAGCGCAAGCCGGTGTTCAAAGGCCGTTAACGGACCAGGAGATATCTGCCATGAGCGAACACATTCGCATTGAACGAAGCCCACAGCATGAGGGCATTGCAGTCATCACGATAGACCGGCCGCCACGCAATGCCATGAGCTTGCAGGCGCACCGAGAACTGCTGGCGGCGGTGCGCCAGACCCACGAGGACCTGACGGTCCAGTGCGTGATCATCACCGGTGCGGGTGACAAATCATTCGTTGCCGGCGGCGACCTCAACGAGCATGTGCAGCTCGATGCGCAAAGCGCTCAGGTGCGCACCGCCGTCATCCGCGATGTGTTTACTGCGGTGCGTCGCCACCGGGTGCCGGTGATTGCCGCAGTCAACGGCGATGCGCTGGGCGGCGGCCTGGCACTGATGGCTTCCTGCGACATGGTGGTGGCGTCTGACACTGCCCGTTTTTCACTGCCTGAAGTCAAGGTCGGGGTGATGGGCGGCACCCGGCATCTGCGGCGCATCGTGCCCGACAAGGTGGTGCGCATGATGGCTTTGACCGGCAAGATGGTCGACGCACACTACTTTTACACCTTGGGCGTGATCCACGAAGTGGTGCCACTGGCCCAATTGATGCCCGCCGCCATCCGGCTGGCGCTGGAGATTTGCGAGCACAGCCCGCAGTGCATCGAACTGATGAAGGAAACCATGAACCTGACCGAGCACATGGAGCTCGACGAGGGCTATCAGGTCGAGTGCTACGCCACCTCCATCATCAAGGCCACGGCGCAGTCACAGGAGGCCGTAAGGGCGGTGCTGGAAAAGCGCAAGCCAAACTTCAAGCGCAGCTGAGCTTGCCGTCCTGTGTCACTGGCCATTCTGCCTCGGGCAGCGACAGCAGCGCCAGCTAAAAATTCACGCAGTACGAATCGGCTTTCACAGCGCCTGCACCTGACCGGGGTCGGGTCGCTGCAGCCAGTGCGCAAATTCACTGGCCAGCTGCTCACTCGCTCGAGCCGCTGTGCTCCAGACCTGGATGCGTGCGGGCAGATCATTGGCGTAGCGGGTGAAGTCGGTGCGGTCGGGCAGCTTGCCGTTGGGCAGGCGGCGCACCCAATCCGGATCGGGCGCAAGCAGCAGCATGGAATCGAGAAAAGGCGTGGCCTTGTGGCGCCACTTGAGTGCCTTGTCCAGCCAGCCCGGCACCACCTGCCTTTGAAAATGCGGATAAAGCACGATGCCCGGCCCAGGCCTGGGGCTGCGGTAGTCCAGGTGCAGGTGGTAGTCGGTGATGCCGCCGTCCCAGTAAGCACCGCGCGGCGCCGCCGGAACGTTGTGGACCGCCCGCAAAACAAAAGGGATCGAGCAACTGGCCTGCACCGCCGGCATGAAGTTGTCTGCGCTGAGCAGCACTTGGCGGGTGCGGTAGTCGCTGGTGGCAAAGGGTAAGGGATGCGGCTGCCCCGCAGAGCTGGAGGAAAACACCACCCGCTCCAGCCAGGCGTCCATCAGACCGCGCGAAATCAGATTGGTGACATAGGCCCCGGCATAGCCCAGAGGAGTAAATACCGGGTGCTCGCGGGTCAGCAGTCCGATGCCGCGCGAGGTCATCACATGCAATTGGTAGCGCGGGTGGCTGAGGAGCTCCTCAATGCGTCCGCCATAAAACAGACTCAGGCTGCGACCAAATTCGCGGCTGACCTGATCGGCCGTGGGGCGCTTGCGTCCGGGCTCCAGCTCATAGTGCTGGGCGATGTAGTCGCGCTCCAGGCGCTCGAAAGCAGGGACGCAATCTTGCAGGCAGGCCGTGGCCAGGCGCCAGGCGCCGATGGAGGCGCCCACCAGGTCGATCGGCTGGCTCGACTGCGGTAGCCACTGGCCGAACACAAATCGATCCAGCGGGCCGAGGATCAGCCCCTTGGGCCCACCAGCAGCCCCCGCAATTGTCGCGATGTCCTGCGGCTGTAGGCCATGACTTCGAATGTGCGCCAGCGCCTTCGGGCCGGCATACAGGCACAGTGCTTTCATGGTGCCTTTGCCTACTTGCGCAAGCCTTGCAATTTGGCAAAAGCCGAAGCCATCGCGCTGTGCGAAGCCGGCTCACTCGGGCGTTGCACAGTGGGACGTTGACCACGCCCTGCCCCCTCAAAACGGTTTTCGCGGGGGCCGTCGCGCCGGGCCGAAGCGGCGTCGAGCTTCATGCTCAGGCTGATGCGCTTGCGCGCCAGGTCCACCTCCAGCACCCGCACCTTGACAATGTCACCGGTCTTGACCACCTCGCGCGCATCGCTGACAAACTTGTTGGCCAGCTGGCTCACATGCACCAGCCCGTCCTGGTGCACGCCCAGGTCGATAAAGGCGCCAAACTGCGCCACGTTGCTCACCGTTCCTTCGAGGATCATGCCCTCCTTGAGGTCGGCCAGATCTTCCACGCCCTCGGTAAAGCGTGCCACCTGAAAATCAGGACGCGGATCGCGGCCGG
>SXGQ01135387.1_pt1 | contig 29605 bp, 19 predicted proteins | sample 3178371 | NCBI WGS metagenome assembly SXGQ01 (sample SAMN11356859, study PRJNA531348) | freshwater metagenome | isolation source: freshwater sample F1-20 | place: China: Fuxian Lake, Yuxi | collected 2017-12-25
AGAAGCCAAGCTGCAGCGCATGCCCAAGCCCAAGAGCCTGGCCGGCCGCGTGGCCCTGGTCACGGGCGGCGCCGGTGGCATCGGCCAGGCCGTCGCCCGCCAGCTGCTGCAGGAAGGTGCCTGCGTCATGCTGACCGACATCGACGCCGGCGCGCTGGAAGAAGCCAAGGCCAACCTGCTGAAGGTGGGCGGCAAGGACGCCATCGCCACCGTGCAGGGCAACATCACGTCGGAAGCCGACGTGGAAGCCGTGCTGTCCGCCACCGCGCTGCGCTTCGGCGGGCTGGACATCCTCGTCTCCAACGCCGGCATCGCCTCCGCCGCCCCGCTGGAAGACACGACGCTGGAAATCTGGCAGCGCAACCAGGACATCCTCGTCACCGGCTACTTCCTGGTCGGCCGCGGTGCCTTCCGCCTGATGAAGCAGCAAAAGACCGGCGGCTCCATGGTGTTCGTCGCCAGCAAGAACGGCCTGGTCGCCTCGGCTGGCGCTTCGGCCTACTGCACGGCCAAGGCCGCTGAAATCCACCTGGCCCGCTGCATCGCGCTGGAAGGCGCGGCCATCGGCGTGCGCGTCAACGGCGTCAACCCCGACGCCGTCATCCGCGGCTCGCGCATCTGGGACGGCAAGTGGAAGGAAGAGCGTGCCGCGTCGAACAAGATCGACAGCGACAACATCGAAGAGTTCTACCGCCAGCGCAGCATGCTGAAGTTGAGCGTGCTGCCGGAAGACATCGCCGAGGCGGTGTACTTCATGGCCAGCGACAAGTCCGGCAAGAGCACGGGCAATGTGCTGAACGTCGACGCCGGCAACGCCGCCGCCTTCACGCGTTAAAACAGCGGCCAGGAGACAACCATGACCAAGCACATCATCGACGCGGCCCAGGTCGAGCAACACAACGCCAGCCAGCGCGCCACGCTGCAGGCCGACTACGACGCGCTGGGCGGCATGCTGTCCCGCCGCGGCGTGGACATCGAGGCGCTGACCGCCAAGGCCCAGACCTTTGCCGTCGCCGTACCCAGCTGGGGCGCTGGCACCGGCGGCACGCGTTTCGCGCGCTTCCCCGGCAAGGGCGAGCCGCGCGACGTGAGCGAGAAGATGGAGGACTGCGCCGTCATCAATCAGCTCACACGCGCCACGCCGGCGGTGTCGCTGCACTTCCCGTGGGACAAGCCCAGCGACCCCAAGGAGCTGCGCCAGCAGGCCGACGAGCTGGGCCTGGGCTTTGACGCCGTCAACTCCAACACCTTCCAGGACCAGCCCGGCCAGGCCCACACCTACAAGTACGGCAGCCTGACCGCACAAAGCGCCGCCGCCCGCGAGCAGGCCGTGGCGCACAACATCGAGTGCATCGAGCTGGGCAAGACGCTGGGCTCCAAGGGCCTGACGGTGTGGGTGGGCGACGGCGCCAACTTCCCCGGCCAGAACAACCTGCGCGGCGCATTGGAGCGCTACATCGACAGCGCCAAGGGCATCTACGCCGCGCTGCCCGACGACTGGCTGATGTACATCGAGCACAAGCTGTTCGAGCCGGCGTTCTACTGCACCGTCATCGCCGACTGGGGCACCAGCTTCGCCACCGCGCAAACGCTGGGCGAGAAGGCCAAGTGCCTGGTGGACCTGGGCCACCACGCGCCCAACACCAACATCGAGATGATCGTGGCGCGCCTGGCGCAGTTCGGCAAGCTCGGTGGCTTCCACTTCAACGACAGCAAGTACGGCGACGACGACCTGGACTCGGGCTCCATCGACCCGTTCCAGCTCTTCCTCGTCTTCAACGAGCTGGCCGACGCCACGCTGCGCGACCCGGGCTTCAAGCCGGCCTACATGCTGGATCAGTCGCACAACGTGACCGACCCCATCGAGAGCCTGATGAGCAGCGCCGTCGAAGTGCAGCGCGCCTTCGTGCAGGCCGCGCTGGTGGACCGCGCCGCACTGGCCGGCTTCCAGGAAGCCAACGACGCGCTGCAATCCGCGCAAGCCCTGAAGAAGGCGTTCCGCACCGACGTGAGCCCCATCCTCGCGATGGCACGCCTGCGCTCCGGCGGCGCCATCGACCCGGTCGCGGCCTACCGCGCCAGCGGCTACCGCGACCAAGTGGCGGTGAAGCGCCCGCCCAAGGCTGGCGCGAGCGGCTCCGGCATCGTCTAAGGAATGGCGCCCCTCGCCCAAGGGGTACCTTGGTCGGTCCCCCGAGGGGACGGCGATGCTTGCCGGGTCGACCGGCAAGCACATCGCCAGAGCGGGCCGGCTTGGGAGCGGCCCGGCGCTCGGCCCGCAACCGTTCACTACCGCCATGCGCACTGAGATTGACGCACAGGCCCACGGTGCACGCGGTGACGGGTGCACGCTCAACACCCGGGCCCTGCAGGCCGCCATCGACGCGGCGGCGCTGCAGCGCGCGGTGCTGCGCGTCGGCCCCGGCGTCTACCTCACCGGCGCGCTCTTCCTGAAGAGCGGCATGACGCTGCAGCTCGACCGCGGCGCCACGCTGCTGGGCTCGCGCGACCTGGCCGACTACCCGTTGCTGCCCACCCGCGTGGCCGGCATCGAGATGCGCTGGCCGGCGGCGCTGGTCAACGTCTACGGAGAGCAAGATGTAGCGCTGGTGGGCGAAGGCTGCATCGACGGTGACGGCCAGGTGTTCTGGGACCGCTACTGGGCCCTGCGCGCCACCTACGAGCCTCGCGGCCTGCGCTGGGCGTCGGACTACGACTGCCAGCGGCCGCGGCTGATCCAGGTCTTCGAGTCGGCCCGCGTGCGCATCGCAGGTGAAGGACAGGGCCTGCTGCTGCGCCGCTCCGGCTTCTGGACGCTGCACCTCTGCTACAGCGAGGACGTGAGCGTCGAGCGCGTCACCATCCGCAACAACGACGAGGCCCGGGGCCCCTCGACGGATGGCATCGACATCGACTCGTCGCGCCGCGTCACCATCCGCCACGCCGACATCGCCGTCAACGACGACGCGCTGTGCCTGAAGGCCGGCCGCGACGCCGACGGCCTGCGCGTGGCGCGGCCCTGCGAAGACATCACCATCAGCGACTGCACCGTCCGCGAAGGTGCGGCCGGTCTGACGTTCGGCAGCGAGACGTCCGGTGGCCTGCGCCGCATCACCGCCGAGCGCATCGACGTGCACGCTCCGGTGCCGGTGGGCCTGCTGTTCAAGAGCGCCCCCACGCGCGGCGGCTTCGTGCAAGACGTGTCCATCAGCGACCTGACGCTGCACGACGTGCCCGTGGCCCTGCGCGCGACGATGAACTGGAACCCGGCCTACAGCCAGGCGCAGATCCCGGAGAGCGAGTTGCACGACGCGCCACTGCACTGGCGAACCATGGCCCAGCCGGTGCCTCGCGAGCAGGGTCGCACGCGTGTCGAAGGCGTGCGGCTGCAGCGCCTGACGGCCCGCGGCGCCGAGGTTGCATTCGAGGTGGACGCGACCGCTGAAGTGCCGCTGCGCCGCTTCCACTTCCAGGCGATGGACATCGAGGCCACGCGAGGCGGTCATGTGCAGGACGCGCTGGCCTGGCAGTTCGACGAGGCCTGCCGGTTGCAGCTGGGCGAGCCCATCCGCGCCGGCGCCAGTTGCCAGCTCGACGGGCTGGCCCCCGCCCATTGGCAGGTGGACACCGCGCTGAAACGGCGCGACGTGTCCGACCGGACCATGGCCGAACAAGACGTTCTTTAGGAGACAAGACGAATGAGCGACGAGATCCGCGCCTTCAAGATGCAGCTCAAACCCGGCGTCGATGGCGTTGTGGCCGAGTACAAGAAGCGCCACGACGAGCTGTGGCCCGACCTGGCCGAGGCGCTGCGCGGCGCCGGCATCCACGACTACTCGATCTTTCTGGACGAGAGCACGCTGAGCCTGTTCGCCGTGATGAAGCTGAAGGCCGGCATGCCCATAGCCGAGCTGCCCAGCCTGCCCGTCATGCGCCGCTGGTGGGACTACATGGCCCCGCTGATGGACGTCGAACCCGACAACAAGCCGCGCCAATGGGACCTGCCCTCCGTCTTCCACTTTGCGGGCTGATCCTCGCAGCACCGCTGGCGGCGTTTGCGTGGTGCGAGGCACCGCGCCAGCTCCGGCAAGTCGCCGCTGACGACTTCCGCACCGGCCTCGCCCGCTGGCGGCTGGAGGCCGAAGACGCGCGCGCCATCGTCACCGCGCAAGGCGGCGTGCTGGACATCGCCACGCCCGCCGGCCTCAGCCTGTGGTGGCGCGAACCGCTGAGCGGCGACTACGCCATCCGCTTCACCGCCGTCGCCCTGCCCGCACCGGCCAGCGCCGGTGAGCACGCGGGCCGCCTCTCGGACCTGAACATGTTCTGGAACGCGCTGGAGGCCGATGGCAGCGAGCCCTACCCACGCAGCGGCAAGTTCGCCGGCTACGACACGCTGCCCACGTACTACGCCGGCTTCGGCGCCAACGCGAACACGACGACCCGGCTGCGCCACTACACCGGCAGCGAACGCCGGCTGCTGGCAGGCTTTGCCGACGGCGCCATCGCCGAGCCGCACGAGCAGCCGATGACGCCGCAGACCCGTCTGCATCGCGGCCAACCGCTCACGGTCGAGATTGTTTCGCGCCAACCCACGCCTGACGATCCGATTCACCTGCGCTGGCGTGCCGACAGCAACGTGCTCTTTACACGCGCCGACGTCAATCCCCGCCTGCACGGCTACTTCGCGCTGAGGACAACAGCGAGCCGGTTGCAGATCAGAGATTTCCAAATCCTCCAATGCCAATGAAGCATCTGTTCGCCACCCTCGCCCTCGCGGCTTCCGTCGCCCAGGGCGCCGAGCCCGTGAAGCTCGACATCCAGGCCGACAAGCCCGGCCCCGTGATCGCGCGCCAGATCTACGGCCAGTTCGCCGAGCACCTGGGCAGCGGCATCTACGGCGGCCTGTGGGTGGGGCCGGACAGCAAGATCCCCAACGTGCGCGGCTGGCGCAGCGACGTGGTGGGCGCGCTGAAGGCATTGAAAGTGCCCGTCGTGCGCTGGCCCGGCGGCTGCTTCGCCGACGAATACCACTGGCGCGATGGCATCGGCCCGCGTGACAAGCGCCCGCCGCGCGTCAACACCAGCTGGGGCGGGGTCATCGAGCCCAACAGCGTGGGCACGCACGAGTTTATGGACCTGGCCGACCAGCTGGGCACCGAGGTGTACCTCAACGCCAACCTCGGCTCCGGCACCGTGCAGGAGATGGCCGAGTGGCTGGAGTACCTGACCGCCGAGGGCGACACCGCACTGGCCCGCGAGCGCCGCGCCAACGGGCGCGACAAGCCCTGGCGCATCCAGTACTGGGGCATCGGAAACGAGAGCTGGGGCTGCGGCGGCCACATGAAGCCGAGCTTCTATGCGGACCTGTACCGCCAGTGGTCCACCTTCGCCAAGGCACCGCGCGGCAACCGGCCCAAGCTCGTCGCCAGCGGCGGCCAGGAGCTGGAGCTGAACTGGGTGGAGACGCTGAGCGCCGAGATCAAGCAGCGCATGGACGCCGTGACCCACCACCAGTACGCGCTGCCCACGCGCGACTGGAAGAAGAAGGGCAGTGCCGTCGGCTTCCCCGAGAGCGAATGGATCTCCACGCTGGCCGTGCCGCAGACCATCGACGGCTACCTCGCCAAGCACCGCGAGATCCTGGACCGCAACGACCCGGCCAAGAAGGTCGCCATCTACTTCGACGAATGGGGCAGCTGGTACGACCCCGAGCCCGGCACCGACCCCGGCTTCCTCGTGCAGCGCAACACGATGCGCGACGCCGTGCTGGCCGCGCTGCACTTTCACGTGTTCCACCGCCACGCCGAGCGCGTGAAGATGGCCAACATCGCGCAGATGGTCAACGTGCTGCAGGCCATGATCGTCACGGACAACGAGCGCATGGTTCTGACCCCCAGCTACCACGCGTTCGCGATGCACCTGCCGTTCATGGATGCGACCTCGCTGCCCATGCAGCTGAGCGGCGTGCCCGACTACACGCTGGGCGCGTACAGCATCCCGGCCCTGAGCGCGAGTGCGGCCAAGAGCAAGGACGGCAAGCTCATCCTGAGCCTGACCAACACCAACCCCAACGCGCCGCTGCCGCTGCAGCTCGCCGTGGGCGGCAAGGGCGTGCGCGCCGTGGCTGGCCAGCTGCTGACCGCAGCGACCATGGACGCGCAGAACTGGTACGACGCCCCCGACCGCGTGAAGCCGCAGCCCTTCAAGGCCGAGGCGAAGAACGGCCTGCTGGCGCTGAACGTGCCGGCCAAGTCGGTGCTCGTCATCGAGGTCCAGCCATGATCCGCCGCGCCCTCGCGCTGCTGACGCTGGTGGCCGCCCCCGCCTTCGCGGCCGACACCCTGCGCCCCGCCCTGCTCCTGACCGGCCAGCGCGCCGAGGTGCACGACCTGTCCGGCCGCTGGACCTACTCCAAGGACTACTACCGCACCGGCTTGACCGACATCAACGGCTGGGTTGCCAAGAGCCGCATGCAGCGCCACCGCGACGTGGACATCGCCGCCGAGGAAGCCAAGCCCGGCACCGGCTTCTTCGAGTTCGACCTGGACCGCGCCCCGGGCATGCAGATCCCTGGCGCCTGGAACGCCGCCGAGCCGGAGCTGCGCTGGTACGACGGGCTGATCTGGTTCCAGCGCCGCTTCGATGTGCCCCGAAATCAGTCCTCGAAAGCGGGCGTGCGCAGCTTCCTGCGCTTCGAAGGCGTGAACTACCGCGCCCACGTCTACCTGAACGGCAAGGACGTCGGCAAGCACGAAGGCGGCTTCACGCCCTTCGTGCTGGAAGTGACTGACGCGCTGCGCGCCAGCGGCAACCGCCTCGTCGTCGGCGTGGACTCCAAGCACGACGCGCAGAGCATTCCCGGCGAGATCACCGACTGGGATCTCTACGGCGGCATCACGCGGCCCGTGAAGCTCATCCAGACACCCGCCACCTTCATCGACGACGCGACGCTGCGCCTGACCGACGCCGGCCGCCTGGTGGGCAGCCTGCAACTCAACGGCGCACAGGCTGCGAATGCGCCGGTCAGCGTGCACATCGACGGACTGAACCTGAAGGCCCAGGCGACGACCGACGCCAAGGGCGAAGCCAGATTCGACATCCCCGCCCCAGCCGCACTGAAGCGCTGGTCGCCCGAGTCGCCCCAGCTGTACGCCGTGCGCTTCGCCAGCAGCGCGGATGCCGTCACCGACCGCATCGGCTTCCGCACGCTGGCCGTGAAGGGGGCGGACATCCTGCTCAACGGCAAGCCCGTCACGCTGCGCGGCGTGTCCATCCACGAAGAGGAACTGGGCAGCAACCCGGCGCGGCGCATGACCGAGTCCGCCGCGCGCGCGCTGCTCACCGAGGTGAAGCACGGCCTGCACGGCAACTACGTGCGCCTGTCGCACTACCCGCACAGCGAAACCATGCTGCGCGTGGCCGACGAGCTGGGCTTGATCGTCTGGAGCGAGATTCCCGTCTACTGGACCGTGGACTGGGACAACCCCGCCGTGCTGCTGAAGGCCCGCCGCCAACAGGCCGAGACCATCTACCGCGACCGCAACCGCGCCGCGCTGGCCCTGTGGAGCGTGGGCAACGAAACGCCGGTGGCCGAGAACCGCACACGCTTCCACGCCGCACTCGCCGCCACCGTGCGCGAGCTGGACCCGAGCCGCCTCATCAGCGCCGCGCTGCTGGTGGAGCGCGAGGGCGACACCGTCAAGATCGCCGACCCGCTGCTGCCGCATCTCGACGTGATGGCCGTCAACACCTATGCCGGCTGGTACGGCAACGACAGCCTGCAAGACCTGGCCAAGATCCGCTGGGCGCTGCCCACCGACAAACCGCTGCTCATCTCCGAGTTCGGCGCCGACGCACTGGCCGGCCACCACGACCTGGGCGAGCAACCCAAGAAATGGAGCGAGGAGTTTCAGGCCGCCTACTACCGCGCCACGCTGCAGATGCTGGGCGGCATTCCCAACCTGCGCGGCCTTTCGCCGTGGGTGCTGAAGGACTTCAAGTCGCCGCGCCGCGAGCACCCCGTCTTCCAGAACGGCTGGAACCGCAAGGGCCTGATCTCCGAGACCGGCCAGCGCAAGCAGGCCTTCGACGTGATGGCCGATCACTACCAGCACTTCTCGCCCAACCGCTGAGCGTCCTCATGGCAACACTTCCGTTCTCTCGCCGCAGCTTCCTGCAGACGACGGCCGCGGCCTCGCTGGCGTCGTCCCTGCCCGCCGCGCAGGCCGCCACGGCCAACCTTCCCCGCACCACGCCGAAGCCGGTCGCCGACACCGTGCTGCACTGGCTGGATGGTGTGGCACCGGCGCGCTTCGAGGGGGCCACCTTCGGCGTGCCCTGGCCGCGTGGGCAATTGCGCAAGGCACCGGAGTTCAAGCTCGGCGCGCACCCCGTGCAGTCCTGGCCGCTGGCCTTCTGGCCCGATGGCTCGCTGAAGTGGACGGCCCACGCCCTCGCGGCCGGCACGCCCACCGGCCCGCTCGCACTGGAAGCGGGCAAGCCCGCCGCCGGCGGCCTGGCGGTGAAGCAGAGCGCCACGCAGATCGTCATCACCGCGGGCGACCTCGCCTGGACCGTGCCCACGCGCGGCGCTGTGCTCGTCGAGCAGGCCACGCGGGCCGGCCGCGTCACGCTGAAGAACCTCAAGCTCGTCGCGCTGCGCCAAGACAGCCCCAACCCCGAGCTGGACGGCAAGCTGACCCGCGAGGCTTTCACCAGCAAGATCACCGCCGTCACCGTCGAGCAGCAAGGCCCCGTGCGCGCCGTGCTGAAGCTCGACGGCACCCACCACGCCAACGGCCGCGACTGGCTGCCGTTCTCCGTGCGGCTGTACTTCTACGCTGGTGCCGAGAGCGTGCGCATCGTCCACACCTTCATCTGGGATGGCGACGCAGCCAAGGACTTCATCGCCGGCCTGGGCGTGACGGCACAGGTGCCGATGAGCAATGCCTCGTACGACCGCCACGTGCGCTTCTCCGGCGAAGGCGTGGGCGTGTGGGGCGAGGCCGTGCGGCCCGTCACCGGCCTGCGCCGCGACCCCGGCCAGGCGTTCAAGGACGCGCAGGTGGCAGGCCTCGCCCTGCCGCCGCTGGCCGGCATGGACAAGCGCGTGTCCGACCGCCTGGCGCTCATCCCGGAGTGGAACGACTTCACGCTGTCGCAGGCCAACGCCGACGGCTTCACCATCACCAAGCGCACGCAGCCGGGCCAGGCCTGGATCGCCTCCAACGGCGGCGGCCGAACCAAGGGTTTGGTGTACGCCGGCGGCGCAGCCGGTGGCGTGGCGCTGGGCCTGAAGGACTTCTGGCAACGCGCGCCCGTGCGGCTGGACGTGCGTGGCGCCGCCACCGAACTGGCCGAGGTGACCGCCTGGCTGTACTCGCCCACCGCCCCGGCGATGGACATGCGCTCCTACCGCTCGCCCGGCGACATGGACACGCACGAGAAGCAAATCGAAGGCCTCAACATCACCTACGAGGACTATGAGCCCGGCTGGGACAACGCCTTCGGTGTGGCGCGCACGTCGGAGCTGCAGTTGTGGGCGCTGGGCGCCACGCCGTCGCACCAGGTGCTGTCGGACATGGCCGAGCAGGTGGCCCAACCCGCCCGCCCCGTGCTCACGCCACAACGCCTGCACGCGGCCGGCGTGTTCGGCGACTGGGACCCGCGCGATGCCGGCACGCCCCCCCGCCAGCTCATCGAGAACCGGCTCTCGCTGCAGCTCGACCAGTACGTGAAAGAGGTGGAGCAGCACCGCTGGTACGGCTTCTGGGACTACGGCGACGTGATGCACAGCTACGACGCCGACCGCCACATGTGGCGCTACGACATCGGCGGCTACGCGTGGGACAACTCCGAGCTGTCCACCGACCTGTGGCTGTGGATGAGCTACCTGCGCACCGGCCGCGCCGACGTGTTCCGCCTCGCCGAGGCCATGACGCGCCACACCGGCGAAGTGGACGTGTATCACCTCGGCGAGCTCAAGGGCTTCGGCACGCGCCACGGCGTGCAGCATTGGTCGGACTCGTCCAAGCAGCCGCGCATCTCCAACGCTGCCTACCGCCGCATCTACTTCTACCTCACCGTCGATGACCGCTGCGGCGACCTGATCCGCGAGCTGCTGGACTCGGACGCCGACATCGTCAAGGTGGACATCGGCCGCAAGCTCGCGCCCAAGCCCGGCGAGAAGAAGCCTGCGCCCACCGACCTGCCCGGCGTGGGCTTCGGCACCACCTGGGGCTCGTGGATCGCCGCGTGGCTGACCGAATGGGAGCGCACCGGTGACAAGCGCTGGCGCGACAAGATCGTCAACGGCATGCAGACCATCGGCGACCTGCAGCGCCGCTGGTTCGCCGGCGGCGCGCCGTACGACGCCAAGACCGGCAAGTTCTCCGGCCCCGGCGAGAACATCTCCATCTCGCACCTGAACGGCGTGTTCGGCGTCATCGAGATGAGTTCGGAGCTGCTGACGCTGGTGGACGTGCCCGCGTATCGCAAGGCCTGGCTGGAGTACTGCCGCTACTACAACGCGCCCAAGGCCGACATCGTGGCCCTGCTGGGCCGCGACCCCGGCGGCCGCAGCCTGGGCGACACCGGCTCGCGCATGACGGCCTACGCCGCCTTCCACGAGCAAGACCGCGCGCTGGCGCTGCGCGCGTGGCGCGAGTTCTTCGCGTCCAGCGCGCTCAAGGGCGACGCCAGGACGCGCCGCATCGCCGGCCCCGCCGTGCTGCGGCCGCTGGACGAGCAGCCCGGCATCGGCACCAACGGCTCCGCGCAATGGGGGCTGGCGGGCATCCAGAACCTGGCGCTCATCGGCGACACGCTGGACGAGGCCGCCCGCGCCGCCGGCCTGGTGAAGTGATGAAGGCTCGCCTGGCTGCGCTGCTGCTCACCATGGCGGGCGCCACGGCGCAGGCGTTCGACGTGGCCGTGACGGTGGACGACCTGCCCGTGCACGGCACGCTGCCGCCCGGCGTCACGCGGCTGGCGGTGGCCGAGGCGCACCTGCGCGCGTTCAAGGACGCGGGCGTGACGCAGGCCTGGGGCTTCGTCAACGCGCGCGGTGCGGAGGCGGAGGGCGATGCCGTGCTCGCGGCCTGGCGGCGCGCCGGGCATCCGCTGGGCAATCACGCGTACAGCCACATGAACCTGGGGCGCGCGGCGTCGCTGGAGGCATGGCAAGCCGATGTCATCGCGGGTGAGGCGCTGGTGGCGCAGCACATGGCGGGGGCCGACTGGCGGTGGTTTCGCTACCCGAACCTGTCGGTGGGCGATGGCGAGCGGCGCGACGCGGCGTTGGCCTTCCTGAAGGCGCGCGGTTATCGCATCGCGGACGTGAGCCTGGCGTTCAGCGACTGGGACTACACCGACGCCTACGCGCGCTGCAAGGCAGCAGGGGATGACGCCGCAGTGACGCACATGACGGCTCACTACCTGCGCGGCGTGGATGCAGGCATTGCGCAGGCGCTGGCGGACTCGCGCGCCGTGTTCGGGCGGGAGATTCCGCTGGTACTGCTGACGCACATGGGCGCGTTCAGTGCGCAAACGCTGCCGGAGGCACTGAAACGCCTGTCGGCCGCGGGGGCCAGGTTCGTCACGCTGGAGCAGGCGCAGGCCGACCCGGCCTACGCGCGGTTCGGTGGCGGCAGCCTGCTGGCGCGCGAGGCCCGGGCGCGGCACACGCCGCTCCCACCCCGGCTGGCCGCCGAGCCGCTCGACCTGAAGGCGTTGTGCACGCCATGACCGCCACCTCCCGCCGCACCTGGCTGCAACAGCAACTCGCCCACGGCAGCCTGATGCGCCTGGGCGCGCCGCTGCTGGCCGCCGCGCCGGCGCTGGCCCAACCCGCTGCCACGCCGCAGCCGCTGCGCCTCTGGTACCGCCGCCCCGCCGACGAATGGGTGCAGGCGCTGCCGGTGGGCAACGGGCGCCTGGGCGCGATGGTGTTCGGCGGCGTGCACACCGAGCGCCTGCAGCTCAACGAGAACAGCTTCTTCGCCGGCGGGCCGTACGACCCGACGAACCCGCGCTCGCGCGAGGGCCTGGCGCAGGTGCGCGAGCTGGTGTTCGCCGGCCGCTATGCCGAGGCCGAGAAGCTGGCCAACCAGACGCTGATCTCCGTGCCGCCCAAGCAGATGGCCTACCAGCCGCTGGCCGAGCTGCTGCTCGTCTTTCCTGCGCTGGAGAACGTGCGCGACTACGAACGCAGCCTGGACCTTGACGAGGCCGTCGCGCAGACGCGCTTCCGCACCGGCTCAACCGAGCACGTGCGCGAGGTGTACGCCACGGCCGCGGATCAGCTGATCGTCGTGCGCCTGGCCGGCAGCAAGCCACGCGCGGTGTCGGTGGACATCCTGCTGACCGCCGTGCACCAGCAGCGCAGCGGCGGCGAGAACGGCCACACGCTGTGGGTGGCCGGCATGAGCCCCGAGCAGCAGGGCATTCCCGGCCGCCTGCCGTTCGAGGCGCTCTGCCAAGTCGTCACACGCGGCGGCACGCTCAGCCCGCGCGACGGCGGCCTGCAGGTCACCGGTGCCGACGAGGTCTTCATCCTGATCGCCGGTGCCACCGGCTACCAGCGCTTCGACGACGTCTCCGGCGACCCCGTGGCCGCCAACCGCGACACGCTGGCCCGCGCCGTGGCGCGCGGCCCCGACGCGCTGCGCCAGGCCCACCGCGAGGACCACCAGCGCCTGTTCAAGCGCGTCGCCATCGACCTGGGCCAGGGCCCCAACGGCAAGCTGCCCACAGACGAGCGCATCGCCCGCTTCGCCGAGGGGCAGGACCCCGGCCTCGCCGCGCTCTACCTGCAGTACGGCCGCTACCTGCTGCAGGCCAGCTCGCGGCCGGGCACGCGCCACCCGGCCAACCTGCAAGGCCTCTGGAACGAGAAGCAGAACCCGTCGTGGCAGTCCAAGTGGACGCTGAACATCAACGCCGAGATGAACTACTGGCCAGCCGAGGTCTGCAACCTCGGCGAGACGGTGGAGCCGCTGCTGGCGATGGTGGAAGACTTGAGCCAAACCGGCGCCAGGCTGGCGCGGCAGATGTACGACGCACCAGGCTGGGTGGTGTTCAACAACACCGACGCCTGGCGCGTGGCCTCGCCGCCGGACGGCGCCGTGTGGGCGCTGTGGCCCATGGGCGGCGTGTGGCTGCTGACCACGCTGTGGGAAAGCTGGCTGTTCCGCCGCGACGTGGCCTTCCTCAAGCGGCTGTATCCGCTGATGAAGGGCGCCGCCGAGTTCCAGCTCGCGACGCTGGTGAAAGACCCCGCCACCGGCTACATGGTCACCAACCCCAGCAATTCGCCGGAGAACCGCCACCCGCACGGCTCGTCGCTGGCGGCCGGCCCGGCGATGGACAACCAGCTGCTGCGCGACCTGTTCGCCCAGACCGCCGAGGCCGCACGCGAGCTGCGCATCGACCGCCCCTTCGCCCGCGCCTGCCTGGCCATGCGCGACCGCCTGCCGCCCGACAAGATCGGCGCCGCCGGCCAGCTGCAGGAGTGGCAGGCCGACTGGGACCTGCAGGCGCCGGAGGTGCAACACCGCCACGTGTCGCACCTGTATGCGCTGTACCCGTCGGACCAGATCACACCGGAAGAGACACCCGCCTTCGCCGCCGCCGCGCGCAACGTGATGGAGCGCCGCGGTGACGACACCACCGGCTGGGGCATCGGCTGGCGCATCAACCTGTGGGCGCGGCTGAAGGACGGCGAGCAGGCCCACGCCACGCTGCAGCGCCTGTTGCACCCGCGGCGCAGCTACCCCAACCTGTTCGACGCGCACCCGCCGTTCCAGATCGACGGCAACTTCGGCGGCGCCGCCGGCATCGCGGAGCTGCTGCTGCAGTCGCACCGCGGCCGCATCGAGCTGCTGCCTGCCCTGCCCTCGGCCTGGCCCACCGGCAGCGCGAGCGGCCTGTGTGCGCGCGGCGGCTTCGAGCTGGCGTTCAGCTGGCAAGGCGGTGAGCTGCAGACCCTGAGCATCACCAGCAAGACCGGCGGCAGCACCGAACTGCGCTGGCGAGGCGGCAAGCTGCCGCTCAGGATCGCCGCCGGCCAGACCGTTCGCTTCGAGCGCCGCAACGGCGTGCTTCAACGCCTCTCCAGCCCATGACCGCAAACTCCCTGAACCGCCGCACCCTGCTGGGCGCCGCCCTGCTGACGCCCACGTTACCCACCCTGGCGCAAGCAACCGCAGTACCGGCGCCCGCACCGCTGCCCTGGCCCAACCCGCTGATCCCGCAGCGCGCCGACCCGCAGATCCTGCGCCAAGGCGACTGGTACTACCTGATGGCCACCGTGCCCGAGTACGACCGGCTGGAATTGCGCCGCGCCAAGTCCATCGCCGGGCTGGCCACCGCCGAGCCCAAGGTCGTCTGGCGCAAGCACGACCAAGGCCCGATGAGCCGCCACATCTGGGCGCCCGAGATCGCCTTCCTCGATGGCCGCTGGTACATCCACTTCAGTGCCGGCGAGGCCAAGGACCCCTGGAAGATCCGCCTGTGGACGCTGGAGAACGCATCACCTGACCCCATGCAGGGCGAATGGACCGAGCGCGGCCAGATCAAGACGCAGTGGGAGAGCTTCACGCTCGACGCCACCGTCTTCGAGCACCGCGGCCAGCGCTACATGGCCTGGGCGCAGAACGACCCGGCCAGCAAGAACCACAGCACCAACATCTACCTGTCGCGCATGAAAAGCCCGACCGAGCTGACCGGCCCACAGGTGCTGCTGACCCGCCCCGAGTACGCGTGGGAGAAGGTGCGCCACCTGGTCAACGAGGCGCCGGCCGTGCTGGTGCACGGCGGTCGCGTCTTCATGGCCTACTCCGCCGCCGGCACCGGCGCCGAGTACTGCCTGGGCCTGCTGTGGGCCGACGCGAATGCCGACCTGCTGGACGCGAAGAACTGGCGCAAGTCGCCCGGCCCGGTGTTCGCCACCAGCGCCGAGAACAGCCAGTTCGGCCCCGGCCACAACAGTTTCCTCACCGAGCCCGACGGCACCGTGCTCAACGTCTTCCACGCCCGCAACTACCAGGACGTGAAAGGCGACCCGCTGAAGGACACTGGCCGCGCCACGCGCGTGCAGCCCCTGGCCTTCACGCCCGACGGCATGCCTGACTTTGGCCTGCCGCTGAAGGAAACGCGATGACCGTCATCGCCCTGACCGACGGCGCGCCCAACACCTTCGACGGTGATGCGCCCGACCGCATCTGCCGCCGCCCCACCCGCGCGGAGCTGCACGCCTACCAGGCGCCCACACCGGCCCGCGGCCGTGCGCTCGTCTACGCGGGCGGCGGCTACCTGCAGCTGATGCACGACAAGGAAGGCGTGGAGATCGCCCAGTGGCTGAACACGCTGGGGCTGGACGCCTACGTGCTTGTCCACCGCCTGCCCGGGCAGGATGGCCACCCGGCCGACATCGCCCTGCAGGACGGCCTGCGCGCGCTGGACCACCTCGCCACGCTGCCGCCGCTGCCGCTGCTGCACGTGGGCCTGTCCTCCGGCGGCCACCTGGCCGGTGTGATGGCCTGCCAGCGTGAGGGCGCCGGTGCCGTCATCGCCTACGCACCGCTGAACGCCAACCACCGCGACCACAAGTTCCCGCCGGCCAAGCCCGACTTCCCGCCGCCCGAGAAGCAGGCCTTCTACGACGCCTGGCCCATCGGCATCGCCAGCGAGCCGCACGGCCTGCCCAAGTGCCCCGTGTTCCTGGCCTACGCGCTGCACGACGCCATCGTGCCCGTGCAGCACGCACTCCACCTCATCGTCGCCGCGCAGCAGCACCAGCTCGATGTGGAGGCTCATGTCTTCCCGCAGGCCGAGCACGGCTTTGCGCTGCGCGGCCTGGCCGGCACGCACGACCAGTGGCCGGCACTCGCGGCACGGTGGATCGCCGCACGCATCGCGGCCTGACGACCCGCCCTCACGGCCCCGGAGCGCCGGCCCGGTCGCAACTTCGCCTACGCTTCGCCGTCTGTCGACCACACGTCAAGCATGCTGGAAGCGATCAACACCTGGGATGACTACCGCGCCAAAGTGCGCGAGTTCGACGCCGTGCTGGAGCATGGCAAGGCGGTATCGGCGGCCCTCGCGGGAGAAGTGAACGCTGCGCCCCACGCACGCTATGGCGAGCAGATCTTCGTCAAGCTGCTGTCGCATTGCCTGGCCCTGCGCAGCCTGATGGCCGACCCGCAGCGACGCACCGGCCGGGAGCTGTGGGACCTGCCGTCGCTCTGCGCGCTGGCACGCTGCGTGGTGGAAGTGCACGACGCCTTCGAGTACATCGCCGGCCACCCGCTGACAGACGCCGAGCGGGCGTTCCGCATCAGCCTCTGGGAACTGCACGACCAGACCCGCATGCTGAAGCTGCTCGGCGACCTGCCTGCCGCCGAGCCGCGGGCTGCTCACACACGTGAAGCGGTCGAGCGCCTGAAGGCGGCCGTGCAAGGCGATGCGTTCTTCGCATCGCTGCCACCCCGCTTGCAGGAAGAGCTGCGCAACCGCCTGGCCCGCAACGACCCACCCGCGTTCCACCTCAGCCTGCGGCAGCGCTGCGCGCTGAGCGGCGTGAATGCCGAGCGGCACCACGCCGTCACCTCTCAGTTGGCCCAGCACGTGCACACCTTGCCCTCGGCGATGCATGAGCTGGCAACCTTCAATGGCGGTGCCCCCGAGGCGCTTCGCCTGCTGGCGATGCCGCTGCTCTCCGTGCTGCCGTTCCTCGTGCGCGTCATCCAGGCGGCGGACACGCTGACGCCCTGGCACCCACCGCACCCGCCCAGCCGCACGGCCCGCACGATGGCGGCGTGGCGCGCCCTGGCCGAACAGGCACCGCTGCCCGCGGCCTGACGCCGCGTCTCAGGGCTTGCAGGCGCCGGGCAGCAGCTCGACGCCATCGACCATCAGGTCGCGCTGCGCCGCTCGCAGCTGCAGCGCGAACCCGCCTGCGGTGCGGTCCGGCAGCGTGAGCGACGCCGTGAGGCGGTTGGCCAACACGCCCTGGGCCCACGCGGCGTCCTGCAGGCCGCGCGGCCACTGCAGGTCGTGGGGTGTGCCGTCGATCAGCAGCTGCACCCGCCAGGCATCGCCGGGCGCCTGCGGGTAGGTGGGCAGCACATGCACGCGCAGACAGGCAGGCCCGGCGGGTGCGTCGCCTTGCAGTTCAAGCACTGCTCCCGGCTGCAATGCGCGCAGCACGCCCTCGCCACGGCCGAGCCCGGCAACGCGTCGCCAGCCGTCGCCGGCCGTCACGCGCAGCGATGGCAGCGGCACCGCCGTGGCAGCGATGGGCGCGAGGTCGGCCGCCGCACGGGCCAGGTCTTGCAATGCGTCGGGCGCACGGCCGCCGAGCGCTGGCGCAGGCAGCAGCGACGCCTGTTGGCGAAAGCTCGTCCACAGTCCATCGGCCGGCTCCTCGGCCAGGATGCCGGCCCAGCGGCCGGTGTTGTAGCGGGCGGTCAGCGCCTTCAGACGCTGGTCTGCGCGCACGGCCTGGGCGGCGAAGGCGCGGGCACCGGCGGGGTCGCGCTCCATCGTCGCGGCGTAGCGTTCCAGCGCGAAGAAGCGCTCGTTGGCCAGCGCCGCGGCGCGCACGGGGTACTCGACGAGGTGGAAGAAGCCTGCCCGCTGCGCGGTGGCGATGCGCGGGCGCACGGCGTCCAGCTGTTGCAGCAGCGTGGCGAAACGGGCGAGGCGCTGCTGCACGTCGGCGCGGGCCATGCCGCTGCGGCGCATGCGCTCGCCGGCCAGGTGGAACTGCAGATGCTCGGGCCGGCGCTCGAAGTTGACGCGGTAGTGGCCGTCCCAGATCGCGGCGATTTCCTCCACACCGAACAGCCGCTGCGCCAGGTCGCGCAGGTAGGCCGGCTGGCCCGCGGCGCGCACGGCGGCGGGGTTCCAGGCGAGGTCGAACCAGTGGCTGAGGTTGACCTCGTGCGGCTTGATGTCGCCCGCGTTCACCACCCACAGCCGTTGCGCGCCGGCGTCGAAGGCGCGGCCCATCTCCTCGGCGACGAGCGCGGGCGGTGTCGTGTCCAGCCACAGGTACGACAGCGGCGCCCCGAGGTAGCTGAGGTGGTAGTAGATGCCCGAGCCGCCCGGCCGCTGCGCCTGCACGGCGTCGGGGTATTGGCGGATGTAGCCGAAGTTGTCGTCGGGCCAGACGAGCGTGACGTCGTCCGGCAGCGCCAGGCCCGGCAGCAACGGCAGCACCTCCTTGTAGGGCACGAAGACCTGCGGCGTGGTGGCGGGGTCGCCCACGTGCTGCGCGATCAGCGCGCGCTGGTCGGCCAGCAGGCGGTTGAGCAGCGCCTGCTTCTCGGCGACGGTGCCGCCGCCCTGCATGCCGCTGTCGTGGATACCGCGCATGCCCAGCGTGTAGAGGTTCTCGAACCGGCCGTTGGCCTGCAGGCGCTCAGCCCAGTAGCGGTGCACCGACTCGGCATGCGTCGCGTAGTTGTACTGGTCGTGCGGCGCGGTCCATTCGGACACGTTGTTGCGCAGCAGTGGCTCGGCGTGCGATGACCCCATGACGATGCCGTAGCGCTGCGCCATCTGCGCGTTGCGCGGGTCGGCGTTGAACGCGCCGGACACCTGGTGCATGGCCGGCCACAGCGTGTTGGCCTTCAGGCGCAGCAACAGGCGGAAGACCTGCTCGTAGGTGCGCGGGCCGAGCGTGCCGGCCTCGGGCTCGAAGGTCTGCGCGGCCCAGGGGAACAGGCCCCAGTCCTCGTCGTTGATGAACAGGCCGCGGTACTTCACGGCGGGGCCGTCGTGCAGCGGTGCGTTGACGCTGACATGCAGCGGGCCGCGCTTGACGGGTGCGAGGTCCGCCCACCAGACCCAGGGCGACACGCCCAGCGCCTGGCTCAGCGTATAGACGCCGTAGGCCGTGCCGCGGCGGTCCGCGCCAGCGATGACGAGGGCATGGCTCACGCCCGGCGCAGGGTTGCGCAGCACTTCGATGTGGAAGCACTCCCAGCAATCCTTGAGCTTGCCGAGATCCAGCCCGGCCGCGTCGATCTGCGCATGACGGCCCACGGTGCCGACCCAGATCTGCACCGGGCCTTTGGCGGCGGTGCGCAGGCCCAGGCGCTTCAGGTCGTCAGCCAGGTCTTGTGCGACGAAGGTTTCCAGCGGGTCGGCGCTCGCATCACGCACGACGACGGCGCCGTCCAGCGGCAGGCTGCCGGGCGTTGCACGGGTGGAGACGTCGAGCCCGGCCTGCGCCGCTCCCGACGCCAACAACAGCCCGAGCAGCAGCGCACGCACGGTCAGCGGGCCTTGAAGGCGGCGCGCAGGTCGGGCGGCGGTGCGTTGCGGTCCACGCTCAGCCAGCCGTCCTTCACGGTGAGCTCGGCGGACTGGATGACGGTGCGCTGGTGCCAGCGGTCGTCGGTCTTGGCCTCGGGCTCGCCGCTCTGGTGCGTGAAGTAGAAGAGGTAGGCGCGGCCGTCCACCACCGTCACGCCGGGGTGCTGGCCCTTGGCGCGGTCGGTGGGGTGCTGGCCCAGGTCGGCCAGCAGGCGCGTGGGCTGTTCTTCCCAGGTGTTGGCGTCGTCGGAGCGCATCACCAGCAGGCCCTTCCACAGGTCGGCCACCAGCCACCACTTGCCGGCGAACTGGAACACCGTGGGGCCTTCGCCGGGCAGCGGCGTCACGGGGCCGCGCACGGTCCACGTCTTCATGTCGGCGCTGTCGGCCACCTTGAGCTGGCTGCCGCCCTGCTCGTCCTTGAACCACATGCGGTAGCCGCCCTGCGGTGCGCGGATGACGGACGCGTCGATGACCTTGGGGGAGCCCAGGTCCGCCTTGCCGGCGCAGGTCCAATTGCGCAGATCGGTGCTGGTGAGGTGCTCGATGCGGCGCTCGCCCGTCCAGCGCTTGTGTATGCCCGGCACGATGGTGAGCCACAGGTGGTAGAGCCCGTCAAAGTCCTGGATCTCGGGCGCCCACAGCGTGACGCCGGTGCATTCGGCAGGGAACTTCGCCTCGCTGTCGAAGGTCCACTGGTTGCCGTCGCGGGTGCTCGCGATGCCGATGGGCGTGGCATGCACCCAACTCACGTCCTTGGGGTCGTCCAGCCGCACGGTGGCGCGGCGGTTCGTGTAGAACATTTCCCAGCGCTTGAGTCCGCGGTTGAAGACGAGCGACACGTCGGCGGCGCCGTCGTAGGTCGGGTCGCGGTACAGCGGACGCGGGGCGGGCTCGACGGTGGCGGGTGGCGTGGCGCAGCCAGTCAATACCAGCAGGACGGCGAGCGAGGCGAACAGCTTCATGGCGTGACCTTGATGGGGAGGTAGCGGGGCGCCTTCATCGCCGCGCCCAGGTGGAAGCTGGTGTGCGGTGGCTGGTTGTAGCCGGCGTTCTGCGCGGCCACCTGCACGCGGTACTGCGGGTCGTGCATCAGCGTGACGAGGCGGTGCTCGGTCGGGATCGCGGTCGAGAAGATCAGCAGGGCCGTGCTGTCGTCGTTGCGCCAGACGACCTCCTCGCGCCAGTCGCCGAACAGGTCGGCCGACAGCACGGGGGTGCCCTTGGTGCCGTTGTTGGACGCGGCGCCGAAGGCCTTGCCGTTCAGCAGCGGCTCGAACTTGAACGAGGCCGGGTTCCACTTGTCGATGGCGACATGGTCCAGCGACTCGCGCAGCAGGTCGCCGTCCCACCACACGGCGAAGTTGTAGCGGTTGGGGTGCTTGTCGCTGATGCGCTGGCCGCTGGCGTTCATCAGCCCGCCGACGTTGCCCCAGCACTCGGCGCCGGGATGGGCGGCGTCGATGTCGAAGCACACGCCGCGGCCCACGTCGGTGTTGTTGCCGGACATGCTCCACAAGACCTTGCCGGTGGCGCCGTCATGCATCTCCAGGCCGTGCTCGCCATAGCAGCGCGGGCTCTCGTGCACCATGAAGATCTGCTGGCCTTCGCGTGCAGGGTCGAAGTGGCTGACGTGCAGCGCGTCGCCATGGCACAGGCCGGTGCTGTAGAGCAGCTTGCCGGTGCTGGCGATGGTGGCGGCGCCGTAGACGATGTCGTCGCGGCCGTCGCCATCCACGTCGGCCACCGAGAACCAGTGCGCGCCCTGGCCCGCGGCGGGTTTGCTGGCGGCATCGGCGTCGCTGTCGAACACCCAGCGTTGCGTGAGCTGCCCCCCGCGCCAGTCCCACGCGGCAAGCACGGCGCGCGTGTAGTAGCCGCGCGAGAACACCGCGCTGGGGCGCTGGCCGTCGAGGTAGGCCACGCCGCCCAGGAACCGGTCCACGCGGTTGCCGTAGCTGTCGCCCCAGGCCTCGCCCTGCCCGCCACGCGGCGGCGTGTAATCAACGGTCGCCATCGCCGCGCCGGTCTGGCCGTTGAAGACGGTCAGGAACTCGGGGCCAGCGAGGATGTAGCCGCCTGCATTGCGGTGGTCGGCCTTGGCATCGCCGATGACTTTCCCCACGCCGTCCACCGTGCCATCGGCCGTCTTCATCATCACCTCCGCCTTGCCGTCGCCATCGAAGTCGTAGGCCAGGAAGGTGGTGTAGTGCGCGCCGGCGCGGATGTTGGGGCCGAGGTCGATGCGCCACAGGCGCGTGCCGTCGAGCTTGTACGCGTCCAGCAGCGTGTGGCCGGTGTGGCCCTTGTGCGCGTTGTCGTGCGCGTTGGTGGGCTGCCATTTGACGATCAGCTCGTACTGGCCATCACCGTCCAGGTCGGCGGCCGAGCCGTCGTTGGCCTGGTAGGTGAAGGCCTCGTCGGTGGGCGTCACGCCGCCTGCGGGCTTCTGCAGCGGCACACGCAGGTAGGGCTGGGCCCAGGGCGCAACCGCGCTGCTGGCGGGCAGCTCCCGGCCATCGACGACGGCACGCACCGTGTAGAGCGCGTCCGCACCGCCGCGCGCATCGAGCAGGTTGGTCAGCGCCTGCGGCTGGGCCGTCAGGCGCTTGCCATCGCGATAGACGTTGAAGCGCACGCCCGCCGGCTCGTTGCCCAGCAGCCGCCAGCTGACGAGCACACCGTTGGCCGTCTTCAGCGCGACGACGCCGCGGTCCAGCTTCTCGACCTGCTTGGGCTGCGCGTGGGCCACGGCTGAGGCGGCCAGCAGCAGACCGCAGGCCAGCCTGGCGATCGAAGACAAAGCAACCGTCATGTCCATGTTCCTCTTTCACCACGCACCGCGCGAATTGCGGGCCGAGGGGCACACAAAAAAACGGCCTCTTGCGAGGCCGGGCACCTGAAGTTCAGGCGCAACAGGGGTGGCCCACCGGCCAACGCCCGGAGATGAAGTTCAGGCTCAGAGCTTGTAGCCCAGCGTCAGGTAGTAGCGGCGGCCGGTCCACGCCAGTTCATTCGGGCGGCTCAAGTCACCGGCGTACGTCAGCTCGGCCTGGTTGGTCAGGTTCTTGGCCTCGATGGCGAGCGTGAAGTTCTTGGTGGCCTTCCACTGCAGCTTGGCGTCGAGGTAGCCCGTCTTGTCGCGGAAGTTCGGGTTGCCCGACACGTCGTTGCCGCCGGTGTAGTACTTGTCGCGGTGGTGGTACGCCAGGCGGGCGTTGAACTCGCCGTTGTCATACCAGACGCCCAGGTTGTAGGCCATCTTGGACAAGCCCGGGTACGGCAGCACCGAGTTGTCCAGCGGGCTGATCAGCTCGTTGCCGGCCGCGTAGCTGTAGCTCATGCGGGTGACGTTGGCGTCCACGCCGAAGCCGCTCAGCCAGCCGGGCAGGAAGGACAGCGCCGTGCGGCCAGCCAGCTCGATGCCCTGCGTGCGAGCACCCTGGCCGTTGATGGCCTGCGTCACGTCGTACAGCTTGCCGTCGCCGAAGAAGTTCACGCCGGGCTGGTAGATGCCGGTGCGCACGTAGGTGTCGATGTCGGTGCGGAACGTGGCCAGGCTGACCTGCGTGTCGCGGCTGGGGTAGTACTCCAGGCTCAGGTCGTACTTGGTGGCGCGGTAGGGCTTCAGGTCCGGGTTGCCGGCCGTGCAGTCGTCGGTGCCGTCGCCGCCGAACTGGGAGTTGCCGCTGTTGTCCGTGCAGGTCACGTTAGGCGCCAGCAGGTTCAATGCCGGGCGCGCCATCACCTTGGCCCAGCCGCCGCGCAGCAGCAGCTTGCCGCGCAGCAACTGCAGCGTGCCGTTCAGGCTGGGCAGCGTGTCGCTGTAGGTGTTGTCGATGGACACGATGGTGTTGGTGATCACCCGGTCGTTGAAGGTCGTGCTGCCGGGCGAGGTTTCCACGCGCAGGCGCTTGCTGAACAGGCCAGTCGATTGCACGTTGGTGCGCGTGTAGCGCACGCCCACGTTGCCATCCAGCGGCAGGCCGAAGATCTCCGTGCCCCAGTCCAGGCGCACATAACCGGCCTTGATCTTCTCGGTGATGTCGAACGCCGGAATCTGCGGGTAGGTCTTGCCGTCGCTGCCGGGTGTCTCGTACAGGTACTGGTGGCTGAAGGCACTGGTGTCGAACACGCCGGAGGCGGCGGCTGCCGTGTAGCTCGGTGCCATCCAGTTCGTGGGCACGCCGCTGATGTCACCGTAGCCGCCGAAGAAGGTACCGGGCGAGGTGGAGCGGATCGCGTTGACGATCTCCTGCATGCGAGCACCCGTCACGTACGACGTCTTGTAGCCGCTGTTGATGAAGGTCTGCGTGTCGTTGGGACGCTGGGCGCTGCCGGTGTAGAGCGGGTCCCAGACGATGGTCTGGTTGACGTTGGCGCCCCGGGCGTTGATGTCGACCGCTTCTTCGGTGTTGGTCAGGCTGCCGTTGTTCTGCACCAGGTAGCCGCCGCCGTTGTACTGGCGGGAGCTGGACTCGCGCATCTGGCCGCCGAACCACAGGCTCTGGAAGAAGCCGTTCTCGAAGTTGTACTGGAAGTCCAGCTTGCCCTGGCGTTCCTTGTTCTGCGTGGCCGACGGGCGGTACTGCAGTTGCGCCTGCACGTAGGAAGCGGCGTTGTCAGGGCTGTAGCCCGACGGGAAGGTGAACTGCGGCAGGCGGTTGTTGTCAAGCTTCACCACCAGGCCAGGCGCGTTCTGCGTCAGCACGATGTTGTTGCTTTCGCTCTTGTAGTCGGAGTTGGAGTCGCCCAGCAGGCCTTCGATGCGCCACGCATCGTTCTTAAACTTGAAGCCGGCCGTCGTGTACTTGGACTTGATGTCGAGCGCGAAGTCGCGCGCCGAGGTGCTGAATGCGCCCTGGCCACCCTGGCCAGCCACGTTCAGGCAGTTGCCCACCGTGTACTGCGTGACGTGGTGGTTCTCCACCACCATGCCGGCCGGCGTGGCTGCCGTGGGCGCTGCCACGCACGTGCCGGCCGTGGCCACCGTGCCGTTGGCTGCGTAGACCGGCGCATTGCCCGCCGACGCCAGCCGCGACACCGCGGTGAAGTCGGTGCCGAAGTTCATGTCGTTGAGCTTCTGCGCCTGGGTGTTGACCTGATGGCTCACGTAGGCGTCGAGCCCGTCGCTGAACTTGTACTGCGCGGTCACTTCGGCGGAGCTGCGCTTGTGGTCACGCTCCCAGATGCCGTAGCGCGAGATGCGCGGCGCGTAGTCGAACCACTGCGCGAGGCAGGCGTTGCGGTCGGTGGTGTTGGTCAGCGCGCTGCAGCCGGCGGACGTGGTCACGGCAGCCGCGTTGGCGTTCAGGCTGGTCAGCGTCTTCTCGGGCGAGAAGTCCCAGTCGCGCAGGAAGGTCCACGACGTGTTGCGCGTGAAGTCGCCGCGCGTGTGCACGTTGTCGTAGACGAGGTTGGCCATCACGCCCAACCGGCCGTCCAGGAACTTGTCGGCCAGCAGCAGCGAGCCGCGTGGCTGCGTGCCGCCACGCAGGCTGCCCTGCTCGGCCGACAACGTACCCGCGACGGTGCGCTTGGTGAAGTCCAGCGGCTTGCGCGTGTTGATACGCACCGTACCACCCACACCGCCTTCGGTCAGGTCGGCAGTGGAGCCCTTCACGACGTCGATGGAGGCAATCAGCTCGGACGCCAGTTCACGCAGCTCTGCGCCGCGGCCGGCGCCACCGCTGGTACCCAGCACCGACATGCCGTTCACCTCCACGCGGTTCAGGTCGGGCTCGACGCCGCGGATGGCCACCTGCGAGCCTTCGCCGAACTCGCGCGTCAGCTGCACGCCGGTGATGCGCGACAGCGCCTCGCCGACGTTCTTGTCCGGGAACTGGTCGATGTCCTCCGCGACGATGCTGTCCGTCACGGTGGACGCATTGCGCTTGCGGTCGATGGCGCTCTGGATGGAGCGGCGGATGCCGGTGACGGTGACCGTCTCCAGTTGGTTCTTGTCTGCCGCCGGCTTCGCGGGCGCGGAGGCGGCCGTGGCGGGTGCCGACGCCGCAGCGGCGGGCGCTGCAGCTTGCTGGGCGTGGGCCTGGCTGACCAGGGCGGCCGAAACGGCCAGGGCCAGCGGTGTCCAACGCGAAACCGGCGCGACGCCGTGAATCTTCTTCAGCATATTGTTTGTCTCCAGAATATCGACGAGATTGGCGCGCTCGAATGGCTGCGCTCTTATTGCCCCGGAGCCAGTCTAGGGGGGCGATTTACCGCCGTGCGCACCAGCGGCCAAAGAATCACGCCCATGAGCGGTTCAGGCCCGCGTAAACCCTGGGTCAACCCAGGTTTCAATCACGTTCGTGATTCATGCAGGGCGTCACGGTAGAGACACCCCGGTTCACCGATCACGCGGTTGATCGATGCCCCAAATGAAATGGCGGCCGCAAGCTGTTGATTGCGCGCCGCCATCGGGGTTTTATTGATATTCGAAAAACAGGTTTTTAAATACTCCTCATACCTATCTCAAATAAATTCATGGCTTGCGATCCAGCCACGCCTGCGGCACCGGCACGATGCAGATATTCATCTCGCGCCCATCGGCCGCCAGCAAGGCGGACTGGATCTGGATCTTCTTGCCATCCGGGCTGAAGGTGGGGTGCGGATGATCGCGCGCCGTCGTCTTGTGGCCGGTGGTCAGCATCACCATCTCGCGCGTCTTGCGGTCGATCAGGTAGAGGCTGCGGCTGAAGTCGTCGCCCACCGCGAAGCGGCCGTCCGGCGAGCCGTGCACGTGCCACAGGCCACTGCCCGAGGGGGTCTGGCCGACGATGAGGCTTTCGCGCGTGCGCAGGTTGACGATGGCCAGCCCCGTGGGCTTCTCGCGCGTGCCGGCGTTGCCCCAGGCGGCGTCCTGCCCCGGGTTGGCGCCACCCACGTCGGTGCCAGGCGCGCGGGTCACGTCTTCCACGCCGGGCACGGGGCGATGGCCCATGATGGCCAGCGCCACTTCGTCCTTGCCGATGATGGCCTCGTGCGTCACCCACTCGTACGGCGCCTCGGGGTACAGCGGGCGCAGGCCCGTGCCGTCGCCCTTGACCGTCCACGTGCGCTGCGGCGACTTGCCGCCCGTCTCCCAGCTGAACACCAGCTCGCCCGGGTTCCACAGGTTGGCCTGGATGTGGCCGATCTGGAACGGCACCGAGACGACGTGCTTGAACTCGCCCGTCTTCACATTCACCTTGCCGATGGCGTGCGGGCCAGCGCCCATGCCGCGCGGGCCGAAGGGCGGCTCGATCTTGGTGCCGGCCGGCAGCCGTGCGCCTGCGAAGGCCTTGCCGGTGACGCGGAAGTAGAACCATTGGCCGTCGGCATCCAGCGCGTTGTCGCCCACGGCGTCCAGCTCGGCGGGCAGCGTGGCGATGACGCGCTGGTAGGTGGCCGCCGGCTTCATCGCACCGGCCTTGCTGTCGGCGAACACCCGGTCCAGGTCCACCTCCACCGCCTGCATCACCTTGGGCTCGGCCGTCTTGCGCAGGAAGTAGAGCTTGTTGCCACCCGACTGCGCGAGGTTGAGCATGCCGTCGTAGCCGCCCTCGGTCACCTGCACCATCTCGCCGCTGGCCTCGTTCACGGCGATGGCCTCGCCCTTCACCCGTGCGGAGCGGAACACCAGCCACTGGCCGTCCGCCGTCCACTGCGGGTGGCTGGGGTAGATCTTGGAGTCGCCACGCGGCTGCGTGGTGAGGAAGGTCAGCGGCGTGCCGGTGACGGGGTCGGGCACCACGCGCTTCTCAGAAGGGAACCGCTGGCCGATCTGCGCCCAGGCGGGGGCCAGGGCGATCAGCAGGCTCAGCAGCAGGGAGGTCTTGCGCAACGACATCGAGGCGTCTCCGTTTTTCGAGTGGCCGCGACTCTAGGACCGGCGCCGTTGCTGGATGTTGCTGGCCGCCAATCGCTCAAGAACTTGCGCCGTCGGCACCCGCCGCGAGCGAGAGGCTGCTCCTAGCATCCGCGCCATGACCGCCACGCCCACACGCCGCCTCGTCGCGGCCTTGCTGCTCTCTCTGCCGCTGGCCCATGCGCAAGCACAGGAGTTCACCGCCGCCACCGACCCCGCCCGCGCCCAGGTCCAACTGCCCGAGCCGGCGAAGCCCGCCCTGCCCTCGCTCATCCTCATCGGCGACTCCACCGTGCGCAACGGCCATGACGACGGCCAGGGCAAGGGTGGCCAGGGCCAATGGGGCTGGGGCAACCCCATCGCGGCCTACCTCGACCTGGACAAGATCAACGTCGTCAACCGCGCCGTGGGCGGCTTGAGCAGCCGCACCTACCGCAGCAGCGGCCACTGGGAGCGCACCAAGCCCTTCATCAAGCGCGGCGACTGGGTCGTCATGCAGTTCGGCCACAACGACGCCAGCCCCATCAACGACAACAGCCGCGCCCGCGGCGTGCTGCGCGGCACCGGGCCCGAGAAGGAAGACATCACCAACCTGCTGACCGGCAAGCCCGAAACCGTCCTCACCTATGGTGCCTACCTGCGCGGCTACGTCGCCGAGATCCGCGCCGCCGGCGCCACGCCCGTCATCGCCTCGCCGGTGATCCGCAAGCGCTGGGAGGCCGACGGCAAGACCGTGACGCGTGCCGGCGGAAACTTCGCCGGCTGGGCCGCCGAGGTCGCCAAGACCGAAGGGGTGGCGTTCATCAATCTCAACGAATGGGGCGCCAGGCGCTACGAGGCGCTGGGCCCGGCCGTGGTGGACACGCTGTTCCCGCCAGCACCCGAGACCGTGCACACCAACTGGCTGGGCGCGGCCGTCAACGCGCAACTCGTCATCGCCGGCCTGCTGCAGAGCAAGGTGCTGCCGGAGGACGTCTACAGGCAGCGCTTCGCGCTTGACGGCTCGGACGACCGCCCCGTGGTGGACGCGCGCAAGGTCAAGGTCGAAGCCCCGCGCGACGCGAAGCTGCCCAGCCTCGTGCTGATCGGCGACTCCACCGTGCGCAGCGGCGGCCAGAACGGCGCGTTCGGCTGGGGCGAGCGGCTGGCGCCCTTCTTCGACACGCAGCGCGTCAACGTCGTCAACAACGCCATCGGCGGTCGCAGCAGCCGCACCTTCTTCACCGAGGGCCGCTGGGCGGCGGTGCTGGAGAACCTCAAGGCCGGCGACTGGCTGCTGATCCAGTTCGGCCATAACGACGGCGCCCGCATCGGCGACCCCGCCGGCAAGAACCGCGGTTCGGTGCCGGGCATCGGCCCTGAAGCCGTGGAAGACACGCGGCCCGATGGCACGAAGGAGATGGTGCAGAGCTTTGGTTGGTACCTGAAGCGCTACATCACGGACGCCAAGGCCAAAGGCGCGCACGTGGTGATCCTGTCGCCCATCCCGCACAAGGACCGCTGGCGCCCCGAGCAGCCGCGCGACTTCGACAACTACGCCGCCTGGGGCGAACAGGTGGCACGCGAGAACGGCGCGCAGTTCATCGACCTGACGATGCTCGTCACCGACGCCTACCGCTCCGCGGGTGCCGCGCGGGTCGACACGTTCTTCTCGGATGCCCGCACCCACACCAACGACGCCGGCGCCGTGTTCAACGCCACGCAGGTCGTCCAGGGTTTGAACCGCCTGCCGGGCCAGCCCCTGCAGCCCTTCATGAAGGCGCCCTCACCTTAATTTTTCGAGATGCTTGCCAGCGTCTAAAAAGTGCGCTTAGAATGGCGGGCTCAGGCGCTTTAGCTCAGTTGGTTAGAGCGATGGAATCATAATCCACAGGTCCGGGGTTCGAGTCCCTGAAGCGCCACCAGAAAAGTAGAGAACGGCCCGAGCACACCTCGGGCCGTTTTCATTTCCGCAGCCGATCTTTCAAGATCAGGCCGCTCCCGCAGCCACTGGACATGCCATGTACCGCTGTGTTCTTCCTCTCGCCGGTGTCGCCCTCGCCACCAGCTGTCTGGTCGCTCACGCGCAGACGCACCGCTTCTTCCCGGCCAACGCCCTGCGCGGCGACCTCGTCATCACGCAGTTTCCCGACGCGCAGTTGAACGGCAAGCCCGCGCGCCTGGCGCCCGGCGCCCGCATCAAGAACGACGCCAACCTGTGGGTGCCGCCGGCCGGGATGACGGGCCAGAAGGTCACCGTGCTCTACACGGTCGAGAGCAGCGGCCTGATCCTGGACGTGTGGGTGCTGAACCCCGTCGAACTGGCCAACAAGACCTGGCCCAAGACGCGTGCCGAAGCCGCGAGCCTGCAGTTCAACCCCGGCAACCAGACCTGGACCAAGCCATGAGCAACGATGTGACTTCCAAGAAGGTCTACATCAAGACCTTCGG
>SXGQ01576394.1_pt1 | contig 29589 bp, 27 predicted proteins | sample 3178371 | NCBI WGS metagenome assembly SXGQ01 (sample SAMN11356859, study PRJNA531348) | freshwater metagenome | isolation source: freshwater sample F1-20 | place: China: Fuxian Lake, Yuxi | collected 2017-12-25
CGAACGGGCCCGGTGCCGCCACGGCGCTGGCCTCGGGCAGCATCGGGAGCGAGAAGCGCAGGCAGCCGTAGATCCCCAGCTGGAGGAGCACTCCGGCCAGATCGACGCTGCCGCCGGTGGGGGCCTCGACATGGGCCAGCGGGAGCCAGGTGTGGAAGGGAACGATCGGCACCTTGATGGCGAACCCGGCCAGCAACGCCAGGAAGACCAACCACTGCAACCAGCCGCCGCCGGCATCCATCGGGAGCGGATGGGCACGCACGCCGGCGGTCAGTTCCGCGATGTCGAACGTGAGCACGCCCGAGTGGGAGGCGTTCCAGATCACGATCGCGAGCAGGCCGATGAACGACAGGACGCTACCGGCGAGCGTGTAGAGGAAGAACTTGACGGCTGCCCGGCGCCGATCGTCGTGCCCCCAGATGCCGATCAGGAAGAACAGCGGCACGAGGGTGAACTCGAAACAGACGTAGAACAGGATCACGTCGCGGGCGGCGAACACCCCGAGCATCGCCGCCTCGAGCACCAGCAGGAGCAGGTAGAACCCGGCGGGCCGCTCCTGGATGGCGTCCCAGCTCACCAGCACCGCGGTCAGTGTCAGCAGCGCCGACAGGCCGAACATCCACAACGACAGCCCGTCGAGGCCGAGGGACAGACGGACCGCGAAGGGGCCGTCTGTGAGCCAGGGCACATCCGACACCGCGAACGCGCCGCCGCTGGCGAGAACCGGATCGGCGAGCCCGCGGAGGATCAGCAGCGCCACGATCCCCAGCGTGACCAGGGCGGTCACCAGGGCGCTCTGCCGGACGGCGTGGGTGCCCCGGGAGCCCATGCCCCAGGCGACGCCGGCGCCCACCAACGGGGCGAGGATGGCGAGGATCAGATGGGTGGCCGGGGAGAAGCCGTTCATGCGGTCAAGCGCCTCACTGCCACAATTGCCAGGCCAGGGCCAGGAGCACCGCCAGCACGCCGGCGACACCCGCCAGCGAATACCGCTGCAGCACCCCCGCCTGACCCCGGCGCACCAGGTCGCCGAGCGCCACCGGCAGGCGGGCGACGGCATCGACCAACCCGTCGATGACCACACGGTCGAACAGGGCCGCGAACCAGGCGAGCCACTCGACCGGCCGGACGACCGCCGCGTACTCGATCTCATCGAAGAAGAACCGGCGCGCGAACAGCGTCTGGAGCGGTCCGAGGAACCGCTCGAGCGACGGTGCATCGCTGCGGCGCCCGAGATGGCCGATCGCCGCCAGGGCGATGCCGATCGCGGCAGCGAGCGTGCCCTGGATGGCCAGATCGAAGTGGAACGCCGGTGGCACCCGGGTGGCGACCACCGACGGAGCGGTGAGAGACGGCGTGGCGGCGAGGAATCCACCCAATCCATGCGTGGCGAACAGCAGCCAGCCGATGACGAGCGACGCGGCCGCGAGGATCACCAGCGGCCGGGTCATGACCGGAGGGGATTCGTGGCTCCCTCCAGCCTTCGCGCCGCCGTGACCGCCGCCATGGGCCCCGTGGCTCCCGTGGTCGTGATGTGCGGAATGGACCCCACCGTCATGGGCCGCACCGCCGCCATGGTCGCCGCCGCCACCATGCGCATGGGCGGCCTCCGGCGGAAGGCGGGTCGGGCCGGTGAAGGTCATGAACACCGCCCGGAAGGTGTAGAAGGCGGTGAGGCCGGCGGTGATCAGCGACATCCAGAACAGGCCGCGGTACAGCCCCGCAACGGCGAGCCAGTCGAGGGGTCCCGGCGCCGTGGGGCTCGCCGCCGGTGAGGCTATCCGGCGGGCCACCGGCGCCGCGGTCACGGCTCTTGCCGCCCGCAGGCTCGCCGTGCGCACCGCGGGTGGCGCCGATGCCGCCGGCTCGTGGTCGTGATGGTCTCCGCCATGGTGTTCGGGCCACCCGCGGGCATGCAGCGCCGCGAGGATCTCGTCCTTGCTGAAGAACCCTGCGAACGGCGGCACTCCCGCCAGGGCCAGCGATCCCACCATGAAGGTCGCCGCGGTGATCGGCATCACTTTCCGCAGCCCGCCGAACCGCCGCATGTCGATCACGCCGCCCATGGCGTGCATCACCGATCCGGCGCCGAGAAACAGCAGCGCCTTGAAGCAGGCGTGGGTGACCAGATGGAAGATCGCGGCGGTGAAGCCGGCGAGTGTGCCGGTGCCGAGGCTGGCGAACATGTAGCCCAGTTGGCTGATCGTGGAGTAGGCGAGCACACGCTTGAGGTCGGTCTGCACCGTGCCGATGAGCGCCGCCACCAGGGCCGTGATCGCCCCCACCAACGAGACCACCGCGAGCGCGCCCGGCGAGACGAGGAACAGCGGGGCACACCGCGCCACCAGATAGACCCCCGCCGTGACCATCGTGGCGGCGTGGATCAGGGCGCTGGCGGGAGTGGGCCCCTCCATGGCGTCCGGCAGCCAGACGTGCAGCGGCACCTGGGCGCTCTTGCCACAGGCGGCGAGCAGGAGGCAGAGGCAGATCAGCGTGCCGACCGTGCCGCCGACGAATCCCGCTGCATCGGCGAGCCGGTCCTGCCCGAGAACCCCGCGGAGGATCGTGCCGTCGGCAGCCTGGACATCATGGAAGTCGAGCGTGCCGTAGGTGAGCCAGATGAGGAACACCGCGATCGCGAGGCCGAAGTCACCGACCCGATTGACGAGAAACGCCTTTTTGGCGGCGCGGGCGGCTTCGGGGCGCCGGAACCAAAAGCCGATCAACAGGTAGCTGCACGCCCCCACCGCCTCCCAGAACACGTACACCAGGAGGAAGCTGCTCGAGGAGACGAGCATCGCCATCGAGAACACGAACATCGACACCAGCGCGAAGAACCGCGGTTGATCAGGGTCGTCGTGCATGTAGCCGATGGAGTAGATCGCCACGAGCAACCCGATCGACGTGATCACCAGCAGCATCGTCGCCGTCAGCGGATCGAGCCGGAGCGTCACCGCGAGGGACAGGGGACGGGCGTTTGACGCGCCGCGACCGACCGGCGTGCCGGGGATCGCGGCCGTGGAGCCGGCAGCGGGTTCCAGGGCCCTGTCGATCGTGGCCCATTGCCAGAGATCGACGGTGAACTCGACCGGGCGCGGGGCCTCGTGATTGCCGTCACCGCTGCCGCGGGCGGCCAGCAGGAGGAGGAGAGCGGCCCCGGCGGCCGCCCCGATCCCGATCACTGCGGGAAGATGGGCCCGTGGTCCCAGGCGTCGGCCGAACACGACGGTCGCCAACCCAGCCAGCAGCGGCAGCAGCGGCACGAGGACCAGGAGGGTGGCGGGCAGGGTGGGAGGCATCAGGGGTTGAAGCGACGGTGGATGGGGGAGGAAAAGGACGACCGGTCGCCGGACGCGGCGGCACGGTATCAGACGTGTTCCCGCTCCGGTTCGGCGGTCTCGTCGCGCGCCGGCAGGATGCCGGCCGGGGCGAGCTGGGGCCAGACCGGGCTGACGGCGTCGCTCGCGGGAAGTTCACGGTCGATCCGCCGCGGGATCTCGGCATCGCGCAGCTCCTGCCAGGCGGCGGCATCGAGTCGGCCGGTGCGTGAAAACGCCTGGAGGACGAACACCAGGGCGACGGCGGCCTCGCACGCTGCCACCGTCAGCACGAACACCACCAGGGCCTGGCCGCCGAAGTCGCCGTGGTATCGGCTCCAGGCCACGAGGCTGACCGAGATTCCCTGGAGCATCAGTTCCGCGGAGAGGAACATCACGATCAGGTTCCGGCGGGTGAGGATGCCCACCAACCCGAGGACGAACAGCACGGCACCGACGACGAGGGCGTCGTGCACGAGGGAGGGAAACATCATCGGGTACCCCTTTCGGCCGTTCCCGCTTCCTCACCGCGCGAGACGACTGCGATGGCCCCGATGAGGGCCACCAGCAGCAGCAGCCCGGCCGCCTCGACCGCGAGCAGATGCCGGCCGAACAGTTCGCGACCCAGTCTGGCGACCGGATCGGCAGACAGGGCATCGGGGTCGGCAGCGCCCACCACCGCCGCCGCGACCGGCGCGGCGGCCACCCCGGGGACGGTGTTGTCGGCACGGGGAGCGGAGGGGGCTGCGTTCATCGCGTCGGCCCGCGAGGGAATCGTGCAGCATGCAGGGGGATCGGCGGAGAGCCGGCCGATCGACGTCGTCAACAGGGCGAGCAGCACGCCGCCGGCGATCGCCGCCAGCAGTGGTTCATTCGACACCCGGTCGTAGGGGGCCATGCCGGTCGGTTGGGCGAGCATGAGGACGAAGAGGAACATCACCAGGATCGCCCCGGCGTAGACCACGATGGTGGCCACGCCGAGGAACTGGGCCCCGAGCACGAGCAGCACCCCCGCCACACCCGCCAGCGCGAGTGCGAACCAGATGGCGGAATAGACCGGCGAGCGTGTGACCACCGTCGCCGCTCCCCCGACGATCGCCACCAGCGCCACCAACTGGAACGCCGCCTCTTCCCCGAGGCCACCCAGTCGCCGGCCGGCGAGAGCGAGTCCTGCCAATGCGGCCAGACCGAGGACGATCCCGACCAGTCCGGTCCGTCCGCCGAAAAAACCACCGAGCGACCCGGTCCTGCCACCGGCCCCGGACGCCTGGGGAAGGAGCAGCCAGAGGCTGGCTGTGCCGGCGGCGATGGCGGCGACCAGCAGCGGCGTCGTGCCGGTGGGAAGCAGCGCGGCGATCACGGGGCTCCCCCCTGGCTGCCACTCACCTGTGGCCCGGCGTGGGCGTGGGCGCTGCCCCCGCTCAGGCCGGCCGAACTCATCGGTTCGGCGTCCTTGGTCATGTCGTACACGCTGAGCAGTTTCTCCTTGTCGAAGATCATCTCCTCGCGGCTCCGGCCGGTGAGGTCGAGGAGGCTGGTGAGTTCGATCGCATCGACCGGGCACGCCTCCTCGCACATCCCACAGAAGATGCACCGCAGTTCGTCGATCTGGAAGCTCTCCGGGTATTTCTCCCGGTCGGGCCACGGGCTCTCGGCGGCGACGATGTCGATGCAGTGGGCCGGGCAGGCGGTGGCGCAGAGGAAGCAGGCCACGCACTGGACCCGGCCCTGCGCATCCTTGTTGAGCCGATGGACGCCGCGGTAGATGAGCGGATTGCCCACCCGCGGCCGCTCCTCGGGAAAGCTCACCGTGACCTTCGGGCTGACGAGGTGGCGGGCCGTGGTCGTGAGCCCCTGGACGAACAGCGGCAGGTAGAGGCGCTCGGCGAGGCCCAGCGGCTTCTCCTCCAGCCACACGATCGCCGGATCGGTCGGCTTCATGTCAGGCCTCCACCAGGTCGGTGTCCAGGGCATGCTCGGCATCGAGTGGCCCGTGGGTGCGGATCGGTCGGTTGTCGGTGCCGCTGGGGGTGAGCAGGCCGGCCATGAGCCACCCGATGAAGAACATCCCCCACGGCAGGCCCAGTGCCACCCATCCTGCCCCGGCCGGGCCGAGCCGTTCCGCCAACCACGGGCGGTACTCCTCGACCACGGCGACAGTCACCAGATTGGCCAGTCCCAGCGGCAGCATCACCTTCCAGGCGAGGTTCATCAGCTGATCGAAGCGGAACCGCGGCCAGCTCCAGCGGACGAGCATGAAGAAGACGATCACCCCGAGGATCTTCGCCGACAGCACGCCGAAGCGGAGCAGGGCTCCGATCCAGGTGACCTCCTGGCCCGAGCCCGTGATGCCCCAGAGATGCCATCCGCCGAGGAACATGATCACGATCAGGAACGCAGCGGTGATCATGTGGAGGAACTCGGCCACGAGGAACAGGAGGAGGCGGATGCCCGAGTATTCGGTGTGATAGCCGCCGACCAGTTCCTGCTCCGCCTCCGGCAGGTCGAAGGGGAGCCGTGCCGCCTCGGCGAAGCTCGCCACGAGGAATACGATGAATCCCAGCGGCTGGGCGAAGGCGTACCAGACGCCGCTTTCAGCCTGGGCCTCCATGATGCGGTCGAGCTTGAGCGATCCGGCGGCGAGGACCACGCCGAGGAGGCCGAGGCCGAGCGGGATCTCGTAGGCCACCAGCTGGGCGCTGCTCCGCACCCCGCCGAGGAATCCGTACTTGTTGTTGCTGGCCCAACCGCCGAGCAGCACACCGTAGACGGCGATGCTCGACAGGGCGAAGACCCACAGCACGCCCACGTCGAGACCCGGTGCGACGAGAAATGGCACCGGATCGGGCAGGCCGGGGATGCCCAGCGGCGGCAGCACGCTGCCGAAGGGGATCGCGGCGAAAATCGCCAGTGAGGCGGCGAGGATGAGGAGCGGGGCGGCGTTGTAGAGCACCCGATCGACGTGCGACGGGGTGAAGTCCTCCTTGAGGATGATCTTCAGCCCGTCGGCGAGCGGTTGGCCGAGGCCGAAGAGCTTGATCTTCGTCAGCGGGATGCCGACCCGGTTGGGACCCTTGCGGTCCTGGACCCAGGCGGCGATCCAGCGCTCGAGCAGGACGAGGTACGCTGCCGCTGTCATCAGGCCGCCCACGAGCAGGCCGATCTTCACGAGCGCCGCGATGGTCGTCGGGGAGGGGAGCACGGCGTTCATGCGGGTGAGGGGGTCCCGTTCGAGGCCAATTGGAGGATCCGCAGGTCGATCCCGGTGGCGGGCACGTCACCGTCCAGCGCCGCCAGCGACGCAGCCGCGCCGGCGATCTGCCGGCGGACGGCGACCGGATCGTAGAGCCCGCGGCGCCCGAGCATGTTCCACAACAACCGCCCTTCGGGCCAGACTCCGGCGGGTGGCCGGATCGCCTGTTCGAAACACTGGGCCCGGTGGCCGGCATTCACCCAGGTGCCGGCCCGTTCGGCGAAGCCGACAGCGGGCAGCCTCCAAGTCGCCTGATCCGACAGCGCCGAGGGGAACAGGTCCTGGACGACCAGACACGACAGCCCGGCGAACGCTGCGGCGGTGTCGGCGTCGATCCAGGGCGCAGGCCAGGGTGCAGGATAGCCGGCCGTGACCCAGGCCGACCGGGCCCGGCCCCCCCTCACGTGGGCCAGCAGATCGTCCCACCCGGGCACGGCGGGATCGAACAGCGCCAGCACCGCCTCGACGCCATGCCGGTTGGGGCATTTCTCCGCGCGGATCGTGAACCCGCCGGGAAAGGTCTCGTCGCTTCCCTGCCGGGGCACATGGCCGACGGCGAGGAACGCGGCGGGATCGATCGAGCGGGCGACCGCGCAGAGCATCCACGCCTCTTCGACTGTCAACATCGGCGACACCGCGACCGCGAGGCCACCGGCGGCGGCCAGGTCGGACCGCAACCGATCGACGACTTCTGGCCAGTCGATCGTCTGCCACGCCGCGCCGGATCGGTCCGGGGCCGTCCGCCGTTCGGCCGACAGCAGCCGGGCTGGATCGTGCAGATGGTGCCAGCCGTACCGTCCCTCGTCGCACATCCACCACTTGTTGACGTGGGGATTCTCGCGCGGCTTGAGTCGGTAGACGGTGTCCTGATTGTGTTCGGTGATGATCGAGCAGCCGGTGGCGCACCCGCCGCAGACGTTGGCCTCGTGCTTCAGGAACCAGACCCGCTGCTGGTAGAGGAAGTCGCGGTCACCGAGCGCGCCGACCGGGCACAGATCGACGACGTGGCCCGCCAGTTTGTTGTCGAGCGGGAAGCCGGGGAAGGAGTCGATCTCCTCCTTCGCCCCGCGGCTCGTGACCATCAACTCCCCGGTGCCCGACACCTCACGGGTGAAGCGCACGCACCGGGTGCACATGATGCACCGATCGACGAACAGCGTGACGGTCGGACCGACGTCGCGGCGGCGGCTGTGGAATGGCTGCAGGTCGGCGCGGCGTTGCGGCTGTCCATGCTCGAAATGGTAGTCCTGCAGGAGGCACTCACCCGCCTTGTCGCAGATTGGGCAGTCGATCGGATGGTCGATGAGCAGCGCTTCCTCGACCCGCGCCCGGCTCTCCTTCACCAACGCGCTTTCGGTGACGATCACCGTGCCGTCCTTGACGGGCGTCTGGCACCCCGGCACGAGCTTGGGGACCATCGCGATCCTGCCGGTGGCAGCGTCGCGCTGTCCGGTCTCGATCAGGCACATCCGGCAACTGGCCACCACCGACAGGCCAGGGTGCCAGCAGTAGTGCGGGATCTCCTTGCCGGCGCGGCGGGCCGCCTCGATGCAGTTGAGCCGCTCGTGGGCCCCGATTTCGATTTCCTGGCCGTCGACGATGACTTGGGGCATGGGTCAGTGCGCTCCCACGATGGCGAGTGCGGGAACCGGGTCGGTGACCATCCAGCCGTCCGGGTTGGTGCGGCGGATGTAGTCCTCGAACTCACCACGGAACTTGCGGATCGCGTTCTTCATCGGCCAGGCCGCTCCGTCGGCGAGTCCGCAGATCGTCGAGCCGGGCATCATCCCCATGGTGTTGCCCATCTCGAGGAGCAGATCGAGGTCCTGGAGTCGCCCCTTGCCGGCACGGATCCGCTCGAGGATCCGCAGCGACCAGCTCGTGCCCTCGCGGCAGGGGGTGCACTGGCCGCACGACTCGTGGGCGAAGAACCGGCAGGAGTTGTGGAGGAAGTCGACGATGCTCACCGTCTCGTCGATGACGACGACCGCGGCGGTCCCGAGGCCGAGGCAGCCCACCTTGCCGGGGCCGGCGAAATCGAGCGGCGTGTCGAGTTCGCCCTCCGTCATCAGCCCCATCGAGATGCCGCCGGGGATGACAGCCTTGGCCTTGCGCCCCTTCCACACCCCGCCGCCGTAGTGGTCGATCAGTTGCCGGGCGGTGATCCCCAGCGGTGCCTCGTAGCAGCCGGGGCGCTCGACATGTCCGGACAGGCAATACAGCTTCGGTCCGTAGCTGCCCGGATCGCGCGGATTGTTGGGATCGGAGGGCACGCCGATCGAGCGGAACCACTCGACACCGCGGCGGGCGATCTGCGCGACGCAGGCCATCGTCTCGATGTTGTTGACCACCGTCGGCTTGCGGAACAGTCCTTCGATCGCCGGGAACGGCGGCTTGATCCGCGGCCAGGCCCGCTTGCCCTCGAGGCTCTCGATGAGGCCGGTCTCCTCACCGCAGATGTAGGCCGCCGCGCCACGGTGGAGGAACACGTCGAGCGAAAAACCACTGCCGCGGATGTTCTTGCCGAGATAGCCGGCCGCGTAGGCCTCGTCGATCGCCCCCTGGAGGCGGTGCCAGCTCTGCGGATATTCGTAGCGCAGGTAGATGTAGGCCGTCGAGGCCCGCGTCGCATAGGACGAGAGGATGATCCCCTCGATCACCTGGTGGGGGTCGTCCTCCATCAGGATCCGGTTGTTGAACGTGCCCGGTTCACTCTCGTCGGCGTTCACGCAGAGGTAGATCGGGCCCGGATGGTCCTTGGGGAGGAACGTCCATTTGAGGCCGGTCGAGAATCCGGCACCGCCACGGCCGCGCAGGCCCGAGGCCTTGACCATCTCGACGACATCGCCCGGCTGTTTGCCGGCGAGCGTCTGCTCGAGCGGCGCGTAGCCGCCGCGGGCACGGTAGCTGGCGAGCGTGTGACCATCGGGCACGCCGACGGCCTCGAGGAGGACGGGCTTGATTGGCGCCATGTCAGGTGGCCCTCGCACGCGGCTTGCTGAGTTCCGCCGTGGCGGACTCGGGCGTCATGTTTTTGAGGAGGTCGTCATTGGCGAGGATGCAGGGGGCGAAGTCGCACGCCCCGAGGCATTCGGCGGGCTCGATCGTCAACTCCCCGTCGGGGGTCGTGCCGTAGGGGCGAATGCCATACGAACTGCAGACCCGCTCGAGGAGTTCGTCGCCGCCGCGCAGGGCGCAGGAGATCGACCGACAGACGAACGCCCGAACCTTGCCGTGCGGCTTCTCCTGGTGGAAGAACTGGTAGAAGGTGAGGGTGTCCTGCACCTCGGCCGGGGCGAGCCCGAGCACCTGCGCGACCTCGACGACCGCTTCGAGGGGCACGTAACGCAGTTCGGCGTTGACGATATGCAGCGCCGGCAGCGTCAGGGCACGGCGATTCGGGTAGCGCGGCGCCAGCGCCTCGATCTGCGCCACCATCGCGTCGGTGAGAACTTTGCGGGGGGCGGTCATCGGTCGAGCTCTGCGGCCCAGCGCGGGGAGGGGAAAGGGATGGACGAAGGGTTCAGCGGTCGAGCTCCGCGGCCCAGCGCGGGGGACGCGAGGGGGATGGACGAAGGGTTCAGCGGTCGAGCTCCGCGGCAATAATGTTGAGGCTCCCCAACACCGCCACCACGTCGGAAAGGGTGTGGCCGCGGATCAGGTGGGGGAAGATGCTGAAGTGCAGGACGGAGGGGGGGCGGCATCGGGCGCGGTAGGCGCGGTCGCTGCCGTCACCCACGATGTAGAAGCCCAGTTCGCCGTTGGGCGCCTCGATCGCAGCGTAGGATTCCGCACACGGCACCTCGAAGCCGCGGTTGCTCATCGACAATTCGAAGTGCGAGATCGTGCCCTCGATCGTGGTGTAGACCTGCGACTTCGTGGGAAGCGCGGTGCGCTGGTCGATGCCGACGTTGACCGGGCCGCCCGGCAGGCTGTCCATCGCCTGCGCGACGATCCGCAGGCTCTCGCGCATCTCCTGCATCCGCACCAGGTAGCGGGCGTAGCAATCGCCCGCCGCCGCGCAGCAGACCCTGAAGTCGAGCTCGCCGTAGGCGAGGTAGGGCTCGTCCTTGCGGAGGTCCCGGGTCACGCCGCTGGCGCGGGCCACCGGTCCGGTCGCGCCGCGGGCGATCGCCTCCTCTTTGGAGAGGACCCCCACCCCCTTGGTGCGGTCGACGAAGATGCGGTTCCGGGTGAGCAGGCGCTCCATGTCGTCGAGCGTCTTCGGGAACGTGTCGAGGAAGGCCCTGATCTTCTCGATCACCAGCGGGGTGAAATCCTGCGACACCCCCCCGACCCGCGTGTAGCTGTTGGTGAAGCGGGCTCCGCAGAGCGTCTCGAAGATGTCGTAGATCACCTCACGCTGGTAGAAGGCGTAGAGGAAGAACGTGAATGCACCGGTGTCCAGACCGACCGCTCCGTTGCACAGCAGATGGTCACTGATGCGGGCCAACTCGGAGATGATCGTGCGGATGTGGCGGCACCGCGGGGTGAGATCGATGCCGAGGAGTGTCTCGACCGCATGGTGCCAGGCAACGTTGTTGGCGATCGGAGAGATGTAGTTCATCCGGTCGGTGACCGTCACGTACTGGTTGAACGTGAGGTGCTCGCCGATCTTCTCGAAACCGGAGTGCAGATAACCCATTTCGGGCAGCGCGTCGACGACCCGTTCCCCCTCGAGCGTCAGCACGAGCCGGAGCGTGGTGTGGGTGGCCGGATGCTGGGGACCAAAATTGAGCGTCCAGAGGTAATCCTCGGAGCGCTGCGCCGCTGATGGCGCGGCTGGTGATGCGGCGATCGACATGGTGCGGGGGGAGTTGCCGGGTGGGGGTGGTGATCAGCCGTCGTCGCGGGAGAGGACAGGAAAGTTGTGGCGCTCGCCGCGCCCCTGCAGCGGGTAGTCCTTCCGCAGCGGGTGGGCGGTGAACCCCTCCGGGAGCACAAGACGCCGCAGGTCGGGGTGGCCGGTGAAGCGGATGCCGAACAGGTCCCAAACCTCGCGTTCCAGCCAATTGGCCGCCCCCCAAATCGGCACCACCGAGGGGACGGTCGGATCGGGGTCGTCGACGAACACCCGGACGATGAGCCGGCGGTTATCGGCGGTCGCCGCCAGCAGGTAGACCAGCCCGTAGCGGTGACGGGCGCCGCGGTATTCGAGGTAGTCGACACAGGTGACGTCGACGAGGAGATCGAATCCCGAATCCTTGAGGAACGCGAGGATGTCGAACATCCGTCCGACTGGCACCACGATCCGCTCCTGACCCCGGAACGACGAGTGCTCGAGCGTTCCGAACCGCACCTCGAGCTCCGCCGGGACGGCGCGAGCGCCGGGCCGCCCGGCCACGGCGGTTTGGTCGGCTGGGGACGGCACGGATCCGTCGGTGGGTGGTTGGCTCATGGTGAAGTGGGTGACGGTGGACGGAGGGGCGGACCCTGTCGGGGTCAGGAGTGGGTCGGGGCGGCTGCCATTCCGGAGAGTTGTCGCTGGAGGACGGGGTTCCGCGCGGCGTCGGCCGCGAGCGGCCCGATCGCCTCAACGAGCGCGCGTTTCCGCAGTTGCCGCTCGGGGGTGTCGAACTCCCGGCCGGAGATCGTGCCCTCGCTCTGGATCTTGTCCTGGAGGTCGATGATCGCCTGGATCAATTGTTCGGGCCGCGGAGGACAGCCGGGCACGTACATGTCGACGGGGATGAACCGGTCGATCCCCTGGACGACCGCATAGGTGTCGAAAACACCACCGGTGCTGGCGCAGGCACCCATCGAGATGCACCACTTCGGTTCGCTCATCTGCAGCCAGATGCGCTGCAGCACCGGCAGCATCTTCATGACCACGCGACCGGCGACGATCATCAGATCGCACTGCCGGGGGCTGAAGCGGAAGACCTCGGCGCCGAAGCGTGCCAGATCGTGCTTGCTGGCACCTGTGGCCATGAGTTCGATGCCGCAGCATGCGGTGGCGAACGGCATCGGCCAGAGGCTGTTCTTCCGGCACCAGCTCGCCAGTTCGTCGAGACGGCTGACGACGACGTTTTCCGGCATCTCTACCGCCATCGGAACACCCCCTTCCGCCAGTCGTAGGCGAAACCAATCACGACCAGCGCGATGAACACCATTGCCGCCGCGAACACCACGCCGCGCCCGCTCACCACCCCCTCCCGGACCGCCGCATCGATGCCGGCGGGAGAACGGCTCGCCACGGCCCATGGGTAGAGGAAAAGCAGTTCCACGTCGAACACGAGAAACGTGATCGCCACGAGATGAAAACGGACGTCGAAGCGCCGGCGCGTGTCGTGCACCGGATCCATCCCGCTCTCGTAGGGCATCTGCTTGACGGGGCTGGTGCGGTTCGGCCCCACCAAGCCCGCAGCCCCCACCAAGCCGACGGCGACCGTGGCGGAGATCGCCACGAACAGCAGCACGGGGAGAATTGCGTCCATGGACCGCTCCGAGCGGATGCGTCAAACCGGGCAGCGAACCAGCCGGCAACCCCGCCCGGGGGGCCTCCTGCCCCACCAGATCAGGACAAACCGCGAAGTTTCAGCCGCAAAACGCGACTTCGTGAAAAACGTCACGAACTCCGGTTCAAAAAAACGACCAGGACTTGACCCTGGCGGAGCCGTGACGGGAAGACCCAGTTATACCGCCCGGTCCGGCTTCCGGCGAGCGCGACCGGATGATGGATGGATCGGAAGGTGCCGGGAGCGCAGCTCCGGTGGAAAGGGACCCTTTTCGAGCGGCCCCAGGCCACGGGTGGACCCTCGCAACGGGCTGCGGGACGTCAGAACGAGCCGAGATTGAAGAACAGCCCCCCAAACCCGCCGAACCCGAAGCCGATCCCGCTTCCATAGGGGTTGACGTTCGAAAACGGCAACTTGCCGTCATTGTTGGCCCGTCTGTAGGGGGAATAGGCGGCCGAGGACGCCGCATTCGCTTCGCCGGCCGCGATCGCCTTGGATGTGGCCTGCCTGTTGGCCTGTGCCCCGGCCACCATGGCCTGACGACTCTGGTCGAAATTGTCCTGGCGCTGGCGGATGGCATCGCGCTGCTGTTCGATGCGTTTGATCTCGGTCGCCAATTGGCCGGCCGACATGGCCACGACGTCGGGCACGTCCCGCAGGGCCTGCTGCCGCCGTTGATCGCTCATCGCCGAAAGATACTGACCCACCCACGCCCTCGCATCCTTGGCTTCGGGAGTCTCCATGACCTGGAACTTGAGTTCGAGGTCGTCGAGCAGGTCCTCCAATTCGACCGCCGACATCGTGGCGACACGACGGTTGAAATCGGACTTCATGCGGACCACTTGCTGCGGCGTGTAGATCGACTGTCCGGAGAGCCACTCCCCCAGTTCGAAGACAGCCCGCCGCCAGCGCGAACTCTGGAGCAGGGCGGCCTTCCGTTCGAAATCGTCGTCATCCGCAGTGGCGGCCGGCGCTGCCGACGGCTGACTTTGGATGGCCGGGCGCGTCGGCTCAGACGCGGTGGGGCGGCCGCCACCGGCGGGTTGCTGGCCGGCGGCGGGCAGCATCGTCACGGCAGCGCACGCGGCCGCGAGCAGGCACTGAGCCAGGGCGGATGGGGTGGCACGGAGGATCGACCCACGGCCGATCGGAAGCGGCCTTTCGGCGTGGCGCCGTGGGAACGAATGAGAGATCGTCGAACGTTTCATCGCCAGAACTCCGCTGGTGCAGACGGCATCCGGGGGGATTTCAATGGAAATTCAACGGGCCTTGCGCCGGACCATCGTCGCGGTGACGGGGGCGGGAGCATCGGCTCCGGGGCTGGTGGGAAACGACTGCCAGGTGCAGGTGTCGCCGCCATCGAACTGGTAGACGTTCACCGCAGCAGCCGTCGATCCGTCCGGAAGGACTGACGACGTGCGGACGAACCACGAGCCGTCCTCCTTGGACCAGACCCCTTCACCATGGCTTCCGTCCTCCCCGAACGACCAGGAGCGGATCTGCTTCGAAGCCGGGTCCCAGCCAATCCGCTGCGTCACCACCAGGGAGTCGTCGCCCGGCACCGCTCCATCACCGGCCGGCCCACCGGGGCCGCGGGCCGCAGCAGCGAGGCGCAGTTCACGGATCAGGAAGGTCCGGGTCGAGTTCCAGCGGATGCGTGCACGGAGCCGGGATGCGGCTGATGCTTCGGTGGCTCCGGCACCGGCCGGCGCGTCGGGGAGCGCGGCATCGACGATGTCCCACTCGCCCACCATCCACTCGAGGTCGGCCAATTGCCCCGTGCCGCCGGCGGATTCGAAACGATTCTCGCGCACGCTGGCGAGCTTCCAGCCGTCATCCTGTTTCACCCAGGTGGCGGTGAACCGACCGCGGCGGATGGGGCCGCCGCCGGGCGGCTGCACCTCCACCGTGCCATCCTCCATCCCGACCGTCGGCGTGACCAGCCGGATCGCAGTCGCGCTGATCCGGAGTTGGGGGCCGTCGGTCCCGTCGGCGAGCGGCTTGACCGCAGCCGCGGTCGCGCGGCCGCTGCGCACCTCCCCCTGCTCGTCAACGATGTCGCCGTCGGCGGTCCACATCGCCGCGAGGGCCGCCCCATCACCGCGGTCCATGGCTTCGGCATACGCGCGACTCGAGGCCAGGATCTCGCGCACGCCCGCCGGCTCGGCTCCGCTTTCGGCCGTCGCCGGCGTTCGGCCGGGGCCCACGGGCGGACTCGGCGGCTGCCCCGGAGCCGACGAAGCCATGATGCCGGCCCACGTCGCCCCGATCACGGATGCGACGACCATGGCCCGGTTTCCCCCGACCCACGATCGCCCGCTCGATCGAACCCGCATCGTTTCGCCCCTGTCGTGACTGCCCGCGGGATACAAAGCACCCGGGACCCGTCTGGTGTGAATCGCGTATCAATCGCGAGGATCATCGCGCCGCGTGGGTAAGCTGCCCGGCGATCCGCGGGGCGTAATGGAAGCCTCCCACCAAGTGGATGGTACCACGCGGTCCAGACCGAGGCATCGACATGCTAGGGGCGCAGGGCACCGACGATGTGGTGGCGACGCTCGCCGATCTGGTGCGGCGACCCAGCGTCAATCCGATGGGACGCGAAGTCGCCGGCCCGGAGTATCTGGAACGCCGCGTCGGGGACTACCTCGCCCAGCGATTCACCGTGGCCACGCTGCCCTGGGCCCGGCAGACGGTCGCGCCGGGCAGGGACAACATCGTCGCCCGGCTCGAGGCCACGGTCCCCGACGCCCCCACCCTGTTGTGGGATGCGCATCAGGACACGGTGCCGGTGGAGGGGATGACGATCGATCCGTTCACGCCGGTCGTGCGGGATGGTCGGCTCTACGGACGAGGGGCGTGCGACGTGAAGGGGGGGATGGCGGCGATGCTGGTCGCCATCGACAGGCTCCGGCGCGACCCGAGACCGCGTCGCTTCACCGTCGTCTTCTCCGCGACGATCAACGAAGAGTTCGGGTTTTCCGGCGCCCGTGCGCTCGTCTCCCTGTGGGAGGGGGGGGCGCCCGGGGGCGACGCCGCCCGCGCCATTGTCGGGGGCAGGCCAGCGGCGGCAGTGGTGGCCGAACCGACGGATCTGACCGTTGTCACGACCCACAAGGGGGCCGTCCGGTGGCGCGTGCTGGTGCATGGAAGGTCGTGCCACAGCGCGTTCCCGGAGCAGGGTGAAAACGCCATCTACCACGCCGGCCGGGTGATCCTCGCGGTGGAACGCCTGGCCCTGGAACTCCGCAGCCGGTTTCCCGGGCATCCTTGTGGCCCTCCGTCCCTCAGTCTGGGGACGATCCGCGGGGGCGTTGGGGTGAACCTGGTTCCCGATCGCGTGACCCTCGAGATTGACCGGCGGCTGCTGCCGGGGGAATCGGCGGAAGAGGCACGGCGCGAGGTCATCGACGCCATTGCGGCCACCCCCTCCAGCGAGTGGATTGAGCACCAGGCGCCTTTTCTCCAGAGCGTCGGACTGCCGGACGAGTCGGAACGGCCGGTGCTCGCCGGGCGGTCGCCGGGCGACCTGATGCGCCGGGCGGCGGCAGCGACCGGGCGCATCGCCAGATCGACGGCGGCCCGCTACGGAACCAATGCCAGTGTGCTGGGTGCAGCAGGGGTGCCCGCCCTCGTGTTCGGTCCGGGGTCGATCCTCCAGGCCCACACGGCCGACGAGTGGATCGACCTTTCCGAGGTCGAGGCCGCTGCCGCCATCCTTGTCGAGTTGGTCGTCGGGACTGCCTGAGCGCCGCGATCACGGTCCGCTCCCCTCACTCAGCCCGTGGCACCTCCGCCCGTGGCCAAAGTCCATCCGTGGCCCACGTACAGGACCACCGCCGAGCTCCCCTGCCGGTCCTTCTCGGAGGGGCTCCGACAGCGCTGGCTCGCTCCCGGGCGCGTGGGGTGTTCCGCCTCATGGACTGAGCCATCACGCCGCAGCTGTTGCCCAGGCCCTGGGGTGTGCTTGGGGCGATTCGCCTCACCGGGGCTGGGGCAATTCACGCCATCCCGGCAAGGAACGGGGGGCTGGAGTCGAGCGGCAAAGCGCTTTCCGGGAACGCTCCAAAGCTGAAAAACACTTTGTTTTGCCGTTTTCTGCCCTCCGCAGGCATCAGGCTCCAGATCGTGTCACGGGTTTGGCACGGCGATTGCAATTCATTTTTGACGGCAGAGTGCAGCAGCGTGCAAGGAGGCACATCCGGAGGTTTGAGGAGTTCGCGTGCCTGGCTGTCTTGCCCGTTGGTGCGAAGTGCATCAGCAGAGACGGCGACGAGGGGCGGATTTCCCCCGGCATCTGGAAACGACGACCAGTGCGTCAGTCGGGCATGGTGCATTTCGCACCGGTCTGGCGGCGGTGGCAGGGATAGCGGAACTGAACATGAACGGCCGGAAGATGCACAACCCGAAGCAGAGACCGGTTCGCCGGGCTGCTGTCGGTGCGGCCGCGCAGTGCCTGGTTCCCGGCCTGTACAGGTCACAAAACAACACTCACTGCGGCCCGGTGAGAGCGGGGTCGTGGTGCCGGGCCGACGGCAGTTCTGGACCGGCCACAGTGATGGGCCGCCGACGGAAAGTCGTGGGGCAAGATCCACCGGGGCTGGATGGTGCTCGCCCTCTCACGCCGGTGGCAGCGACTCCGGTGCGTCGAACGGCTTCGCAGTTTCGGCGTCGTGGGCCGCGGATGGATCGACCCTTCTCTCCGTCCCTGGTTGGCGGGCAGGCCGGTCACCTCTTGCAAGTCTTGGCGATCCGGTGCGCGGTTCCGCGTGCCGTTGGGTGCGGAACGGAGCGACATGCTCGCTGCGACCGACCGGGAAACAGTGGAACCCTCGGGAGATTCAACCCATGAGTATGGCCATGCAGTCGATGGGTGCGGTGCTGGTGCGTTCCGTGCCGCATGGGCGGCGCTCGCCGTGGGCCCGGGTGCTCACCGAGTTCGTGCCCTGTGTCCTGCCGATCGCGATCCTCCTGTCCAGCATCGCGGTGGTGTGACCGGTTGACCTGGTTTCGTCGGCGTTCCGACCGCGTTCGTTGGAACGTCGGTGGTTGTTCGGTCCGCAACGTGGTGTGTTGGCCGTGTGCGGTGCAGGCAGAGGGCGTTTGGTCAAGTGCTCGCTGTCGCAGCGCGTGACCGAGTCTGGGCGATGTGAATCGACACCATGAAGGGAAGGAGTTTCAGGATGCGGAATCGAGTGGTCGGAACAGGCAAGCCGACGGCAACGCGGATTTGGCGGAGCGTCCTGACGTGTGCCGACGTCGGGTTGTGTGCACTGCCGATCTTTTTCTTCCTGATCACGGTGTGCCTCGTCTGACCGGACGGGCAGCCGCGGTGGGTCGTCCGACAGAGATGGGGCCTGGAATGAGCCCCTCCGACCCGGACGTCGGAGCGTGAGTGGAACTGGCCCTGGTTTCCGGAAACGCGTGTCGAGTGCAGGGAATGGGAGTCAAGCCATATGAGGGGAGGATCACCCATGAGGTCTGTGAAGGCCGGTCCTCGGTATCGCGGGGATCACGAGCCCGATCGGATCGACACGCACGGTATTCGCCTGTCCGGATGGACTGACGCGGTGGCAACCTCCCGCGTGGCGCCGGTGCCGAAAGCGGTTGGGCGGGACCGGAGGTCGGTCGTGCAACGGATGGTGGAGTCGCTTGCAGCGGCCATCGGCGGTGCGGTGACGGCGGTGCTGGTGTTCTTGTTCTCGTGAGCGACGTGCGCGGGATCGAGTCGGGTCGATGCGGTTGGCGGGGGTCTGGTTTGGGCAGGGAACGGCTGGGGCCGTTGCCATCGTTTCGGGCAGTCGTGAGGTGATATCGAGCGGGGCACTTTTCAGGTCGAAAAGGGTTTTTCGACCGTATCAGAAGGAAACATGACATGGCGGTCATCGTGCGGAACGCTGCGGATCAGCGGACAATCGGGGCGGGCAGGGCGCCAACCGCGATTGCAGTCCATCGGCCTCAGATGAGCATGCGGGTTGCGTCCCAAGCGTGCGTCCTGGTCGCGGTGTGGATGATGGCGATGGTGGTCGCCACCCCCCGCACGTTTGCCGCCTCGTACACATGGACCGGCGTCGCCGGGGATGGGCTGTGGAGCACCGGTTCGAACTGGACCCCGGTGTTCACCGGCTCCGAGCCGCTCGAATTGACGTTCGATGCCGCCGGTGGATCGTCAGGAGTGAACGATCTGACCACAGGCACCACGCTCAAGTCGCTGACGTTCACGGCGACGGCGGGGGCGTCGCAGCTGTCAAACAATGATTTCTCTGACCCCGAAGCGAATGGGCTGTCGGTGGTGGCTGGGGGTGTGGTGCGGAGCTTCTCGGCCGACGACCAGGAGATCGGCTTCCGGCTCAATATCGATAACAACCTCGAGGTGAATGTCGTCGGCGCCGGCAAGATGCGAATCGGGAATCTCGGCGGGGCCGCCACGATCACCAAGACCGGCACCGGCACGCTGATCCTCCCTGAGTCCAACACCTACAGCGGTTTCACGGGCGATGTGAACGTCCAGGCCGGCACGATGATCGTGGGGCCGGTCGATGCGAGCCTGCCCGACTCGACGGTGACCGTCGCGACCAACGCCACGTTGGAAGCCGCGTCGTACATCCGCACCGTGGTGTCTGGCGGTCTGCTCGAGCCGGGCACCCGGGCTTACGATCCGAACGAGCCCCTGCGGCAGCAACTCTTTACCTCCGACCTGACGATGCAGGGCACGAGCCGGACCGAATTCTCGATCAGCGGCAATCAGGGTTTCCCGTCGTCGTATCAGAACTGGATCGAGTTGACGGCGCCATCGGGCACCGCCTCGCTCTCGTACGGTGGGATCGTGAACGTCGGTTTTGAGAACACCACCACCTATGCGATCGGCACCACCTGGGACCTGATCAAGACCGATGGCACGACGGTCGCCGATCGGACCGGTGTGCTGGCCGGAGTGTCCACGTCGGGCACGGGGCCCTACGCCAACCTGAGCTTCACGCTGCTGTCCCCCGGCACGGGTTCCGGTGACGCCGTGTGGCGTTCGGGCTGGGCCGGGTCGACCGACACGATGCTGGAGTTCCGCGAGGCATCCGGCCAGCTCGTCGTGGTGCCCGAGCCGTCGACGATGGTCTTCGCCGGAATGGGTGCCGCCCTGAGTGGCTGGTCGATGTGGCGTCGCCGCCGTGCCATGAAGCGGGGCGCCGCCCGCCGGGGCCAGCGGGCAGCCGCCTGACCATCCCTCGACAATGAACCAACATTCCCTCCGATGAGGGGTGCAGCAGGCTGTCCCTGGACAGCCTGTTCGCGTTTTGGTGGGTTGGAAAGGGCGGCAAGCGCTCGAGCGGTTGGTTGCTCAACGACGCCATCTGCAGATGGCGTGTGCCTTCACTTTTCTCGCGGCGACTCGGGGCCGGACCGGGTCACGGAAGACCATCTGGGGCAAATCGCCCCACGCTGGTCCACGGTGACCCAGGTGGGGCTGGTGTGAATCGCCCCAGGGCACGGGCCTTGGCGACATCGAATCGCCAAATTGGCGGAAAAAAAGCTTGTAGAGCTGTTTTTCTGCGAAACCTTTCGCTGTGGCACGGCGATTGCAATCTGTGAAGGGCGTTGGCCGATCGCCCTGGTTCTGCTGCGGATCGCTCCGCCGGATCTCGGGCCATCGGGCTGCCTGTGGTCGATGGCCTCCATCGCACGACGCGAGGAGAGGCTGTCCTGCAGGGCCGATCCGTTGTTTGCCCCCTCACACCACAGTTTGCCCCCTCACACCACATGGCCTTGCCGTCAGGCCCCGTGCCCTTCGCACGCTCGTGAACCACCATCACCCCACAGGTCAATTCATGCTCACGTCCCCACGCTGCAATGTCTCGAATGCCACGGTCGGGTGCCCGCGGGGAATGACGCCCAAGTCGGTGCTGTGGAGTCTCGCGGCCCTGACGACGCTATGGCAGGCCTCGCCGGCCCTCGCGCAGTCTTCCGCAACATGGTCGGGTGGAGCGACGAGTGGCTTGTGGTCGTCGTCCGCCAACTGGGTGGGTGGCGGTGTGCCGGCGTCGTCGACCCCGTTCAATTACCTGATGCAGGGTACGAATCGGCTCTCGTCGACGAACTCGGCGGCCAATCGGCAGGCCGCGTCGATCACGTTCCAGTCGGGCGCCGGTTCGTTCGGCATCACCGGCGGTAGTTTCCTGCTGACCGGACCGATCAGCAATCTTTCGGGGGTGACCCAGACGATCAGTTCACCGATCACCACCACCGGCTTGCGGACGGTGGCAACGGGCAGCGCCGCGACCGTGTTTGGCGGCGTGATCGCCGGTTCCGGAGGCGGCATGAACGTCACCGGCAGCGGCACCGCGGTGTTCAACGCCGCCAACACCTACACCGGCACCACCGTCGTCGCGTCGGGGGCGACGATCACCGGCACCGGCCGGCTCCCCAGGGTCGACGTGCAATCCGGCGGTCGGATCACACCGGGGACCGCAGCCGCCGGTTCGTACGGCGTGCTGACCACGGGAACGGGTGCGGGGAGCAGCGGAGGCTTCGTCGTCGCCAGTGGCACCTCAGCCACTGTCGCGATCGGGATTTCGGGCACCACCCGCGGCACGCAGTACGACGCGTTCAACCTGCTCGGGGGCAGCAACCAGTTCGGTGGCACCCTTGACATCAGTTTCGACACCAACACGCTCTACGGTCCCGGCACGACGTTCAACCTCTTCGCCTTGTCCGGGTCGAACGGTGGTGCTTTCGGGGCGGTGACCGTCGCCGGCGGCGAGTACGCCGGACTGACGTTCAGCGGTCCGGTGAACGGGGTGTGGACCAGCAACACCAAGTCCGACGGTCAGTTCCTCACCTTCTCGGAGATCACGGGCGATCTGGTCGTCGTGCCGGAGCCCAGCACCGCGGTGATCGCCTTGGTCGGCGTCGGGTTGGTCGGCCTGCAGCGGTTCCGCCGCCGGAATGCCGGCGGGATGCCGGTCACCCCGACGGCTGCCGGCTGACGGCCATCACCACCCCGTCTGTCGTCTCCGACGAACCAGTCCCCCGACGTCAGAACACGTCGAGGTGGAAATGGTGGCCGTGGTGGTAGCGACGGTTCTTGGGGTATTCGTTGTGCCACGCCCGGTTGTAGACCGGCACCCGCATCTCCTGCGGATACCGGTAATACAGATCGTTGGCGCTCTTCATGTAGCCGTCCGCGTAGAAGTTCTGCGGATACCACACGTAGGGATAGTGGTAGAAGCGATTCCAGTCGGGGGTCGCGGCGGTGTGGCCCCACTGCTGACCGTAGGCCCTTTGGCCGCCGGCGATTCCCGGTTGTTGCGCGTCCGCCGCCGACATCGAGGCCAGACTCAGGGAGCCGGCCAGACAGACAATCCCCCACCACTGACGCTTCATGACGAGACCCCCCCAGGTCAGGAAAACCGTGCCGGGCCGCGAGCCCGATCCCGGGAAACATCGGTTGCCCGTGCGACCGGTCTTGACGGAAAAACCGGCCGGACCGGCAGGCAGGACGCAATCGCTGCGACAGTCCGGGACCTGCAGATCGGGGCCCACAGACCGGCAGGGGGCTGTTTCGGGGGGCGGGTTTTCAGCCGGTCACGGGGAACGGCCGTCGGCCAATTCCCGGTCCCACTCCTCGAGGAGTCGCCACTGCGTAGCGCACGTACCGAAGTCCGCCAGCCGGAGGTACCCTCGCAGCCGGTCGATGGTGTTGGCGAGCAGCCGGTCGTCCTTGCGGAAAATCGGACCGTGGCTGGGGAGCAGCCAGGCAACGTCGCTGGCGGCGATCCGCTCCAGTGACCCGATGAAGGCCTCGATGTCGCTGCCGTGATGGGCGTCGATCGCGCCCACGGAGCCGTCGCGGTAGACATTGTCGCCCGAGAGGAGCAGGTCGCCGAGCTGGAACGCGAGTTGGCTGTCGGTATGGCCGGGCGTGTGCCAGACCCCCAGGCGCAGTCCGCCGATCTGGAGTGTCTCCCCGTCGGTGACGGTCCGGTCGACCTTCACCGGCGGCATCGGCAGGTGGACATTCTGCGCGGCGATTTCCGCGAAGGTACGGACGCGGTCGCCGGTCTCCAGGGCCTCGACCGCCAACGGGTGGGAGATCACCGGGGCCTTGAGGATCGACCGGGCCCGGGCCAGCCCTTGGATGTGGTCGACGTCGGCATGGGTGGCGATCAGTCCGCGGCAGCTGGAGAGGGGGAAATCGAGCTGCCGGATCATCTCCACGATCTCTTCGACGGTCTCGTCGTAGCCGACATCGATCAGCACCCAGTCACGCTCATCGTGCACCAGATAGACGTTGCAGCCGATCCGCCAGCCGGCCTGGTGGTTCATCTCGATCACACCGGGAAACAGCGGTCGGCGTTTGAGCATCGGAGGACGTCGTCGGGGCGGCGAAGAAGGGGCTGGGTGGTTGCGAGGCGAGCAAACCCGGGTTTGCGGGGGGCGACCGTGGAGGCCACACTGATCGGACCTTGGGACGGTAGCCCGGGTCGCCGGCTCCCGCCCGGTCGAATCGCTGCCGACCCGAACCGATCCCGCCGGCGAAAGACGCGCGCCGGGGACGGGCGAGCAGGTGCACCTGGATCGGCCGAAGACGTGGATCGGCCGAAGACCGGACTGGAGTGTAGGGGGTGCGGCGACCGTGGGCAACGATGGATGTGGCCAGCGGGCCGCTGCACTGGGAATAGGTGTGCGGTGGGTATGACGCGACCGCAGCCCGGGACCGCGGGCACCTGCGCCTCCTGGGGGGCGATCATCGAGCCGCTGTGCGCCGAGTTGACCGCGCTGGCTCCCTTGGCGCGCGCAGTCGGGGCCCCCGATCCGTCTTCGTGCGCATGGCATGGGCAGCTGTTCGGCAAACTGCTCCCCCAGTTGTCCCGGGAACAGGTGTTGGTGGTGGCCGTCTGTGGGGGCACCAACACCGGCAAGAGCCTCGTGGCGAGCGGCATGGCGGGATTCGCCATCAGTCGATCGACTCCCGAGGCCGCCCGCACCCGGCATCCGGTCGCCAGCCTACCTGTCGGCCTGTCGCAGCGGCTCGACATCGGTGACCTCTTCCCCGGGTTCACCCCCCGCCGTTGGAGCAGCGACCGGGATGCGATCGATGCCATCGCGGAGCCTGGAGAGGGGAACGACATCCTCGTGTGGACTGACGACACGACCGGCGTCCAGCCCGCGCAGGTGGTGCTTCTCGACACCCCGGACATCGACGGCACCCTGCGGGAGAATTGGCACCGTGCCGAGTTGGTCCGGAACGCGGCCGACGTGATCGTCGCGGTGCTCACCCAGCAGAAATACAACGATGCCGCCGTCCGCGACTTCTTCCGGGCCGCGGCGGCCGCGGGTAAGTCGGTCGTGGTGGTCTTCAACATGGTCGACTGGCCGCGGCAACGGGAGCGGATCGGTGGCTGGCTCGCCACCTTCCGCGAGGAGACCGGCATCACGCCGGCGGCTGTCCATGCCGCCCCCTACGATGCCGATGCCGCCGAAGCGGGGCGGGTCGCGTTTCATCCCCTGCCCGAATGTCTGCCCCCGGGCGGGGGCGCGACCGCGACGGGGGCAGCGGTCCCGGGCACGCGGATCGTCGCCGACCTGGCAGCCACCGATCTCGACCGGATCAAACTCAACGCCCTCGCAGGATCGCTGCGCGTCGTCCTCGACCCCGTGCATGGGGTGGCAGGGTGGCTCGAGTCCTTCGTCCAGCAGGCCCGTGGCTGGCAGGAATCGCGGCAGCGGTTGGCAGATGCGGCGCGCGTCGAGGTGACCCTCCCGTCGGCCCCACGGGAACTCGTCTGGAACGAGATCTGGGACTGGCTCGAGCCCCGCCGCAGCGGTTTCGACCTCGCCGTGAGCCGTGCCTACCGCTTCGCCGGACGTGGCGTGGCGTGGACGGCCCGGGCGGTCGGCCTGCGCCGCGATGACGGTGCACGCCGGGAGGATTTCGCGGCGGAGGAACTGGCAGCCCTGAAGCGGGCGCTGGGGGACTTCGTCGAGCGGCTCGAATCGGCCTGCAGCCGCGACGAGCGGCTCGCCGGGGTGCTGGCGCCGCGGCTCGTCGCCGGGGATCGGGCGGCGTGGTTCACCGATCTCCAACGCCGTCATGCCGCCCTGCCGGTCGTCTCCGCCGACTACCGGCAGTTCGTCCGTGGCGAACTCGACCGCTTCGCCCGCGACAACCCCGCGACCGTCCGCTGGATCCTCGCGGCCCTCAACGCCGGGGCGGTCGCCCGGCCCGCGATCACCGTCGGACTGGGGCTGGCCGGTGCGGCGGCGGTGCCCGCGGCGGCGGCGACAGCCGGAAGCCTCTCCACCCTCGTCCACACCGCCGGCGATGTCGTGGTCGGCACGGCAGCGACCCTCGCCGGTGAAGGCGCGCTGGGGCTGACGGCCGCCGGCCTGCGGCCGTTGGTGGAACGCCTCTTCGCCGGTTGGTCGGCGGAACGGTCGCAGGTGCTCGCCGACTCGATCCACGACGTCGTGCTCGGGGATGCGATGGTGGAGATCGACCGGCTCGCCACCGCCGTCACGCGGCCCGAGCCCGAGCGGATCCGGCGGCTGCTCGCCGCTGCCGGCGAGGGAGGTTGACATGGACGAGCGACCGACCGATCCCCTGGTACCGCATCCCCGCGTCGAGGTCGACTTCGCTGCCTTCGACGACCTGGTGGCCTCGATCCGCACCTGGGTCGGCAGCCTGCCTGAGTGGGCGCCCACGCGGCCGGTGCGGGCAACGTGGGAGGCGGTCGAACCACGGCTCGACCGGGCGCGGCGGGAGTTGTCGAGGCTGCTCGTCGTGGGTGTCGTCGGGGGCACGGGCACCGGCAAGAGCACCCTGGTCAATGCCCTCGCCGGAGGCGACGTCAGCCCGGCTGGTGATGTCGCCCGGCCGACGACGATCGCACCGATCGTGGTGGCCGCGCCCGACGTCGATCTCGGGTGGCTACCCCTCGAGTCGATCGGTGCGCGCGTGGTGCGCAGCGCCGCCCCGGCGGTGGCCAACATCGTGCTCGTCGACTGCCCCGATCCCGACACCCAGTCCCTCGTACCGGTGGGTGCCGCCGGCGCGGATGCCGGTGGCGGACGTCCCAGCGACACCAATCACAATCGCGATCGACTCGAGGCGATCCTCCCGGTCTGCGATGTCCTCCTCCTGGTGGCGACGGCGCAGAAATACCGCTCCTGGATCGTGGCCCGGGAGGTGGCGGCCTTCGCCCCGGGGCGCCCCCTGTTGTTCGTGCAGACCCACGCGTCACGCGACCACGACATCCGTGCCGACTGGCAGAAGCAGCTCGAGGAGGAGGGATTCGTCGTGCCGCGGATCTTCCGCCTCGATGGCGTCGAGGCCGCCCGGCGGGCGGCAGCGGGCCTGGGGCCGGAGGAGGGGTTCGCCGCCCTGTCGCGGGCGATCGACGAGGAACTGGCGGGGCGCGCCGCCCGGCGGGTGCGGCGCACCGGCAGTCTCGATCTCGCGGGCTGGTTCCTCACCGAGTCGCGGCGGGACCTCGATCCGTTCCGGGAGCCGGTCGCCGGTCTGGCAGCCGGCGTGGCGAGCGAACGGACGCGGCTGGAGACGCGCCTGGCCACCGCGGTGACCGCGCGGCTGCGCGCCGGACGGCAGGCCTGGCAGCGCCTTCTCACCGACGAATTGGTCGATCGCTGGCACGGCGGACCGTTCGCGCTGTTCCTCCACGCCGTGGCAGCGCTCTCGTCGCTCTGGCCCCGCGGACGCACGTTCGGGGGCGGTGTCATCGGTCGGCTGCTCGCCGGCCAGCCGCCGGCACCGACCACCGCGGGGCGCGGCGCTTGGCAGCAGGTGCACGATCTCGGCATCGGGGAGGCGGAAGTCGATCAATCGCGCAGCGTCCTCGTCGGGCTGGCCGCACGGGCGCGCTTGCAGGAGCCGCTCGTGGGGCGGGCGCACCTCGACGAGTCGGCAGTCCAGGCCACGGTCGGGACACTGCTCGAACGGACCGGGCTGTGGCTCGCGGCGGGCATCGACAGGCTCGTCGCCGACCGCCGTGGTCGGCTCGATGGCCCCGGAGTGCGCTGGCTGTTCGAGAGCGCTTTCTCCGGGCTGCTCGTCACGGTGCTCGTGCGCGCCGGATATGATTTTTTCTACGGGCACATGTGGTTGGGGAGGCCGGTTGGCGGCGCGGGGTTTCTCCAGGAGGCGATCGTCTGGTTGCTGCTCTGGGGGCTCGTGCTCCGTTGGCTCCTCATCGCCCGGCTCCGCGCCGGACTCGATCGTGACATCGACCGGCTGGTGGCCGGTCTGAGGGAAGCCCACCTCGTCGATCCGCTGCTGGCCGACTTCGCGGCGGCGGCCGATCGAGCCGGACGGTACCTGGCCGAGGGGGAGCGGCTGGAAACGACGTGCACCACGCTGACCACGGCCCTCGACGAACCGAATGGTGGCCTCGGCCGCCTGCGGGGCAAGCCCTCATGACCGGCGCGATGCCCCCGCGGTGGCGCCACGCGATGGGCCACGCCGTCGGCTGTCGGCGGCGGTGGTCAGCGCTGCCGTGTGCCGGGCTGCTGTTTTTCGTTTGCGTGGCCCTGTGGATCGCGCCGGTCCCGGCCGCGGATCTGGACGAGATCCGTCGTCGCGGCGAACTCGTCTGGGCCGCCGATCAGGAGGGGGGCGGACCCCACGTCTTCGCCGATCCGGACGATCCCCAACGCTTGACCGGCTTCGAGGTGGAGTTGGCGGGGATGGTCGCGGAGCGGCTCGGCGTCCGCGCCCGTTTCCAGCAGGGGCCATGGGATCGACTCCCGCTCCTCCTTGGGCGATCGGCCGACTGCGTCATCAACGGCATCGAACTGACTCCGGTGCGGCAGCGTGACTACCACTGCTCCCGACCCTACTTCGCCTATGCCCTGCAGATCGTCTCCCGGCGGGATGGGCCGGTCGACCGGCCGGAGAAACTGCTCACCCCGGGGCCGCGGGGCGCATGGCGGGTGGGGGTGCTCACCGGATCGGCGGCCGAGCTGGAGATGCGGTCCCGCGATCCTGTGGCGGTTGCCGTCAGCGGCTTCGACGGGACGCTCGACTCGCTGGAGCAGGTCCGGGCCGGAGTCCTCGATGCCGCGGTCCTCGACGACTGCATCGTGACCTTCTACGCGGAGCGATTTCCCGAGCTGCGGATGGTGGGCCGGCCGTTCGCCGGTGGCGTCTACACGGTGCTCACGGCCCGCGACACACCGCAGCTCTCTGCCGCGATCGACACGGCGATCGGCACGTTGATCGCCGACGGGAGCCTCGAGAATCTCTACGACCGCTGGCGTCTCGCCGGGCGGCAGCAGGTGCTGCTCGTCCGCGATGCCGCCGAGGTGCCGCCGGCCCCGACGCGCGGCTTGGCCCAGCTCCTCGGCGCCACCCTGCCGCTGCTCCTCCGATCGGCCGCGATGACGATCGCGTTGGCGCTGGGGTCGTTTCCCCTGGCGATCGCGATCGGCCTGGTGGTGGCGGTCGGCCGCCAGTACGGGCCCCGCTGGCTCGATCGGCTGCTGGGTTGCTACGTCGAACTGCTCCGGGGAACGCCACTGCTGCTCCAGCTGTACGCGATCTTCTTCCTCCTTCCACGTGTCGGCCTCCCGCTGCCTCCGGTGGCGGCGGCGATCGTCGGCCTGGCGCTCAACTATTCGGCCTACGAGTCGGAGATCTACCGGGCTGGCCTCAAGGCGGTGCCCCGGGGGCAGTTCGAGGCGGCGCTGTCGCTGGGGATGAGTCGCTGGCAGGCGCTGCGGCACGTGGTGGTGCCCCAGGCGGTGCGGGTCGTCATGCCACCGGTGACCAGCGACTTCATCGCCCTCTTCAAGGACACGAGCGTCTGCTCGGCTGTCACGGTGATGGAGCTCACCAAGCGGTACAGTGTGCTTGCGCTGGGCACTGGCGCGATCGTCGAACTCGCCGCGGTCACGGCGCTGCTCTACCTGGCGATGAGCTGGCCGCTGGCGCTGCTCGTGCGCCGGTTCGAGCGCCGGCTGGAGAGGGGCGGCACGACCGCGGCGCGTTGACGCCGTGGCACCGCGGAAGCGTTCCCGACCGGATGGAGGCAGCGACGTGATCGCCGTCGAATCACTCTCCGCGGAGCGCGGCGGCACACGCGTGCTCAGCGACGTCAGCCTCGCCGTCGCCGCGGGCGAGGTGGCGGTCGTCGTCGGCCCTTCGGGGGGCGGCAAGAGCACGCTGCTGCGCTGCCTGTGCGGGCTCGATCCGTTCAGCACCGGCGCGGTCGCCATCGCGGGCCACCGGATGACCGCCGGGCCCCAGCCGGCACCCCTGCTGGAACGGATCCGCCGGGACGTGGGGCTCGTGTTCCAGCAATTCCACCTCTTCCCCCATCTCACGGCGATCGACAACGTCATGCTCGCGCCGCGCGTCGTCCTCGGCCTTCGCGCCGAGACCGCGAGAACCCGGGCCACCCACCTCCTCGAACGGGTCGGGCTGGCGCGATTCGCCACCGCCTGGCCCGCCCTGCGTGAGCGCCTGCTCGGCGAGAGCGGCGCGGCCGCGAGTTAATCGGACTCGGGGTCAGCGCGCTCGAGCCGCTTGAGGGCCGTGAGCGCATCGTCGGCC
>SXGQ01435431.1_pt1 | contig 29587 bp, 28 predicted proteins | sample 3178371 | NCBI WGS metagenome assembly SXGQ01 (sample SAMN11356859, study PRJNA531348) | freshwater metagenome | isolation source: freshwater sample F1-20 | place: China: Fuxian Lake, Yuxi | collected 2017-12-25
ATGAAAGTTACATTCGTGGTTTACAACCACACAAACAATTCAATAAGTCTGGTGAAGAGCGAGGTCAGGGGTAATAAACCTAGCATTGATGCGTGGGAGGAAGCAGCAGAGTCAGCGAAGAATGCAATCGCTGAACGGTACGATACTGCACTCTCTGCATGGGTGGGTTCGCCGTCTCACGGCACGTATTCAATCTCATCTGTACTGAAAGGTTGGGTGGACTTTGAAGATCGCGCCCCTGTTGATTTGGGGTAGGAGAACGTGAACAAGTACAAACTAGATAAACTTCCACCACGCACGAAACTCTACGGTTGGGATTACAGCAAGGCCAAGGAGTTTCACATGACCGGGCGCGAGTGGATGCAATACGCAAAGGTAGATGCGTTTAAGTTTGAGCGAGGCAACGACGGTGCGTACTCTGGTAACGGCATCGAAGTGTGGCTTGATGGTAAAGATATCAATCAACGATAGGAGTTACGAAAGTGGGTAAGGCCAGAATCAAATTCAATACCGATGATCTCTTCCTTGAGGGGCAGCATTCATTCATGGAGAAGCAGAACTTTATTCGCTCTCCGCTGTTCCCCATCGTGGCAACCATGTACAACACGACCGAGAGAAAGATCCGTGTCGGTCACATCGTCAGCAATCAGATCTCTACGAGTGCAGATCCAAAAGAAACTGTCATGTCTGCGCTACTCACCACACCGGAAGGCTTCATGGTGGGTAAGGTCAGGTGCAATCGTGGCGTGTTTGACTTCTTAGCGACGAGCGATGGTGTGTCTGCGCCGTCGAGTAATGTCCTAATCAGTAGTACAAGCGCAAATTATCTCAAGGTTAAACTGTCCAAGAACTCTGATCACGTAGCAGCATCTTGGCTGAGACGTACTTCGACTGATGCGATCTGCTGTATATCTAACGTCATACGTTCTATCACGGATACGGCGGTGGACAGGGCGTACGGTCGCAGCGTGTCGAGCCGCCCGATGGTTGAGTACGACTCTGATATCACTACATTCTTATCCAACGTGGTGATGGGCAGGGCCACCATGCTTCAGATGCCCGCTGAGATGCGTCAGATTTTTGAGAGTAAATATCGTGATTACACGCTGAACAACAACAAGTTTGAGGAGGCTATTGAAAAGGCCAAGAGTTTCTTTGACCAAGGCAAGTGGGTGTTGATCCGTGAGGTCAACAATGGGGTGATACTGGGCGCGATCATCCCCGATGGTGCGGTTGCAGGGCTGGACATCTACAAGATTGGCAATTCCCTACCGAATGGAGAGTGCCATGACTTTGCACGATTCTCAGTGATGCCGAAGTGGTACTCATGCTATGACGCCATCCCTGAAGAGTACCGTCGTGAATTAGATTATGCCCTGATGATGCTGAAGGTACACCGGAACGCAGACTCCCTGACTCCGAACGACGAGCGGGGTATCTGGATGGATATCGGTGCGGCGAACTGGGGGAAAATAATGATCTTGCCGAGGTAAGTTATGTATCACGATCCACTACCTTTTCACGATGGCAACAAGCGGGTGTACGCCGAACTTGTTGACGATAGTCTGCATATCCACGTGGGCGACTGCATGATCAGGATGCTGCCCCTGAGTGAGTTGCCCGATCATATAAGAACTAAATTAGCCATGATTCACGCATGGAATTGGCAGAAAGATGGACAGTACATAGGAGCATGGAGTCCGGTGTTTGATTTCCCGTTTTTACCCGAGTATCCAGAGGCATTTAAAGATATCGGTTGGCGGTTTTCTGTTTGCGAGTACGTGTTGGTCTTGCCAGAAAAAGTCTTAGAAGAGTTGCGCGGCGAAGTTTCCCGTGGTTAGTTAGCGTATTAGTTAATACGCTGATTGCCATGAGGAACCATGACTCCAGAAGCCAAGGTAAAGAAGCGCGTAAAAGAGATTCTTGCTGATCTGAACGCCTACTACGTGATGCCAGTTACAGGGGGTTACGGGAACAGCGGCGCACCAGATTTTATTATTTGTATCGCGGGGTTGTTTTATGGTATAGAGACAAAAGCAAACGGTGGGAAGGCCACCGCACTTCAGTTGAAGAACCACGATGACATACGTAAAGCCGGTGGCATCGCATTGATAGTTGATGAAACAAACGTAGAGAACCTACGCAAGGAGTTATTAAGTCATGTCCAGAGCAAAGAGCATTCTGTCCCTTCTCAGCAAGGGGAAGTCAATCAAGGAAGTAGCAAAAGCCACAAAGTCAAGCGAAGCGTACGTGTACTACGTGCGTTGGGCTGATAAAAAAGGTAAGACCACACCCAAAAAAGCCAAGAAGAAGGCCGTCTATAAGAGTGAACGGTCGAAGTTGATCAAGGCTGTGTTTGACACCGTTAAAGATGTCAAGGCTGTGAAAGAGAAGAAGCCGACGTTAAAGATGCGATCATGGGTTGAGGCGAATAAGCCGCCGCGAGTGATGATCAATCTTGCCCGTAGAAAAGACGGTGCAATCATCGATCTCGACAAAGGTGGCGAAGTAATCTCTCCCCCTGATCTTGTCAATCGTCCCCCGCACTACACCGATGGTGGCATAGACACGCTGAAGTTTATCGAGGCTAAAGATCTCAATTACCGATTGGGTAATGTGGTCAAGTACATCAGCCGTACCGGTAAGAAAGTAGATTCTGATCCTTTACAGGACTTGGAGAAAGCCCGCTTCTACTTGGATCGTGAGATCGAAGCGCGGAGAGATGCGTGAAACCCAAAAACGAATTCGCTTTCCCTCAGTTGGAAGCGGAGCGTTTGAAATGGTGGGGACACGGGATGACCCTGCGGGACTATTTTGCAGCCAAGGCTATGCAAGGGTTGCTAACGTCCCACGGGGTCGCTCTCTCTGCCGAAGAGACTTCTAAAATTTCTTACAACATAGCCGACAGAATGTTGGCTGAACGAGAGGTGAGTTATGAATCCGGTGCTAATAGGCCGCAAGCGGTTAAGTGATATCGTATGGGGAATCATTGATGAGAAGGTCGGTGACTTCCCTTTCGAGGCTATCGAAAAGATCATTGAAGATCAGCAGCATTTACGTGAAAAGGCTGACTACAAGACAGGCTCTGTGCCGTACGACGATGCGGTAGAACTTTATAAAGTCACGAAGTTTTTTAACCCGAGGCACATTGCCGAGGTGGGTACGTTCATTGGCGTATCGACACGGACAATGATGCTTGCGTGTGATCCGGTCTATATCTACACGTGTGACTATTCCAACGATATTAATCTAAACGATGAAGGTTTCGTTCAATACCCGAACAAGCCATCTCATGAGATGTTTGCTGACTTAACGTCAAAAAATGTGAAGGTCGATCTAGTGTATTTGGACGGGCGTCTGAGCGATAGAGATGTTGAGCCGTTATCTAAGATCATTCACGACGACACAGTGTTTGTGTTCGACGATTTCGAGGGTGTTGAGAAAGGTGTGGTCAATGCCATGATGGTGGAGTCTTATGCCAGAGCGTTGATCTATCCGCGTGAAGGCAGGAAGACAGCCATCTCTATTCCGTTCTCACTTCTTCAGATTGTCCCGCAGGAGGCCACATGATTACGTGGTTTAAAAAAGTTTTACGTGATTGGCGTTGGCGCAGACTGAACGAGTGGGCGCACGTGCCGCCACCAGAGTGGGCAGCAAAGCGTGGGTCAGGGAGTATTTACTGGTGAAAGCCCCAAGAATAGGCAAGATCGCCACCCCCAAAAGGGAAGAAAAACAGTCAAAGACTTTGATGGACATGGCGCAGCATGTCTACAAGGTTGGAGTAGATACTGCCAACGAGGGAAAATATAACGACGCGATTGGGTATCTGGAGAATCTCAACATGGCATTGCCGTTATTCACGGCATCCATGCTTCAGACCGGGCGATGTCATTGGGAGATGCACCGTTGGGAACTTGCACGAAAGTATTTTGAGACCGCCGTACGACTTGAGCCAGAGAACGACGACGCAGGGTGGACTGTTGGGCTTTTATCCCTTCAGATGGGCGACTTCAAAGCGGGATGGCAAGGTTACGAACGTAGATGGGGGAGTAAGACTTTTAATTCCCCACGATTACACACCAAGCGCCCCATGTGGGAGCGTGGCAAACACAAACGTCCTATCGTCTGGTGTGAACAGGGTATTGGTGATCAGATTCTTTACGGATCACTGATTGAAGCGTTGGCGCGAGAGTGCGAACACGTAACTGTACTAATAGATCTGCGACTGGTCGGACTGTTTGAGCGTGGGTGCAAGGCTCCGAATGTAACTTTTTTATCTCACAGTTCGCGGATAAAGATGAAAGAGCATGACTCGCATCTTCCGATTGCGAGTTTGGGTAGATTGTTTATTAAACGAGTGTGGGATATCCCGTTCCATGTTTCAGAAGGTTATTTGGCTTCTGATCCATACAGAGTCAAAGAGTTACGCAAAGACTTGGGATTCAGCGACGAACAGTTTGTAGTAGGCATATCTTGGCACAGTAACGCTCCTAGCATTGGACAGCACAAGTCTGTGCCGTTGGAGCAATTTAAACCTATCCTTGACACACCATATTTAAAGTTCATCAACCTTCAGTACGGCGAAGCGCAGAAGGAAGGTATCGACTTTCACCCGAACCTTATTACGACGCATATTGATACGTTCTTGGACATGGAGAACGTAGCGGCGTTGATTGACCTGTGCGATGTGATTATTTCGCCATCGTGTGCGACCGTGCATCTGGCAGGGGCGATGGGTAAAGATGTTCTACTTCTTGATGCCAACAAACTTTGGTACTGGAATAGCCGCCTTGGAAACGAAAGCATGTGGTACAGCGGCGTAAAGATTTATCAACGCGAGAACATGAACGCGCCGTGGGACTTGCAGTTGAAGCATGTCAAAGAAGAATTAGATCTGCGATTGGATTTTAACGGCATACGAGTGCGCGACAACTTTGTATTCATGTATGTGGGTGACGATATTTCTGGACCACAGAAGATGGTCAAATCAATTCTGCGGCATAACCCAGACGCCAACATCATTATGTGTACTGATCAAACCACACCGGATGTGCTAGGTGTGACTGATCGCAGAGAGTTTGATCTTGATCGTGCTGAGTTGATGACATCACGGCTCAAGTGTTTTGCTGAATTGAAGTTTGCAGAACCCGCGCTTTATATCGATACCGATATGATTTTTATTGGGCGCGTCGAGGTAGACAAATTGTTAGGCGATAACGAGATCGCTGTGTGTCGTCGAGACTTTCAGAAAGACGTTCAGTTCAACCCGTATCAGCGCGGGATAGACTTTGCTGAATACGCTGAGATGACTATAGACGACGTATACCCGTTTGTTGCTTGTGCCACCGCGACCCGTAATGGTGATCCGTGGATTGAAATGTACGCCATGTTGAACGACATGGATAAGAAGTTTCGTAAATGGTACGGCGATCAAGAAGCGTTGAGAGAGTACGCCAAGAAGCACAAGTGCGGCGAGATGCCTGAGTCCGTGGTGGGGTGTCTGCCAGAATTTATGGAAGTGCATGACGCCAAGATTATTCACTACAAAGGGCCGGATCGTAAAAAACTATTTGAGGCGGTGTCATGAAGAACGTGCAGGGGTGGTGGCTACCGGATAGAGAAGCCCACATCGACAGTTACTTTGATCAAGTAGGTAGACCCGAGTATCAGCCGATACATCAGAACTCATCAATGATGTATTGCAAGAAGTTCCGCACAGCCGTGGACATCGGAGCGCACATCGGACTCTGGGCACGAGGCTTGACCAACAAGTTTGAGTCAGTCATATGCTTTGAGCCATGCGAAGAGTTCGTAGATATATTGGTTAAGAATGCACCGGATACAGCCGCCGTACACAAGTGTGCGTTGGGGGACAAACAAGGTAACGTCAAGCTAAACATACAGCAGGACAACACCGGCATGACCCACGTAATCCGTGGCGAGGTGGGTTCTATACCTATGTACCCGCTAGATCATTTTGGTCTGGACAACGTGGACTTTGTAAAGATCGACGTTGAGGGATACGAACTGGAGGTAGTTAAGGGTGGCTACAAAACATTTAAACGCAACGATCCCGTTGTCATCATCGAACAGAAAACAAAGTACGCCATACCCGAGCAGGGCAATCATGCAGCGGTGCGGTTCCTGATGCGGGAGTTGCAGTACCGGGTGTTGGATCGTGTCATTGACGATTGGATTCTGGGGAAAGTATAGCGAGGGAGATTTGACATGGTTGAAGATATTGATGGCGAGGAAGAAGCCTACTTGGTGATGGCACCAAACCATACAAAAACTATCGTAATGCCTGACACTATTTGGGCAAAGATTGGCGACGATAAAAAGTTAGAAATTCTGCGATGGGACATCATTGAGATGTACGCCCGTGACTACGACAGCAGTCTTCATAATCGTACACAGACTCATGTTATATGTAAGTTACTGACGTTGGTACGTGAACAGGTTAGAGAAGAACTAGACAAAAACAGGTGAAACATGACCATCGACAACATCTCTCCACCGGGATCATGGCAGCGTGAGATAGAACTGCAACCGTGGAAGTATTCACAGCAAGCTAAGATTGACGAGGCTTTGGCAGCGATTCGCAGAACGGGTTATCAGATAGAGGCCAACCTTCTGGCACAAGAGATTAGTGTGTTGAAGGCAGAGATAGAACATCTGAGAAACAAATTAAATGCACTTTAATTTTATAGAAATCGGTACGTCAGATTTTGATACCGAAGTTGAAAAGTGCGACGAGTACGCCAACGGTATATGCGTTGAGCCTTTATCATTCTATTTAGATAAGTTGGTTAGAAGACCTAATGTACATTACGTAAACGCGGCTATCTCTGATAAGAGTGGAAGCGTTGAATGCTACTACATACCAGAAGATGTAATTAAACAGTATGATCTACCTATTTGGCTGAAAGGATGTAACAGCATAGGACAGTATCATCCCACAGCGAAAGCTATTATTTTGCAGAAGGGGCTAGATCCAAGTCAGATATTTAAGTCTTCTGTTGTCCCTATGTACTCGGCTCAAGAGTTATTTAAAAAGTTTAGTGTTGCCTCCGTAGACAATTTAAAAATAGATACCGAAGGTCATGACTGTATCATTTTGGAGAACATTTTAGATTGGATAAAGAACGGCGGTAAAATTTTCAAAATATCTTTTGAAAGTAATGTACTTACGAGTACAGACAAGATAGATAAAACTATTCAAACTTTGTCACTTCTTGGCTATCGTTTAGTTTCTCGCGGCGACAATACCGTAATGGAGTTGAATCGTAACCAAAGCAGAAGCCACAACCGTCGCCCTAAGATCTTCATTAGCATTGCGTCTTACCGAGACCCACTTCTGGCGTGGACAATCAAGGATGCTTACGACAACGCTAAGCACAAGGACTCGTTAGTGTTTGGGATAGTCGAGCAGTCCTATGATAAAGAATTTTTTAACCCATCTGATTTGCCGTTTAGCAATCAGATAAGGTACGTGCGCGTTGATCCTGATCAGAGCCGTGGCTGCTGTTGGGCGCGGAGTGTCGGGCAGACTCTGTGGAACAACGAAGATTACTATTTCCAACTAGACTCCCACATCGGGTTCGACCCCGGTTGGGATGGCCTGATGCATACGGCCATGAAGCATCTCATGGAGCATCATGAGAGACCATTAATTACGAACATGCCTTACGCTTTGCAAGCCAAGGACGACGACATCAGGAACAATCCTGTAGAAAAACTTAGAGATGCCAACGAGTTTGCAACGCTCACCAGAGTCTGTCGCCCTGTCCAAAAAGACGCTTTATTCAAGGACAACTACTTCGTTGGCGTGCAGTGTGATTACGTCCCCAAAAAGAACTTTGTGCCGGGGTACATGGTCGCGGCGGGATGCCTATTCACGCTAGGTAGGTGGGCAGAGGAAGTGCCATATGATCCACACATCTTCTTTGAAGGCGAAGAGCAGAGCGTTGCTCTCAGATCGTGGACGCATGGCTATAACATTTTTCATATCTCGCCGTTGATGTTTTACCACTACTACATCTCTGCATACAAAAAACGCTTCTGGGATGACGGCGTAAAGAAGCAGACCACTTGGCAAGATTTAAACGCTAAATCATTTAAGCGTTTGGAACGTGTGGTAACGGGCGACAACTGTGGTATATATGGACTCGGCACTCGCAGGTCGCTCAAAGAGTACATACAGTTCACCGGGATCGATTACTTAAACAAGAAGATCGAACCCAAAGCCTTGGATAAAAGTATTTTTAATAGAGACTATAAAGTTTCACCAGTGGTAGAGAGTCTTACAAATGGGTACTGAAGAAGATGTGCTTGACTTGATCCGCGAACTTCCCCGCGGGGTCAACGACGCATCGACAACGACTGAGTTTAAATTTCTTACGGTAGGTAGTGTACTGTGGGAGTGCTACTACGAGATCAGACGATTGCGGGAAGAGGTAGCAGAACTTAAAAGGGGTGGTAAGAGAAAATGATTTACTCAGGCGCGGGGCCACTGCCCCGACATACATACTGTTACGTTGAGCCGGACACATTCGGCAACGACAAGTGGGAGCGCGTGGCATGGTTTGGGATTGTGTCTCATCCCGGCAGAACATGGGGGTGCCATGTGCTGTTGGAGTGTGGGGCGGTGTATCGCAACGTGCCGCTACATCGCATGGCGCACAGGGTCAACGACGTAGAATGGGAGCCGTGGGACGCTCAAACTTGGGATTGCTACGGACATCACTTTAGCATGGTGGAATATACATTTTTAGAAACCGTGCCCGTCAAAGTTAAATTACGTAACAAGGAAGAACACAACGGAGAATATTGGTTTACGGTCATACCCATGCTTGACGGGTTCAGTCTGGAGCCAGAACAGTCCAAAGAGTTTTACTTCATCAAGTTGGACAACGGCAGGTTCACGGCACAGCCGACGAATCATGTTCTTGTGCAGGACAAGTCATTTGTCACGACGGTTGAGTGGCCGAAGCTACAACGTCAGACCGAGACTTGGAGCGTTGATCCATGAGTTTCGTCACGCTTGACTTTGAAACTTATTACTCGCAGCAGTTCAGCCTGACTAAACTAACGACGGAAGAATACATCCGTAGTCCGTTGTTTGAAGTCATTGGCGTTGCAATTAAAATTGACGACAACCAGCCGGAATGGATTACCGGCACCCATAAAGAAATCAAAGCACGACTCGACCAGATCAACTGGGCAGAGTCGGCGCTGCTCTGTCACAACGCGATGTTTGATGGAGCGATCTTATCCTTTATCTTTAACATTGCCCCTGCTTACTACTTCGATACGCTGTGCATGGCCCGCGCCAAGCATGGAGTTGACGTAAGCGGGTCATTAGCAAACTTGGTGAAGATGTATGGGCTTGGACAGAAAGGCACCGAAGTGGTTGAGGCTCTCGGCAAACGCCGTCAGGATTTTACTCCTGCCGATCTTCATCGTTACGGCGATTATTGTATTAATGATGTTAGCCTTACTTTTGCCTTGTTTAATACTTTTATATCAGATTATTTTCCCCCATCGGAATTAGATCTGATCGACATGACTTTGCGTATGTACACGATTCCTGTACTGGAAGTGAATGACGCGATGTTGGTCGAGCGGTTGGAAGAAGTTAAGAACGAGAAGAGCGAACTCTTGGCGGGATTGCAAGGCAGACTAGGCTGCGCCACCGAAGAGGAAGTTCGGGCTAAGTTGGCAAGCAACCCGCAATTCGCGGCGGTATTGGCAGATCTGAACGTCCCGGTGCCAATGAAAATTAGTCCAACAACCGGTAAGGAAACTTTTGCGCTTGCCAAAAACGATGAAGGGTTTATTGAGTTATTAGAACACGAAGACCCGTTCATTCAGCAGTTATGTGCCGTCCGTCTCGGCACCAAGTCCACCATAGAGGAGTCTCGCATTGAACGCTTTATCGGCATTGGTTCTCGGAATCGCAGTCGGCTACCTATTCCGCTTAAGTATTACGGCGCTCACACAGGCCGTTGGGCCGGGACTGATTCGGTCAACTTCCAGAATCTCCCAAGCCGTGACAAGAAAAAGAAAACGCTGAAGCGGTCGATCATGGCCCCGGCAGGCCATGTCATTATCAACTGTGACTCTTCTCAGATTGAGGCGCGGGTTTTGGCGTGGCTTGCAGGGCAGGATGATGTGACCCGGCAGTTTGCCAACGGCGAGGATGTGTATTCAATCTTCGCGTCCAAGGTTTACAAGAAGCCCATCACTAAAGCTAATCCGGTCGAACGGTTCGTTGGTAAGACCTGCATTCTCGGACTTGGCTACGGCACCGGGGCAAAGAAGTTGCAGCACACGCTGAAGACTCAGCCGCCGGGGGCTGATTTGCCAGAGGAGGAATGCAAACGCATTGTCGATCTGTACCGCGAGTCCAACCACATGATCACGGATCTGTGGCGCGAATGTGATAGTGCGCTAACGCACCTAGCGTCTTGGCCTCATCAATTACGCCCTTACTCGATAGGTAAAGAGGGAGTAATAGCTGTCACAGCTTCCGGCATCCGTCTCCCAAATGAATTGTTTATACGATATCCAGACCTGCGTTTAAGCGACAAGAAGTACATTTACAAATCACGACGAGGGATAACTTCGATATGGGGCGGGGCGATGGTTGAGAACATCGTTCAAGCCTTGGCCCGTATCATCGTCGGTGAGCAGATGCTTAAGATCAGGGAACGCTATCGACCCGTACTGACCGTGCATGATGCGGCTGTAATCGTCGCACCCAAGAACGAATTAAACAAGGCCGTTGCGTTTATTACGGAGGTTATGTCTACTTCACCAGATTGGGCTACAGGACTGCCGGTGGCTTGCGAAGCCAAATACGGCGAGTCTTACGGGGATTGCTAGTGATTCAGTGGTCGTTCAGCAGTTTAAAGGACTTCATTAATTGTCCTAAACAGTATTACCACATCAAGGTAGCGAAAGACTTTGAGAAAAAAGCTACGCACCAGATGCTGTATGGGACAGAAGTTCATAAGGCATGTGAAGACTACGTGCGGGACGGCGTTCGTCTAGCTAAGAACTATGAGCGTTTTAAACCACAGTTGGACGCGCTGCTGGAGATCGGCGGTACGAAATACTGCGAACATGAAATGGCGTTGACCAAGGATCAGGAGCCGTGCGCGTTTGATTCTGATACTAGGTGGGTGCGCGGTATCGTTGACTTGCTCATCGTCGATGAGGCCGACGCATACATCGTGGACTACAAAACCGGGAGCAACCGATACCCTGATCCGAAGCAGTTGAAATTGATGGCGTTAATGACTTACGCACACTTCCCCGAGGTGCAGAACATCAAAGCGGGGCTGCTGTTCGTGATGCACAATACGTTTGTTACAGAAGAGTACAACAAGAAAGACATTAACAAGTTGTGGCAGAGCTTTTTCCCCGATTTAGCGCGGCTTGAAGTGGCGTATGAAAACAACATCTGGTTCCCCAAGGCGGGGCCGTTATGTGGGTGGTGTCCTGTCAACACCTGTAACTTTTATAGAGAGAGGTAGCAGATGATTGAGGATGACAAGGATATTGTGATAGCGGAACTTCAACTGTTACTCGTAAGGAAGCGTCGTGAGATAAAGAATTTAGAAGAAAAAGTGGCGCATTTTAATGCAGCCCGTGCATACGAAATAGGTCGGCGCAGAAAACTTACGGGTGAATACAACAGACTTGCCAACAGGTTTAATGCTAACTTTAAGTTTCACGAGTACATTAAAGATGTACTAGATCAAACAGCAGACTTAATGGAGAACTACGATGCCGTACGTGAACAAAAGCCGTCCGTACAAAAAAGAGTACAAGCAACAGGCCGAAAGAGGCGAACACGAAAATCGAATGGAGCGCCAGCGAGCGCGTAGATCCTACGATAAGAAAGGTATTAGCCGAAAGGGTAAGGACGTTGCCCATGTCAAGGCACTCTCAAAAGGAGGTAGCAACGGCGACGGAACTAAGTTACAGTCACCTTCTAAGAATCGTTCGTTCCGCAGGACAGCAAGCGGGGCGGTGAAATGAAGCACTAGACGCAAGTGTGCATGAGGGTTCCCCCACCCACTTTCCCTCAGAATAACTGCGTCAGTTGACGATAGGTTTTGCTACCAAATGTTTGCCTAGGCGTCAACCGGCTGGCCCACGATACGGGCTTTTAACTCAGTAGGTACAGTATGGAAATAGTTGATAACGCCGCAGTGAAATTCACTGCATCAAATTCGTTTGCCTCTGAAATTACAGCACGTTTAGAGCGCAGCGAAATAATACAAGACAACAAGCACAGCAAAGAATTGCTCGTTTGTTGGGACCACGGCGAGATGAAGACTCTTGCCACGTACTTGGATAACTTTCTTCCAAGTCAAAACATTCCAAAGATTCCTTCGCCCATGCAGCGTGACTATACGTGGCCGGGGTTCTACACGCCGTTCACGCATCAGCGGGACACAGCGTACTTTTTGAGTATCAGGCAGCGGGCCTTCTGCTTCAACGAAGCCGGGACAGGTAAGACTTCAGCGGCGATTTGGGCGGCTGACTACCTGATGAACCAAGGCATCATTAAGAAAGCCCTGATCATCTGTCCCCTCTCAATCATGTACTCGGCATGGCAAGCCGACATCATGAAAACCGCGATACATCGTACGTGCGGTGTAGCACACGGGTCATTAGCAAAGCGTAAGAAAGTAATTGACGAGAACTATGACTTCACGGTGATTAATTACGACGGCACCGGGATAGTTCTTCAAGAACTTCAACAAGCCAAGTTTGATCTGATCATCGTTGACGAGGCTAATGCATACAAGAGTCCGAACACAAAGCGATGGAAGATCCTTGCGAAGTTAGTTGAGCCTACGACATGGCTCTGGATGATGACCGGTACCCCCGCCGCGCAGTCTCCGGTGGACGCATTCGGCTTAGCCAAACTGATTACACCGATAAGAGTTCCAAAGTTTTCAACGGCTTGGCGCGACCGGGTGATGGTGCAGATCACTAAGTTTAAGTGGGTTCCGAAGCAAGACTCTACTGATCAAGTGTTTCGTGCGTTGCAACCCGCAATTAGATACACCAAGAAAGAGTGTCTTGATCTGCCTGATGTTGTTTATCAGACACGTGATGTACCGCTCACGCCACAAGTACAGAAATTCTACAATGAGCTAAAAAAGCAATTACTGATAGAAGCAGCAGGCGAACAGATCACTGCTGTAAATGCAGCAGCATCACTTAGTAAACTTTTACAGATATCAGCAGGTGCGGTGTACACGGACAAGCACGACGTTGTGCAGTTCGACATTTCACCTCGTCTCAACGCGCTCAAAGAAGTGCTTGAGGAAACTACAAACAAGGTTGTAGTATTCGTTCCGTTCCTTCATGCTATTGACATCGTTGGGGAGTTCCTGACGAAAGAAGGCATAACGAACGAGGTCATCCAAGGATCAGTTTCTGCACGGCAACGGTCTGACATCATCAACAGATTTCAGACAGCAACAGATCCAAGAGTCTTGATCATTCAACCGCAATCGGCAGCGCATGGGATTACTTTGACGGCTGCTGACACGGTGGTGTTTTGGTCTCCGGTGATGTCAGTCGAAACGTATCTACAGTGTATTGCGCGTATTGAACGAGTCGGTCAAGTAAACAAGATGTCAGTAGTGCATCTGCGTGGATCTGAAGTTGAGAAGAAGATGTACGCGATGCTGCAAGGTAAAGTTAATCATCATCAAAAGTTAGTGGACCTGTACAAGCAGGAGTTGGAGGAAGTAAACGATGAGTAGACTGAAACCATTAACGCATGAAGAACATTTAGTTCTTGCTGCGGATTTTAAGAAGACGCTACAAGATCTGATAAACATCAGAAACCGGGTATGGCTGTCATGCGGTGTTAGTTCACGTGCCGCTAGGATTGTTGAGTCCGTTATTAAGAGACTTGATATTTCGTTCCGTGGCGAGATGGATACGCACTATCACAAAGTAACTAGTCCAAAACAGTTCATAGAACAGGGTCACGCTTACTACAACGAGCGTAAGGAGTAAAAGTGGGTAACACAGATGAGTTAGTCGAAGCGTATTTAGCAATACGCTCTCAGCGTGAGAAGTTGGCACGTGACTACGAAGCCACAGACAACGCGCTGAAAGAAGACATGGCAAAGTTGGAAGCCGTGATGCTTGAGATGTGTAATTCTGTCAACGCAGACAGCATCAAGACGCGCCACGGCACGGTGATGAGGAAGTTGAATGAACGCTTCTTCTGCCAAGATTGGGAGAACTTCTACAAGTTTGTTCTCGACAACGAAGCAGTACAGTTACTTGAGCGGCGCATCCATCAGAGTAACTTCAAAGAGTTCATGAAGGATCACGATGGCGACGGGTTGCCGCCCGGTGTCAATGTGATGCGCGAGTTTGGAATTTCAGTACGTAAAGCCAGTCAGTGAGGATTTATGAGTAACGATATTATTGCTAATTTGAAGAGCGAACTCGCCCAGATTCCGGGCGGGGTTGACGACGATACACGCGCCGTTGCCGGTGGCAGTGGTAATGCTTCCAAGCGTATCTCCATCAAGGGCGGGGTGTTCCGTAAGATGGCGGGTGGCAAAGAGATCGGCTCCATCGAAGATCGTCACATGAACGTGATCTTCGTGAAGATGGCCCACGCTCCAAGCCGCACCTACTACACGGGTGCATACAAGGAAGGTGAAAAGGTCGCCCCGGTATGTTGGTCAACGGACTCCAAGGCTCCTGATATTGAAGTCAAGAACCCGCAAGCCTCTGCTTGCGACAAGTGTCAGTGGTCTGTGAAGGGTTCTGGTCAGGGGGGCAGCGGTTCTGCTTGCCGTATATCGTGGCGTACCGCCGTGGTTCTTCCGCAAGATCCCGGTGGCGACATCATGCAGTTGGTTCTCCCGGCTACATCTTGCTTCGGCAAGGAAGAGGCGGGCAAGTGGCCGTTCCGTCCGTACGTGCAGATGCTTGCTAATAACAACATCTCCGCAGGTCGTGTCGTGACCAAGATGCAGTTCGACACCAAGTCGCCTGTACCGAAGTTGCTCTTCTCGCCTGTGGGCGTTGTACCGGAAGACGACGCCAAGATCGTGCAGCGTCAGAAAGAAGCCAAGGCTGCTGAGAATGCGGTCAAGCTGACGGTGTATCAGCAGGATGAAGGTGAGGAAGCGGCCCCAGCTGCGCCTGTCGCTGATGAGCCTGTTGTCCGAGAAACCAAGAAGACCGAGGTGGCCCCGGCTGCTGATGTCTCTGATGTTATTAAGAAGTGGTCTAAGAAGGGCTGATCGATGCCTCGCACATACAGCGACAAGTTTCTAATTCAACTACAACAGGCAGATAGTTCGCTGTTGGGAGTACGGCTTGGTCGCTTATGTGTGGAGGCGAACCTCCCCGTGGCTTACGTCGCCCCGGCTGTAGAAGTATCGCGTAACACGCTACATCTGTGGTTTAGGGGCCAAGTCATGCATGAGCAAAAGCGCAAGATCGTAGAGGCTTTCATGTACCTTGTTGAGCAAGACATGAAGAACGGAATACTCCCTGCCTCAAACACCAAACGGGCCAAAGCCTATGTGGAGGAAATGATCGGTCGCAAGATTTGAGTCTCCAACTCAGTTGTTAGCGGGGTGGCCGTCGCCCCGCCTTTTTTATCTAAGTGGGTCGATGTTCATGCGAAAACAATTTTACGAGAAAGTCTTACCTTCGCAGGGCGTCTACTGTGTAACCGAGATATCCAAGGACAAGCGGGTAGTCAACCGGTTTGCGGAGAGCCTTGACGAAGTAGAAAGACTAGTTGAAGAGATTAATGCAGAAGGCAAGAACGTATTCATCGCTCTGAGTAGTTTCAGCGGCCACAGCCGCATGAGCGATTACTCTGCCTATTGCCGTTCCTTTTTTGTGGATCTGGATGTCAAGCCTGACAAGCCGGGTCATTACAAGTCCAAGGCCGAGGCCGTTGAGGACTTAGATCATTTTCTGAAAGTCACGGAACTGCCGCCTCCCATCGTCGTTGATTCGGGCAACGGCATCCATGCGTACTGGCCGTTTGAAGAAGCCGTGCCGATTGCCGAGTGGAAACCGTACGCTGACAAATTCAAACAGTTATGTCTTGATCACATGAAGATCGACCCGGTTGTGACGGCAGATGTCACCCGGATCATGCGTTGCCCCGAGACGCTGAACTTCAAGACAGACCCGCCGAACCCGACGAAGTTCCTGACAGACGAGATTAACCAGTACGACTTCACTGCCTTTAAAGATTATTTAGGTGATGCAAGCATTCCGACTGGCTCAATTCTTGATCTTGTGCCGAAGGGTCTGGACGAAGACACGCGCAAGATAGCCAAGTTCGACAACTACGAGACGGCTTTTCAGGACATCGCTGAGAAAAGTATTGATGGTCATGGCTGCAACCAGATTAGAAACGCCATCATCAACGCCAAGAATTTGCCAGAACCTGTTTGGCACTCCGCTTTATCTATTGCCCGGCACTGCACCGACTGGGAAACTGCTATTCACTTGCTATCCGAGGACTACATCGGATACAGCCCCGACGCCACGATTAGGAAGGCCAATGAAACTTTCGGTAAGCCGCACAGTTGCAGCACTTTTGAACAGCGTAACCCCGGTGGATGTAACGGATGCCCCTTCAAAGGACAGATCACAAACCCCCTTGCCATCGGACGAAAGTTCGTTGCAGCGCCAGCCGAAGAGATTAGTAAGGAGGACGCAGTTCGGATCGAAAAGAATCCCGAAGAAGTTCCGGCTTTTCCTAAAGCGATCCTACCCTTTATACGAGGGCGAACCGGAGGAATCTACTACATACCCCCCGCCGAAATAGGCGAGGATGGCGACAAGATTCAGTCTGAGCCGGTTCTGATATCCACTAATGAGTTCTTTCCTATCAAGAGAATGTACGGTGAGTCAGACGGTGAATTACTGCTCGTACGAATTAAACTGCCTCATGAAGTTCGTGAGAAGTACATCTCAACTGGTGATGCTCAGTCTGTTGACAGCATGAAAGAAATTATTGGTAAGGCAGGGGTTGCCCCGCCGCATCAAACTCTATGGCCTAAGTTGGTGGAATACATGACTAAATGGGTACATTACTTACAGAGCCAGAACTCCGCTGACAAGATCTGTCACCAGATGGGGTGGACGGATAACGAGACGTTCTTAATTGGCGAAACAGAAGTTGTTGGCAAGGGCCAGACGCGCAGAGCGGCATCTAGTCCGTTAATACGCGATGTATCAAGGCTCATGCGTCCGAAAGGTGACTATCAGGCGTGGAAGGATTGCATTAATCAACTGAATCAGCCCGAGTTGGAGATGCAAGCTTTTGGACTTTTTGTATCGTTTGGCTCTCCGCTGATGAGATATACGTCCACGAACGGTATGACTTTCTGCTTCACCGGCCCGTCAGGTGTTGCTAAGTCTGGATCACTTTACGCTGCACTTTCCGTATGGGGCGCACCGAAGCCGCTCAGCGTATACGAATCAACGGATAACGCCTTCAATTTACGCGCCATGTCCCTCAAGAACATCATGATGGGTATGGATGAGGTGCAGGAAAAGCCGCCTGAGCAGATATCGAAGTTGATTCACCTTGTCTCGCAAGGCAAGGGCAAGATGCGTATGCAGAGTTCAATTAACGCCGAGCGTGAGCAGCAAGAGATCGCATCTATGCTGTGCCTCATGTCATCTAATGTATCTCTATACGATCTGATCTTTACCAAGAAAGCCAACGCTAGTGGCGAGATCATGCGTCTGTTGGAGTACGTTCTTATGCAGCCATCGTTCTTGACTATGGAAGTTGGTAAGCGCATCTTCGATCCTCTGCACAGGCACCACGGCCATGCAGGGCCAGACTTTATTAACAGAATTATTGATCTTGGCGATACTGAAGTTAGAGCGCGTATTGATAGATGGAGTAGACGAGTAACTACTACCAAGTTGGGTACGAACGCCGCGTTCCGCTTTTACGAAACTGCGTTCAGCGCCATCTTTGCAGGGGCCGAGATCGCCAACGAAACAGACATCATTAATTTTGATATTGAACGAATATTTGACAGAGTAATGCTGGAGACAATCAAAGTGAGAGACAATACACAGAAAAACCGAGTCACGGATTATGAAGCCTTGATCGGTGAGTTCCTGAATGATCATTGGCGTCGTGGCACGTTGATCTTCGATGAGGGTCGGCTTGTGAACGAACCGCACGGTGAACTTGTGGCTCGTGTTGAGATCGGTAACTCCACTCAGTACGTTTCCAAGAGCAAGTTCAAGCAGTTCCTAACCAGCAAGAGCGTTGGCAGTGGCGAGTTTGAGAAAGCTTTGGAGCGGTCGGACGTTAAGTTAGAATCTAAGAAGATGAGGCTTTCGACCGGGTGGAAGGCGGGTATGACTACGCCCCCTATTCACGTGTATTCTTTTCAATACGAAGTGCCTAAAGAGTTGTTAGATGACAACACGAGTAATGGAGCCTGAGTGGATCTTTCCATTTGAAGGCATGGCAGTAGGGGATAGTTTTTTTATCCCCACCCTCAAAATCTCTGAGATGCTGTACGTTATAGATTGCCGCTCTAAGGTTGCCCAAGTACGGGTAAAGGCTTATGCCTCGTCCAAGGAAGGACACCTTGGAGTGCGCGTCTGGCGTATTAAGTAATCAGCGATCTTCTTCTAATTTGTATTCTTTCTCTAGCTGGCGACGGGCTTTCTCTGGCACGTTGATGCCATAGATTGAACTACGAGCATTCTTACGCCGTCTGTTAAACGAGTCATTCATCTCGTCGTTACCGATGACGTTACGAGTCTTTTTTACAAACTCGTTCTGATTGAACCGTTTGATATCTTCCCTAACTTCTCTTTCCCCTTCTCTGTCCTTGTTTATTCTTGTCAAGTAAAGTCTGTTAAGAAGCGCGGTTTTTCTATCCTGTACGTCGTTTACTCTGCTTGCGAGCGCCCCTGCAAGTTCTGAACGCCGCGCTACTTCAACTGGAGTAAAGCCCAGTGCCTGCATGAAGAGTTCGTAGTTGTTAAAGTCATCAAAGATCTTCTCGCCGCTTCTGCTCTCTGCGCCCTCAACTGCAAACCGGTATGCCTTGAGATTATTTCTAATGAAGGCAGGAGTCACTGCCTCCAGCGCACGGTCGTAATGTCCTTCTTTATAATCTTTATAGCCACGGAAGAAGCCCATGAACGCGGCGTAGGACGGGCCAAAGATTTGCTCAGCGGCAAACAGTGCAGGACCAACTTCCTCCAAACGCTTGTCGTCGTCCTTCCACAGAAGCCCGTTAAACCCAGTACGGGCAGCGACATCAGCCATGAAGAGTTCGTTGACTATGCCCTTGTGAGCCAACGCTCCGACCGATTGCCGCACGATTTCGTTAGACTTGACCGGATCATCTTCATCGCCAAACAAATCAGCCAGAAGATCAACAAGCAACGTACCTGCGCTGTAGAACGGCATACCGTGAATACCAGCAAACACAAACGCCATCGTCATGATGCCGATCATCTGCTTGGCAGCAAGCTGCTTAACTTCTGGCGTTTCTCCTTTCGTCGCCTCACGCAGTAGCTTGGCTTGCAGATAAATCTGCGTCTGAGCAAAGTTCTTAAACGTGAACGCAACTTTACCAAAGCCAGTCTGAAATACACGCGGCGAGGTTTCAGTAAGCACCGTACCGTGAGTATCGTTCACAAGGTCAAGCGCAGCCTTGATAGCCCCGTCTACATTTCCACCATTCTTCTGCATCTCTAAGTTGAACGCCGCGATCAACGTCACTTCGCGGTTGAACCGTTCTGAGTTCTGGAACGTCCATCCTAGGATCTGTTCCATCTTGGCCTTCAGGCCAATGTAATCCCCCGTCCCATAAGTTTTCTTTCTGCCTTGTACGAGGTCGTAGCCAGTAGAGCGGCGAATCGCACTCTGCCTTACTGCGGCCTTGTATAGTTTGCCTAGCGGCGAGTTTGGCGGCACGCCTACGCCGAAACTGAAATCGGCAGGGAACTTCTTGTACCCGCCCGGAATATTGTCGTTATCAAAACCGCCTTTGAAATACTGCTTGGTCGCATCGGACATCGCAGCACTTGCCTTATCAATACCGTACTTACCCGCGAGCATCGGGTACACAACCATCGGCAACTGAGTGGTGTTAATGATTGCGGTAGATACGTTACCAATGATGTACCAGTAGTAACTGAACGAAGACAAAGCGTTGACCAAAGACCCGTTGCCGGGGTCACGCAGGTACTCCATCTGCTTATTTAAATTTTCAATGAGCAGCGGAACGGAGCGATTTTTAGACTGACCAGACGCGGCAAACTGCTTGGCTTCTTCTTTTACATCATCGAATACGGAATCAATCTCCGGTATGTACTCCAGATTAGTAAGCTGATTAGCCATGCGAGTGGCTACCGTGGAGTAAACATTCATTAGATCAGACTCGTACCCCTTGTAGCCGTCACGTTTACGGTACAACTGCCGCACAGAGGCAGCGGGAATCTGATCCAAGTAAAGTTCGTAAAGTGATCTCTTTACGGCAGGGGACACGCCTCGTTTATTAAGATCATCCAAGACGCGATTAAAGAACGTGCCCGGCCCTTTACCATCAAAAAAGTCTTCGATACGAGCGAATATCTGATTGCTGTTTGGCTGCGCCCCATTAGCCAGAGCTTCCTTCCATGCAAGCTCACGCTCGTAATTAGACTTGAAAGACTGCACAACCGTTTCGTTTTTGGCGTCTTGATAACGCAACCAGTAGTCACCCTCACGGTAGAGAGGCAGGTATACCCGCAGGCGCTTCTGCGCCATCTCTCTTTGCAAACGCTTGGCTTCACGCGGCGACAGATTCTTGGACAACAACGCAACGTATTCGTCTGACATTTTGCGATAGCTTTCCAGCATCTCAAAATAAACTTTTTGCAATGCAGGAGGCAGACGCTTGAACCTTTGAGTCAACGGATGATTAGCGTGCATGGGGTTACTAAACTGTATTCCCTGCTTCCCGTCCGGGCCTGCCAAACGAGTTGATTCATGCGCTACTTCGTAGAACTCATCCTTGTACTGAATGTTCTCCGTGATGGTGTCATTCCACTTACGTACGTCACGGTCTAATACTTCTTTCCTATCTTTAAGAGAACTTGCCCGCACGTTGAGAACGTTAAGCAAGTTACGAAGAGTGGGCAGTTCTTTAACGAATATTTCTACCTGCTGCGGCAGAGACAAGAATGCGTATAACGCTGAACGCATCGCATCAGTTATACGGGTAGAATCAAGTACCCCACGCACGCCGTCATATACGCTCTTACTAAGTGGGGGCAGGTTGTTTACAGCGTTACCGACATTGTTAATTGTCGCAGCCAGCACCCGGCGCGATTCTCTGACATCGTTTGACTTTTTACTAAACTTGCCGTTGTTACCAATTGCTGACTTGACTTGATTAGGCTCATAAACAGCAAGATTCTTGGCTTCGACACGCTCCATCAACTCAGGCGAGTACAAACTTTCCATGATGTAGAAGCCATCATGCCCGAGCTTGCGAATGGCTCTCTGTACCATCTGCTGTTCAATCGTGCGCCAGTCGCCTTCTCTAATAGACGACATCATCGTTAGCCAGTCTGTAGACCCTACTACGCCACCTGTTTTAGTGAACTCATTGGCAAGGGCTTTTTCAAGCGCCGCAACTTGCGTTACATCATCAAAGTCAAATGGGTTTTTAGCACTGACGTACACCGCGTACATCGGACCAACGTCGTAATCAAACGCATCAACCGTAAAGCGTTCTGCAAAGTGCGGGTCTGGCGATAGGAAAATAGCGTTAGCACGCCCGCCTGATCGGAACACCGAAAATACTTTCGGAGATCCGTGGTACATGATGGTCGGGTGGCCTTCTTCGTCTACTACCTTGGACCCGCTAAACCAATTCCAAAAGTTCTTTAAGCCGTCGATACTGGGGAATATCGGTCGCGGCCCTTTGAATCCTATTGCCTCTTTAATAAGAGGCGCAGTCATGCCTTCGTTAAGCGGAGTCAGCCCATCCAAGAAGTTTTTAACCGACTCAGCGGGCAGGAACTCGGGGCGGTTGCCAGTCAAGAAGGCAACAATCTTTCGTATTCTTTTTGCAAGGTTTGAGAAGAATTTCTCTACAACGGTCAGCGGCTTCTCGCTGGTCGTCATCCACTTGCCTACGTTGTCGGCAAACCATTCACCAAAAGACTTTAAGTATTCCTGATCTTTCTCACTCAACACGGCATTTTCGGGCTGGCCTTCTAACGCTCTCTCTGACGTAGCCCATGCGCGGGTTCGCCTAATCAACTTAACAGTATCTTCCTGCCCATTCTTAGTTAGCCAAGCAAGGTACTCGTCGAACACCGCAGTTCGGGTCTTTTCGTCTGCATTCGTAAATGCTTCAGATTCGACGATGTGTCCAAGCTCGTGCCCAAGAGTTTCAAGCATGACCTGAATGGGGAGCTTGTCATCTACGATAATTGCGTAGCCTTTACCATTACTAAACGCATTAACCGCACCGTCTGCGTCAGGATCAATCGCGTATTCAATCAACGGTTCTACATTGAAGCCGCCGTACAGATTGTACTTATCGGTAGTGACAGTTCTGGCACCGGGCGTACGCAAGTCACTTTTGCTAAGCAGGATGATATTTACATCACCAAGCCCGATGAGGTTGACGACAGCCTTGAGAAACCCTTCAAGCCGTGGGTTAAAAGCGTCACTAACGACAATTTTACTCTTCGTAAACGGCCCAGTGCGGGTAAGTACCACACCTCTTGGTGCAATACGCTGTGCGATACGCTCGGCCAAAACGCGCTTTTGATCCGTAGTGGGGCGGCGTTGAGCACGAGGGGCGGCTTCAGTTCTAGTTGCGGCCTCTGGTGTTCCTCTTAATCTGGCGATCTCAGCGTCGTAAGCGGCAAATGCCTGCTCTTCAAGCCTAGTTGAGTTTGGCCCAAAAGCATTTTCTTTTAGAGTCTCACGAATATTTTCTCTATTAGAATCTATACTGTCTTCAAGGTTGTCGTAGTTGCGTTGGTTAGCAATCGCGTTTTCTGCGGCACTTTTAGCAAAACTTTCTACTTCTGATACTTTTTCACGCTCTACCGCTTCCGCTTCATCAAGTGCTGCAATTTCCGCATCAATGTCTCTTAATGCAGGCTGCGCCGCCTGAACCCTCTTAATCCGTTCATCTTCTAGTGAAGGCTGGACTGCTCTTTCTCCAACATCAGCATCACTAACAACTGGTGCAGGAGGCTCCACTCCTTCAACTGGAGCGACTGTAGGTGCTTGTCCTGCGGGTTCAAGTCCTGATGGAGGCAGAGCAACGCCTCCTCCAGTTGGTTGAGGCTCAACTGGCTTAATAACTTCCTGTGATGTTGGTTCGGCTCCACGGGATACCTCTGATGCAGTAGGCGGTGCAGGTGATACTGGCGGCTGTACGTCTGCAACATCCAGATTGAGTGCCTTGGCAACGTCAGGAGAGACTTGCGCTTGGGCAAGTTCTACCGGGGTAAACCTTCTCTGCAACTGGACGCCGGGTACAGCCCCCGGCATTTGAGTAGTGGTACTCATCCGTTGCATATAGTTCTTATCGAAAATATCAAGCCTCGTAACCAAATCATCGTACGCTTTGGTTAGGTTAGCCGTGAACATCTCGACAGGCTGATTAGCGGCTTTGGCTTGAATCTCTACTTGAACAGGGTCAAAGAGCAGCGAAGCCAACTGCTCCTGCTGCTGCTCCATCTTGTTGATTTCTTCGTAAACCTGATCTTCAGTCAGGCTTACAGGCTCGTTACGCAGCGGCTCGGGCGCGTCTTCAGCGGCTACTTTGGCTGGTGCGTTAAGAAGATCTTCAGCCGTTTTGATTTCTGTAACGGCGGGCTTCACCGGAGGCGGTGTAACTGACGACTCTTCCTGACTTGTAGCAGGTGCAGCAGGCTTGTACTTCTTGGCAAGTTCAACCGGATTATTCAGATTAGACTGAATGAACGCGGCCTCGGCCTGCTCCTCTGCGGTCGGGTCCGTCTTGGTAGTAATCTCATTAAGTCGAGTCTGGGCGTTATCAGTAGCAGCCTTGAGAACCTGCGCCCGACTACGATCTGCTCTTGCACTCAATGCACCGGCAGGGCCACCGATGACCGGGCCAAGGATAGCAGCGCCGATGGCGGCTTGTTTGAACTCTTCTTTTGCCTCGGCATCGCTTAGAGACAGGCCAGCCTGCCAGCGTTCAAGTGCCTGCTGCGCTACTTCCTGCGGTACTTCAAACGCTACGCCGCCAGCAATACCTTGTACCGTGCCTCTAGCCGTGGACTTGAGCGTGCCTTCACGGGCTGCATCCACCAGTTTACGTGCAGCGTCTTCAGCAATTTCTTTCTCTGACGATACGAGATTACGCAGGAACGGGAACGCACGAAAGGTTTCCCTAAAGAGTTTAAATCCCGCAACGTCGAGCGCGGTCTGCCCTGCTGCGGCAGCGGTTGCCTTGGCAATCGAAAGTTCTTCAGGAGTGCGGCCTTCAGCAATAGCCCTATTCTGTTCTTGCGCCTGACGCAGTAGCGCCTGAATTTCGTACTGACTCGCAATCGCACCGGCACCCGCCACTGCGCCGCCAATCGGACTTGTTAAAGCACTAGCGCCAGTAGCCACAGCAGCCGGGGCAACAAGCATACCAAGTGAACCGCCAAGCAATTCTTTAAAAGCTTCCCAGTTCTCGCCTTTACCAAAGCCACCAGAGGATTTGTACTTAGACTCAGCGGCTTTAAGAAAGGCACGGCGGTTCTCTTCAGTCGGGTTCGCTGCAAACACAGCGGCTTCATCAGCAAGACCAAGTGTCTGAATAGATTCTTGCAAAGATCCAAAGAATCCTGCTTTTTCTTTGCTCTCTTCCTTGGGAGGCGTAGTAACGGCAGCGCGTTGATACTGAGTCCACGGACCCGGCTGCTGTTGATACTGGGTCCACGGCCCCGCAGCTTGCTGTGGAGCCTGATACTGTTCCCAAGGCTTAGCCATTTATTAGCCTATTTTTTCCCAATTAGCCGGATCTCCGGCATTACCGCCTTTGAATCGATATCCGTCTTTAACCTCGCCCGGAGTTGGAGGCGCAGGCCCACCAGACTCCGCCGCCCCTGCACGCCCTCCCATGCCGGGAATCGGAATACCAAGCGCATCAAGATCGTTACCAATTTCTTCCAGTTCTTTTTGTGCTTCTTCTCGTTCTTTATCATCGAACGCATTTAGGACTTTATCGTAAGCCTTGGCATAAAGCCCAAGGAGTTTGCCCTGAACACCGGCAGGGATACCACCAGCCGTGCCAGAAGACTTCTCCATATCACGGAGTTTCTTAACTTCTTTAGCGTAGTTGGGATCTGACTCACTCATCGTGCGAATCTTTTCTTGCTGACGAGCAAGCGGCGTGTCCTGCTGCGCCCGTGCCACACGAAGATTAGTCTCGCGGCTACGCAAATCTTCAACCTTCTTCTGCTCACCTTCAGCAATTTTCTTTGTAGATTCTTGTTGTAGATCACGAGCTTCCTTAATTTTTTCGCGGTACCGAGTAAGATTGCCTGCGGCCAGAGCCTCATCTGCTTCAACCATCGCAATCTTACTGGCGTTAAACGCATCCTCGGCAGTGCGGGTGCGCTCAATCTTTTTCTCTTTACGCTCAAGCTGACGAGCCTTAGCCTTAGAAAGTGCAGTCAAGAAAGTTGGAGCCTTAGTCTCCCGAGTGCCAGCCTCTGAGCCAATCTCGGCAACATCGGCATAAAACTTCTCTCGGCTAAGCTCGTCCATCTCGGACTCAGCCTGTTGCTGCGCCTTGCGCTTACGCTCCATTTCAGTTTCTTTTAGCCCGCGAGACGGAGCATAGCGACCAATACCAAGTCGCTTTTCAAACTCTTCCTGACGGGCAATCTCTGCCTCAAGCCCTGCAATATCTTCTTTACTGCCAAGCTCGGCTTGCGCCCGCACTTCTTCCCAAGTTTTAGGCAGTGGCTTTTTCACGTTAGCAGCAGTCACGCCACCTTCGTCAAACGCAACAATAGAACCACCACCAGCGTACGGGATGATCCCGCCACCCGCAGCGGCAAACACCGGGTCTTCCATAGTCCCTGCGTTAAGTGCGCCGATACCACGACCCATCATTGCTTCCGTAGGTTCCCTACGAATCCCGCCAAGACCGCTTGAAGCCAACGCTTCTACGTTATCAAGTTGCTGCTTGATAGTGCCGCCAGCAGGCATTTGCTTTTGTGGCTGCTTCATTCGCTCAAACTGATTGAGCAATGCATAAAGATCTACAAAAGGAGCCACACCGGTTGTAGCCTGACTTTTAACGTATTGGATGGCCTGATCAACAGGCATACCCATTTGAATCTTTTGCGTCAGCGACTGCATCATCGCTTTTGCGGTATCGCTAGTTGGGCCAATCACGACTGACCTCCAAAGCTCCCAAAGAGACCACCAAGACCGCCCGTCAGACCATACAACTGCGAAGTGACGTTCGGACCCTGCGTATACAGACTTCTAGTTGTATCGCCAGCAGGCATACCGCGCAGCAAGTTAGAGAAGAACTCAAGCTGCTTGTACGGATAACTCATCTCATCAATGAACCGCTGGTAATTCGACGCTAGCATTTGCTGTTTCAAAGCTTGCTGCTGTTGTCCAGCGCCTAACTGCGCCTGAGTAATGCCCTTCTGCTGTTCAAATTGCTGTCCACCAATATCGGCAAGTTGCTTAGCGGCAAGGCGCTGCTGTTCAAGACCTTGCAGACCAAGACCCGCACCAAACTGGCGAGACTGTTCACCTATTTGCGTACCGGCAAGACCGTATTGAGCGCGAAGCTGAGCGTCTTGTGCAGCCTGTTGAACTGCCTGCTGATAAGCATTCTGAAGCCCAGTTGCCTGAATACCTTGCAACTGACCCTGCAAATTACGCTGAGCTTCAGATTCTACGAGAGCCTGACGAGTACCGCCGAGTGCGCCCGCACGAGTAGACGTAGCACGAATGCCCGGAATCTGCCGAGCGTAATCCTGAACTGCCTGCTGCTTTTGCTGTTCAACAACGCCTTGCATGTAGGGCGACATGTATCGGCCCAGTTGCCTCGGACGTTCAAACGGCGACCGGTAATACTGTTGCTGACGAAGCGGGTCGTACTGAGCAAGATCCTGCGCCTGAAGCGCAGCAAGTCCCGTAAACCCTGTGGCCTGCCCCAACTGCGGAGCAACCTGCATTTGAGAGATGTCCCCATACGCACGCTCTTGAAGCGGGCTGGGCTGGGCAACAAGTTCCCCGCCATACGGAGTAAATCCAGTTTCGAGCTTACCCGTTGCTGGATTGATCTTGGGATAAGTCAGCGCCGCGCCAAACCCAAGTAAGTCAGTGGCGTACCTTTGTGCCCACGCCGGGATATTACTTGTAGTTGTTTCAGTTGAAGTCGGAGTAGAAGACATGTTGATCTCCGTGATTAGCGGGGCAGGTACTTGTCAGGGTTAATACGAGGGGCTTGCTTGCCTTTGCCCGTACGCGCTCGACGGATCTGCTCCATCATTTTATACAGTTTTTTAGCACCTGCCTCGGTAGAACCGTTACCCAAGTGCGAGACCACATCGGCAGGGATGACGAACTCTCCGTCTGCCAGAGCCGCCCGCTGCACACCCTTACCACGAATTACGGCAGGGATATCGTCAGACATGCCGTCGCCAGCCCCTCGCAGAAGTTTACCCCCCGCTCGGTACTCAGGCATCGCAGCCATACCGCCCCCGGCAAAGCCGAAATTGTAGCCGTCCATCGGGTTCACAGCAGCGCCAAGGTCCGAACTGCGGGTCAGCGAGGCAATACCACCGGCTTGGTACCGCTTCTTCTTAATCTTGCCTTTCTTCACATAGCCTCCTGCTGCGCCCTTATCGCCCGTTCCGAATACATAACATCGCTGAAGATCTTCAATCCAGATGCCGTTCTCGCCGCAATAAGGCGTAGGACGAGGTTCGCCTGAATCAAACCGCACGCAACGATCTTGCACCCAATCATAGTATTCACCCATTTCACACTGGGGGGGATTAGGGGGCGGAGTACGATAGCCGCCATCACCGCCATCACCGCCGCCACCGCCTTCAGGGATGTTGATACAGTCCCTCGCATAGATCGGAGTAACGCCGTCAGCTTCGTAGCCTTGAAAATCTGGCATGTACCCCGGCGGGCAAGATCCATTGTCAAGTTTAGGTGCGCGAGACCTGCCGTCTAAAGACGTAGGAGCCGGAGTCGTGGTTCTTTCACTAACAAGCCCCGGATCGGTGCTGCGATAACAGAATCCGTCTATTATATTTTTAGTGTACCCGTTTGGGCAATTACCAGATTCATCGACTTCAGCAACTTCTGTAGTTTCAAACATGCAGCCTTCTCGATAAGGATGCTGTTTAAAGCCCGGAGGACAGGTAGGCCTTGGCGATTCTGGACTACCGCCGCCACCGCCGCCACAGCCGCCTCCTCCGCCGCGACCACCGTCCCCATCATTAGGAACGCACGGATCTAGGCCAAGCAGCAGACGATCAAAATCAAACGTGTAGCCCTCGCCGCACGGGTTAAAGCTAGGCGGGGGGAATGGGGTGCCCGGCGTTCTAGTTTCGGTTGGTGCTGGAGTAGTTTCCGCAGAAGTAGGCTCAGGTGTTGTACTACCCGGCGGACCTGCTTTTAAACGACAGGCACCGAGACCGCCATCTGCCGTTGGGTCATATTCGTAGTCAGTACCGTACGTGGCTTGGCAATCGCCATCACCTTTACCGTTAAATCGGCATCGCCCAATACTTTCATCAAACACATACCCCGGCTGATCGCAATTTGGATCTGTAGTCGGAGTCGGCGTAATACGTACGCACGGGAACGGATCACCTGCCAAATAACGCAGATAATCAAATTCGTACCCCACCGGGCACGTTGGCGGAGTAGGTGTAGGAGTTGTCGGTGCAACTGTAGGTGGGGGCGGTGAAACCGTTGTTGTGGGTATAAAAGTAGTCGTAACCGGAGTTTCAGTTGTCGTGACCGGGGTAGAGGTAGTCGTAACCGGAGTTTCAGTCGTCGTGATTGGAGGCTCGGTCGTGCCCGGTACGCAAGGCTCAAGTCCAAGAACATAGCGATTAGGGTCGAACTCAAGCCCATTTGGACACGGGTTTTGTGTAGTTGTTACCGGGGGCGCAGTCGTAGTAACCGGGGGCGCAGTCGTAGTAACCGGGGGCGCAGTCGTAGTAACCGGGGTAGAGGTAGTCGTAACCGGGGACGCAGTCGTAGTAACCGGGGTAGAGGTAGTCGTAACCGGAGTTTCAGTCGTCGTGATTGGAGGCTCGGTCGTGCCCGGTACGCACGGCTCAAGTCCAAGAACATAACGATTAGGGTCGAACTCAAGCCCATTTGGACACGGGTTACGAGTAGTGGTGATTGGTGGGCTGGTAGTCCCCGGCGTAGTCCCCGGCGTAGTCCCCGGCGTAGTCCCCGGCGTAGTCCCCGGCGTAGTCCCCGGCGTAGTCCCCGGCGTAGTCCCCGGCGTAGTCCCCGGCGTAGTCCCCGGCGTAGTCC
>SXGQ01568637.1_pt1 | contig 29572 bp, 37 predicted proteins | sample 3178371 | NCBI WGS metagenome assembly SXGQ01 (sample SAMN11356859, study PRJNA531348) | freshwater metagenome | isolation source: freshwater sample F1-20 | place: China: Fuxian Lake, Yuxi | collected 2017-12-25
ATCCTAATAATACAGATTTAATATGTTTTTCACCTACAATTTTTGAGTTCAATACTTTTAAATCCTTTATTAAAAATTTAGGTTCTGCATTTCCAGATCCAAAAGGAGCGAGCAGATTTACTTTCTCAAAAAAATCTATATTCACTGCAGATGGAGCAATTTCTGCATCGAAATAATATTTTTTTTGATCATCTAAATTTATATTTATTGATCTAAATTTTTTTAAAACAAATTCTTTAAATTCTTCGATTTTTTCGACACTTATAGTAAATCCAGCTGCCATTTTATGACCCCCACCCTTAATTAACAACCCAGTTTGAACAGCACCGATAATAGTTGAACCCATATCAAAACCATAAATAGATCTTGCTGATCCTTTACCAAGATCAGAGGTAGTGGAAATAATAATTGTTGGTTTATTATATTTCTCTTTTATTCTTGCTGCTATAATACCAATAATTCCTTCATGCCAATTCTCTCCATGTAAAATGATTACTGGATCTGAGATATTTTTATAATTTGTATTTAATATTTTGTTTAATAATTCAGATTCAAGAATTTGCCTTTCTTTATTGTAATTATTTAACTCAGTTGCAATTTTAAATGTTTCTTGAGCATTATTATTTAATAACAAATTTGCACCATGAGATGATTTACCAACTCTTCCTCCAGCATTAATTCGTGGGCCAAGAATATAGCCTAAATGATACGCTGTAATATCATTTTCAATATTGTTTAATTCGATTAATGTTTTTAAACCTAAATTTTTTTTTCTTTTTAAAACTTTAAGACCCTGTCGAACAATAGCTCGATTTAGTCCGATTAATGGAACAACATCACAAACAGTCCCTAAGGAAACTAAATCAAGTATATTTATTAGATCAAGCTCAACAATATTATTTGACTTAAACCAATCTTGTTCTCTTAATCTTTTGTTTAATGCAATTAAAAATAAAAAACATACTCCAGCAGCGCAAAGATAGTTAAGTTCAGATCTATCATCAAATCTACAAGGATTAACAATGGAGTGAGCGTTAGGTAAGTTTATTTCTGACTGATGATGGTCAAGAATAATAACATCGATATTTTTATTTTTTGCAAAATTCATTGGTTCAAAAGATAATGTACCGCAATCTACAGTGAAAATTAAATTAACACCTTTGTTTATTAGTTCTAAAAAAGCTTTCTGATTTGGACCGAAACCTTCTGTTTTTCTGTCGGGTATATAAATTTCAAAATTAATATTTAAGTTTCTGAAGTATTGTCCTAAAATTGAAACAGATGTTGCTCCATCAACATCATAATCACCAAATATACCTATTTTTTCTTTATTTGTGATAGCAACTACAGCTCTATCAATGGCTTTATCCATGTCTTTTAAAATAAATGGGTTAGGTAGAATATTCTTGATAGAGGAATCAAGAAAAAACTTAACCTCTTCTTTTTTGATTTTTCTAATTGAAAGAAGTTTTGCAACAATTTCATCTATAAAATAATTTGTTTTAAAAAATTCAATTTCATCAATATTAAATTGTTTTGAAATCCAGTCTTTTCCTCTCACAGAAACTAATTTCATTTACTGTAAGTATTTGTAATCTTTTTTTTTATATTTTGACTTTTGTGAAGGACAAAAGTATTTACTTTAAAAGTAGTATTTGAAAGAACTATACCTTTAGCAAGATCACTATCTGTAACACCAGTTGCACAAAAAATCAGGTCTCCTTTGACCATATCTTCCATATTATATTTTTTTTTATAATCGTTAATTCCTAATCTTTTTGCTTTGAGAGCTTTATTTTTATCTAAAATTAATCGACCTTGTATTTGACCGCCGTAACACGATAATGCCGCTGCAGTAATGACTCCCTCTGGACCTCCGCCTGTTCCTAGATAAATATCATTTTTAGGAGAGTCTCCAACAACTGATAGTGCCCCTGCTATATCTCCATCTGTTATAAAGTTTATTTTCACATTTAATCTCTTTAATGTTTCAATAATTTCTTTATGTCTTGGCCTGTTTAATACACAAGCACTTAATTCAGACGTTTGTTTCTTCTTAGCTTCTGCTAATAAATGAATATTGGTTTTTATAGAATTATCTAAATCTAATAAATTAGACGGTAAATTAGATCCAATCACAATTTTTTCCATATAAGTATCAGGTGCTGATAATAAATTCCCTTTTTCTGCAGCAACTAATACTGAAAATGCACCTGGTAAATTCTTAGCTGTAAAGTTAGTTCCCTCAAGTGGATCTATTGCTATATCAATTTCTTGGCCTTTTTTTGTGCCAATTTTTTCTCCAATGTAAAGCATCGGAGCTTCATCCATTTCACCCTCACCTATTACAACATTGCCAATCATATCTATTTTATTTAATTGATCTCTCATTTTATCAACCGCACCTTGATCGGCAGCATTTTTATCTTCTTTGCCAATAAAAGCAGAAGCCCCGTATGCAGCAAATTCTGTGACTTTGATAAATTGATCCAAATAGCTTTTATCTAAGCTCATTAGATATCTTCAATTCTGATAAATTTAGAATCGTTAACGATATAATTTTTATTGTTTAAAATAGACATAACTTTGGATAAAGATGAACTTTTAGCATGATGCGTTATAATAACGATTGATGCATTTTTTTTATTTTCAGTTGGATTTTGAATTAGTCTTTTAATAGAAACTTTATTTTTTGCCATTATTTTTGTAATATCAGACAATATTCCATGTTTATCTTTGACATCTAAACGAAAATAAACGGAGAATTTTTTATTAGCAATGTTTTCAAATAATGCCGATTTTCTTTTTTTATAAGAAATAACAAAAGGAAATTTAATATTTCCTCTAAGTATTGAGCATAAATCTGATATTAAAGAAGACGTTGTGGGACCTGCTCCTGCCCCCTCACCCTGCAATACACTTTGGCCTACTGGCTTAGATTCAACTATAACAGCATTTAAAACTCCATTGATGTTGGCGATATAAGAATTGCTTTTAATAAGTGCCGGATGAACCCTTTGTATAATTTTATTATTTATTAATTCTGCTATACCAAATAATTTAATCTTATAGCCTAATAGATTTGCATTATTAATATCTGTTTGGTCAATATTTTTAATTCCCTCAACAAATATAGATTTATTATCAATAAAAGAATTAAAAGAAAGAGCAGTTAAAATTTTAATTTTTGAAGCGACATCATCGCCATTTATATCTGATGAAGGATTACTTTCAGCATAACCTAGTTTTTGTGCTTTAATTAATGCATCTTTATAATCAAGTTTATCTTTATCCATGGAGGATAAGATATAATTGGATGTACCATTTAATATGCCGTAAATTTTAATAACATTATTAGCAATTAATCCCTCTTTGATAGAACGAATAATAGGTATACCTCCGCAAACAGCAGCTTCAAATTCAAAATTTACATTATTTTTTTCTGCAATTTCAGCTAATTTATCTCCATATTTAGCCACAAGAGCTTTGTTAGCGGTTATGACGTGTTTTTTATTTTTTAATGCTTCAAATACTAATTTCTTAGCTATTCCTTCTGCGCCACCAATTAATTCAACTATAATATCAATATTTTTCATTTTTGTAGCTGAAATACAATTTTTTAACCATAATTTTTTTGAAATTATACAATTTCTTTTTTTTTCAAAAGATTTTGTAGATACAAAAAGTATATTTGGAACGGTGTTGGTTTTATTGGCTAAAATATTTTTATTTTTTTTTAAATAATTATAAAAGTAGGATCCAATATTACCTAGTCCGACAATAACAATGTTCATTTTCTTCATCATTTAAAATTAATTTGAAGTAATTTTTGGAAATGGTTTATCTTTTCCGCTTTTAATCAATATTTCAGCAATCGTATCAATATCACAATCTTTTATTTCATCACATTTATTTTTTATATTTTCATATTTAACAGAATCAATTGTACTTTTTTTATCTACGAATATTTTTGTTTTTTCTTTATTAGCATTATCTTTAGTATTAGTATGAGATCTATCTTGAGACTTATTTTTTATTTTATTATTAATTATTTTATTTTCTTTTTCATTAGATTTTGATTTTTTTGTAATTAATTTTTTTTCATTTTCTTTAATTTTTTCTTCTTTTTCTTTAGCTTTTCTTTGATCTAATAATTTTTGCTTTTCTATTTTTAATTTTTCATCATCATTTTTTTTTCTTATTTTTTCATCTTCTTTAATAGAATCCTTATTTTTTTGCTTTGAAATCGGTGTTTCTGTGTTTAATTTAACTAAATCGGGTATTTGATTTTTTTTTTGTTCAGAGTTTTTAACTTCCATTGTTAAATTTTTAGAGAAATATTCATCAAAATCTTTTTTATCAACACAAGGGCGATTACCGCAGACATATTCTTTTTTTATAGGAGAGCATGCAAATATAAATAAAATAAAAAAAAAATAAATTATTCTCATTATAAACCAAGATTTTCTTTAAAATTGTACATTATATTCATATTTTGGATTGCCTGTCCTGAACCCCCTTTAATTAAATTATCTATTGCTGAGAAAATCACTAATTTATTTTTGTATCTTGTTTTACAAACTGAGATTTCACAGTTATTTGTATTTAAAACATTTCCACTTCCCATGGGTGTGTTAATTTTGTTTAAATGTATAAATTTATTCTTAAAATGAACTTTTTTAAGTTCAGAATATATTTTTTGCACATTAATTTTTTTATTCATTTCAATATATATAGTGGAAAGAATACCTCTAAACACTGGTATTAAATGAGGATTAAAAGTATATTTAACATTTTTTTGTGAATATTTTTTAAATTCTTGATCTAGTTCAGACATGTGTCTATGTTTTTCAATTCCGTAAGCAAATGTTGACTCATAAAAATTTTCATGGTTAAATTTTGATTTAAAATTTTTACCTGCTCCAGAATACCCTGATTTAGAATCTATAATAATATTATCTGTTTTAATTAAAGATTTTTTTAAAAGCGGAACTAAAACCAACTGAATAGATGTTGGATAGCAACCTGGATTAGCTATAATTCTGAAATTTTTAATCTTATCTTTGCTAAACTCAGGAATAGAATAAATAGATTTTTTAATTAAATTTATAGAATTATGTTTTATTGAATACCATTGTCTGTATTTATCTTTATCTTCAATTCTGAAATCAGCTGACAAATCAATAAATTTTAAATGTTTAAAGTTATATAAACTTTTAACTATTTTTTGTGCATACCCATTAGGTAATGATAAAAAAAGTAAATCAATATTCGTCCAATCAACTTTTTCTAAATTAGTAATTTTAGGTAATTTTTTTATAATTCTCTTATCAAAAGTTTTAATATCTTTGCCTGAATTTTTTTGTGCACAAAGATAAGATATATTTACTCTAGGATGCTTTGATAAATAAAAAACCAAGTCTAATCCAATATACCCAGTTGCCCCAGCTACAACAATGTTAATTTTTTTTTGTGACATTAAATATTTATATCACTGATAGAATTAATAAGAAATTTAAATGATCTATCTTTTTGAGAACTGGAAGCTTCTTCTAGCTTTTTTTAAACCGTATTTTTTTCTCTCTACTTTTCTTGAATCGCGAGTAGTTAATTTTTCTTTTTTTAAAGTTGTTTTTAAATTTGTATCTAATAAAACTAATGCTCTAGAAATACCATGTATTATTGCCCCAGCTTGTCCCGAAAGACCACCTCCTTTTACAGAAGCTTTAACATCATAAACATTAGTAACATTTGATATTTCAAGCGGACGCATTACAATAATTTGGTGAACTGGTCGTTTAAAGTATTCGTGCATTTTTTTTCCATTTACGTGGATAATACCAGTTCCTTTTTTTATCCAAACTCTAGCAATAGATCTTTTTCTTCGACCAGTAGCATATTTGCTATCTTTAAAATCTAGTTTAATTTTTTTGGGAACAGCTGTGCTTAAAGAAGTTTGTTGTTCCATTAAATACTTATTGTATTTTTTTTATTTAGGTTCTTAAAATTAACAATAGTCGGATTTTGTGAATCATGTGGGTGATTATCACCTTTATATATTTTTAGTTTAGATAACTGTTTTCGTCCTAAAGGACCTATTGGTAGCATTCTTTTTACTGCGAGTTTAAGGATTTCATCTGATTTATCTTTTTCATGAAACAATGCAGGAGTTGTTTCTTTGATACCCCCTGGGTAACCCGTGTGTCTGTAATAAATTTTTTTGGTATGTTTTTTACCAGTAAACTTAATTTTTTCTATATTGGTAACAATTACAAAATCTCCATCATCCATATGAGGATTATAAGTTGCTTTATTTTTTCCTCTCAAAACTCTTGAGATATAAGAAGCAAGTCTACCAACAACTGCGTTCTCTGCGCTGATGAGGTGCCAATTATTTTTAATTTCTTTTTTTTTAATAAACGGTGTCATTTAAATTACGGCGATAGTTACTAATAATGACTGAAAAAGTCAATTAAATTTAAAGTTATCTAAAGAATAAATATTTTAAATTTGACCTTAATTAGTCCTTATCGATCGAAAATATAGATTGAGAGAAGAAATTATCAAAAAAATACTTGATATTTGATGTAAGGATGCAAAATAGATATTTACGTTTGAATATAAAACAAAAACACCAAAAAGAATTTGAATAATTATAAATAAAATATAAATAAAATAAGAATTGTATAAATTTTTATATTTATTTCTAAAAATAAATATACCCAAAAAAATACTTATAAGAAAAATAAAATATGCAATATTTCTATGTAAGAATTGAATAAACCCTGGATCGTTAAAATCAAATAAATTATTTAAAAAAATATCGCTTGGTAAATAATTATCATTCATAAGTGGCCATGTTTGATATATTTTACCAGCATCTAGTCCTGAAACAAAAGCTCCTATTACTATCTGTAAAAAAATAAAGAATAATAAAATTTTTAAAGAAAAATAACTTGAACCATTATAAAAAAATTTTTTTCTAGTATTAAAATAATAATTCATGCACATCCAAATTAAAGATGAAAATATAATGAATGCGGTAAATAAATGAATAGATAAACGATAATGACTTACACTCAGATTTTCTGTTACACCACTTACTACCATAAACCATCCGATAAAACCTTGTAGTAAAATCAACATACCAATGATTGTTAATCTTGATTTTAAATAATTATTTAATAAATCTTTATAAATTAAAAATATAAATGGAATAAAAAAGAATAATGCAATAATTCGAGCAAATAACCTGTGTAAATATTCCCAATAAAAAATAAATTTAAACTCCTGTAGAGACATACTTGAATTTAAAAAAATATATTGTGGTATTGATTTATATTCTAAAAAATATTTCTCCCATTGTTCTTGATTTAGAGGAGGTAGAAATCCTTTAAAAATTTCCCATTTAGTAATTGATAAACCAGAGTCTGTTAATCGAGTAAGTCCACCTATAAAGATAATAAGAGCTATTAATGTTATTAAGCTTATAAGCCAATAAAAAAAAAAATTATTATATTTATTATTTTTAATCATGATTTAAATTAATATATAATTTAATTATTAATTAAATCTGATTTAAATGTCGCTATGAAAAATCCAAAAATCAATCAAATTAGGAAAAAACTCGACAAACTAGATTTAAAGCTTTTAAAAGGCTTAAAAAAAAGATTTTTATTAGTAAATAAAATTATTAAATTAAAAAAAAATAAAAAAGAAATAGTTGACCAAAAAAGAATTCAATTTATTTTAGAAAGAATTAAGAAATATTCCGTAAAATTTAAAATAGATCCTGAAATTACTGTTAATATTTGGAAAACAGTTATACGAAGTTTTATTAAATATGAGTTTAAAAAATTTAAAAAAAAATAATTTACTTACTATGAGGAGGTAATTTTTTTTCAACAAAAATTTCGTGTTTTCTAGTCATAGGATTGTACTTACTTACTCTTAATTTATCTTTAACCTTCTCGCCTTTTGTGGGCTTTCTAGTATAATAAAAAAAACCACTATCTTGATTTGCTTCGGGTACCAATCTTACTTTAATATATGATTTTTTAGCCATTAAGTTTTTTTATTTTTTCTAGAATTTTTTTTAGTTTAAGTTTAATATTTGTTTTTTGATATTCACTTCTTATACTCAATGTTTCTATTCCGTCAAGTTGTTTAGACTTATCGGACATAGCTTTTATTGCTCCATTTATAGTTAAACCTTGATCTTTCAATAAAAATATAATCATCTTTATAACTTCTAAATTTTTTTTAGAATAATAACGCCTCCCTCCCGTTAATAGCATTGGTTTTAGTTGTTTAAATTTAGTTTCCCAAAATCTAAGTGTATGAGTTGATGCTTTCTTTGTTTTTGGATTTATCAAATTAAACATTTTTGCTACATCAGAAATATTAAAAAGTTTTTTTGTATCTTTAGTCATAAGTATTTATCTTTTTTTTTAACTTTTCTGATGGTTTAAAAATAACAATATTTCTTTCAGAAATTTCATAATTAATTTTATTTTTGGGATTTCTCCCTATTCTTTTATTTTTTTTTTTCAAAAAAAAAGTACCAAAATTTTTTATTTTAATAGTTTTATTAATAAAGATATTTGAAATTAAAATTGTGAACATATCGTTTACAATTTCAGCAATATAATTATTTGGTAGGCCAAGCTTAAAAAAAATATTATTAATTATTTCTTTTTTATGAATATTTCCTCTAATTGACTTCTTTATTAACATTGCTTAAATTGTTCTTAATTTTATTCATTAAATCACCTTTAATGATACGATAACATAAATCAATTGAGTAGTAGAATCCAATGGCATCTGTAGATCCATGGCTTTTGACAACCGGTCCTTTTAAACCTAAAAATATTGCTCCATTAAATTTTCTTGGATCTAATTTCTCTTTAAATTTTTTTAAAGCAAAAAATGAAAAAAGAATTGAAATTTTTGTAAAAAAATTTGACATCAATGATTTTTTTAGTGACTCAGTTATAAATTTAGCTGTTCCTTCTGCGGTTTTTAAAGCAATATTTCCTGTAAAACCATCGGTAACAATTATATTAGAATCTCCGTTTGTAATTTTGTTACCTTCAATAAATCCATTAAATTGAAAATCGCCGTATTTACTAATTTCTTTTAGTTTGGCGTAAGCCTTCTTTAATATTTCAGTACCTTTAATTTCTTCTGTGCCAATATTTAACAATGCAACTTTTGCAATTTCATCTGGAAATAAAGCTTTATATAAAGCAGCACCCATTTCAGAGAAATCAATTAAATTTTTTTCATCACATTCAACATTGGCCCCAAGATCCAAAACCACATTCACATTTTTTTCATTCGGCCATAAACCAGCTAGTGCAGGCCTACTAACAGATTCTATCATTTTAAGAAGCATTTTAGATAACACAAACAAAACACTTGTATTGCCTGCCGATAAAGTAATATCTGAATTTGATATTATTTGAGAATTAATTGAATGCCACATACTGCTATCTTTAGAATTTTTTATAGCTGTCAGTGGACTCTCTCCATCTGAAATAACTGTGCTTGATTTATAAATTTTATATAAATTAGATGAAATATTATATTTATCTAATTCTATATTAATTAAGTTTTCATCTCCATAGAGATTAAAAAAAATATCATTTTTATTTGGATTTTTTTTTAAAAATAAAGAAACCCCTTTAATATTTTTATAAGGAGCATTTTCACCACCCATTGCATCAATTGCAATTACGATTCTTTTATTCATAATTTATTATTATTTAAGACTATAGGTCTAAGATTTTTTTTCCGTTATAGTAGCCAGTTTTTAAATCAACATGGTGTGACAGTCTATATTCGCCGCTTTTTTTATCCTCAACAATATTGGGAGATTTAACACGATGATGTGATCGTCTCATATTTCTTTTTGAAGGTGTTGTTTTACGTTTAGGTACAGCCATTTATTTTATATTTGAAATTTATTTTACCTTTTAATACATTATTTATATCCAATTCAAAACAAAAATTATAAAAACTATTGAAATAATCAATTAAATCATCAATTAATAAAGAGCTATTGGTGCTCGCTAAATTGAAGTAGGTTTTTAAAATCTCACCATCAACCTCAAAAACTTCAGATTTAGATTTATTAATTTTAAGGAGTATATCGTAAAAAAATCTATTTAACATTTTCATTTTTTTATTTACGGCTATGTCTCCATAACCTAGCTCTCTAATATGATATTCAATATTTAAAAAAAAAAAATCAAAAATTTCTTGAGGAAACTCCTTTTTTTTTTTTTTAAAAATTATAAGTATTAAAGAAAAATGAACAAAAATAAGATTTATTCGAGTTTCAAAATTGTCCTTTAAAAGAATATCTTTATAAAAAAAAAAATTACGTGATAATTCAACAAATTTGTTATATAAAAGGTTGTTGTGACTTTGATAAAAAGAAATCATTATAAAAAACTTTATACCATATTTTTTTTATTTTTTTTAACTAACTGCCAGCTAAATGAAGTTAACAAGCCGCATGGAATCAATTTCTTAGAAAATAGGGAAAAAACTTTAGTAATTGGCAAGACTAATCAAAATGATGTGATAACCTTGATTGGCAACCCTCATTCATTGTCAATAAAAGATGAGGGTACTTGGCTTTATTTTGAAAGAACTATTTCTAGAGGTAAATTAATTAAATTAGGTCAAAACGTGCTAACAGAAAATAATGTTTTAGAGCTTAAATTTGACAAATATGGAATTTTGATCAGTAAAAAAATTTATGATAAAGAAAATATGAATGAGATTGCATATTCAACAAAAGAAACTGAAAATACGGTAATGCAAGAAAGTACCATTAATAAATTTTTGTCTAGTATAAGACAAAAAATGTATGGGAAAAAAAAATTTTAGTGTGAAATCGCAGCTAATAAAAGTAAAGCTACAATATTTGTAATCTTAATCATTGGATTAATAGCTGGACCAGCAGTGTCTTTATAGGGATCTCCTACAGTATCACCTGTGACAGCAGCTTTATGTGCTTCTGAGCCTTTTCCCCCAAAGTTACCATCTTCAATATATTTTTTGGCATTGTCCCAAGCCCCACCACCTGCTGTCATTGATATAGCAACAAATAAACCAGTTATAATTACGCCTAATAACATTGCACCTAAAGTAGATAAAGCTGCACTCATTCCACCAACTGGCAAAATAATAAAATATAAAACCACAGGAGATAAAACGGGCAATAAAGAAGGAATAATCATTTCTTTTATTGCTGTCTTTGTTAATAAATCTACTAGTCTACCGTAATCAGGTTTTCTTGTTCCTTTCATTATACCAGGAATTTTTTTAAATTGCCTTCTCACTTCAATAACAACAGCGCCTCCCGCTCTACCAACTGCTTGCATTCCCATTGAACCAAAAAGATAAGGTAGCATTCCCCCTAACAGCAAGCCAACAACTACAAAAGGATTGGATAAATCAAAACTTACTTTTACTCCTTCAAGTGCAGATCCTTTAATTGTAGAGAAAAATTTAATATCCTCAGTGTAAGCAGCAAACAAAACTAGAGCCCCTAAACCCGCTGAACCTATCGCATAACCTTTAGTCACAGCTTTGGTTGTGTTTCCTACGGCATCTAAAGCATCTGTAATTTTTCTTACATTTTTTGGAAGATTTGCCATTTGAGCAATACCACCAGCATTATCTGTAACTGGTCCATAGGCATCTAAAGCAACTACCATGCCAGTTAGTGCAAGCATAGAAGTAACTGCAATTGCTATTCCGTATATTCCAGCTAAACTATTGGTATAAAGAATACCAATCACAATAATTAATGCAGGTGCAGCCGTTGCTTCCATAGAAACTGCCAAACCTTGAATAACATTTGTTCCATGACCTGTTGTTGATGATAGAGCAATTGATTTAACTGGTCTATAATTTGCTCCAGTATAGTATTCAGTTATCCATATTAATAAACCAGTTATAATCAATCCAGCAACACCACACATATATAAATCTAATCCATTAAAACTTTTCTCTGAAAATTTAAAGATTGTTTCTAATCCTAGAATAGAGTCAGTAACTGGATATAAAATAATCAAGGATAAAATGGCCGTTATAACAAATCCTTTATAAAGAGCATTCATAATATTTTTAGATTTTCCTAATTTAACAAACCACGTGCCAATTATTGAAGTTAAAATACATGATCCGCCAATTGCTAAAGGATAAATCATCATGACAGGATTATTTGAAAAAAAAATAGACGCTAAAACCATAGTAGCTACGATTGTAACCGCATAAGTTTCAAATAAGTCTGCAGCCATACCGGCGCAATCGCCAACATTATCTCCAACGTTGTCAGCAATTACTGCAGGATTTCTTGGATCATCTTCTGGAATACCAGCTTCGACTTTTCCAACTAAATCAGCACCAACATCTGCTCCTTTGGTAAAAATTCCACCACCTAATCTTGCAAAGATTGAAATTAGCGAAGCACCAAATCCTAATGCTACTAACGCATCTATAATTTCTCTTTTTTCAACCTTGAATTCTAATAAAATATAATAATAAATTGCAATTGCTAAAAGAGCTAATCCAGCAACCAACAATCCTGTAATTGCACCAGACTTAAATGCCATTGTTAATCCAGCTTGTAAACTATTTCTTGAAGCTTGCGCAGTTCTAACATTTGCTTCAACCGAAATTAACATTCCAACATAACCAGCAACACCAGAAAGTGCTGCGCCAATAAAATATCCTAAACCAACAAGTGGACTAAAAAAATAAGTTACTATAGATAAAACAACTACACCTACAATTGCGATCGTTTTATATTGTCTCTTTAAATAAGCTTTAGCTCCTATTTGAATTGCTTCAGCAATATCTTGCATTTTTGCATTACCATCGCTTGAACTAAGAATTTGCGAAGAAAGAAAATAACTATAAACGATAGCTAAAAGACCTGCAAAAATTATTAAATATAAAATTTCGTTTACTGAATTCATAAAGATCATCATAATTGACAAATTAATCAATTAAAGGCAAGAAATAGTTTTAAATTATAATTTAAGAAAATTTAATTAGTTTTTCTTATATTTTTGGCAATTTTATCTAATATAGCATTAACAAATTTAATCTGTGCTTTTTCTAAAAAGAACTCAGATGTTTTGACATATTCACTAATTATAACTTTTACAGGATTATTATGCTTAAACAGAAGTTCAAAAACTGCAGCAAATATAATAATTTTCAATAACTTATCAGTTCTTTTAAAATCTAAATCTTCAGCTAAATACTTGGAAATAGTATCTTCAATTAAATCATTTCTTTCAATAGTTCCTTGAACAACATCCTTGATAAATTTTTTATAATTACTTTTAGGATATTCTATTTCAGCATCCAAGTTTAGAGAATTTCCATAAAGTTTTTGGATAATTCTAACTCTTGGACTTACGCTTTTTTTATTTGGCATTTAAAACTTCGCTCACTGCAATCGCTGCTTCGTAACCTTTATTAGCTCTTAATATAGATTGTTTCTCATTAAGACACGTAAGCAAAGCATTACCAATAGGCTTTTTGTGTAAAATAGAAAGTTGCATAATAGCATTAGTTATCGCAGAAGATATGAAATCAAAATTTGGCGTTGCGCCTTTGATAATAGATCCAACAGCTATAAATCCGTCAAATTTTTTAATATTTCTAGCTATAACAACTGGAATTTCAAAAGCGCCTGGCACTTCAAAAACTTTGTAATATATTTTTCTTTTAAAAAGTTCTTCGGTAGCACTTTTAAGAATATGAGAAGTTTTATTATATTTTGATCTGACTATACAAATCTTAATTTGTTTCATTATTTAATTATTTCTTGTTTAGTAATTTTAATTCCATACCCATCTAAGCCTATTATTTTTTTTTTTGATCTAGAGACCAATATCATGTTTTTTATTTTTAAATCTTTAATAATTTGAGCTCCAATTCCGTAGTACCTTAAAACATTGGTACTTTTGACGGTATCATTAATATTATTTTTTGTAATTTCCTTTTTAATTATTATCAATGCAAAATTACTATATTTAGATAAATATTTAACTGATTTTAAATACAATTGATCATTAATTTTTTGAAAAGGTTTAGAAATATTTATTGAAATAACTCTTACTCTTGTAGATTTTTTGGTATTAAGATTTCCTCTATTTAATACATAATGTTCTAAATTATCTAAACTATTTTTAAATATATATAAATTTAGAGGTCCAATATTTTTTATTTTTACAATTTTTTTAGAAATATTAGTTATAAATTTCTCATTTTTTAATCTATAAGAAATTAAGTCTTCAATACTAGCAATTTTTAAATTATGTTTTTTTGCAAATCGAATAAGGTCATCTAATCTTGCCATTCTTCCATCTTCGTTCATTACCTCACAAATAACAGAGCTTGGATTTAATTTTGCTAATTTAGAAATATCAACTGAAGCCTCGGTGTGTCCTGCTCGTTCCAAAACACCACCATTTCGCGCAACTAATGGAAAAACATGGCCCGGTGATACGATATCTTTTTTTTTTGCATTTTTATTAATTGCAACTCTTATTGTTCTCGCTCTATCAAAAGCTGATATACCAGTTGTTATGCCTTTTTTGGCTTCAATAGAAACTGTAAAGGCTGTTTGCATACGAGCTTTATTTACCGATGACATAAGTGGCAAAGATAGTTTGTCGACTTGCCTTTTTGTAAGAGCTAAACAAATAAGACCTCTTCCATTTTTAGCCATAAAATTTATATTTTTTGAATTTGCTTTTATTGCGGGTATTACTAAATCACCTTCGTTCTCCCTATTTTTACTATCAACTAAAATAAATATTTTACCTTTTTTTGCATCTTGAATAATTTGACTTATTGACGATAACGCAAATTTTTTCATTTTATTTTTTTAAATTAATTAAATATTTACTAAAAATGTCAAATTCGATGTTTACGTGCTCATATTTTTTTAATTTAATTAAATTTGTTAATTTAAGAGTATGTGGAATTATGTTTACCTCAAATTGATTTTTTACAACTTTTGATAAAGTTAAAGATACGCCGTTTATTGATATTGACCCTTTAGAAATTAAATATTTTTTAAAAACATTATTAATTACAATTCTAAGAATCCAAGTTTTGTCTAATATTAAAATTTTAGAAATTTTACCTATAGTATCAATGTGACCCTGAACATAATGACCAGAAATTTTTGTTTTGTAATCTAAAGATTTTTCAATGTTAACAAGGCTACCTTCCTTAATAAATTGAAAATTAGTTTTTTTAAGAGTTTCCTTTGATAGATAAAAAGTTATATTTTTTTTTTTAATTTTTATCAAAGTTAAACAGACTCCGTTACAACTAATTGAGCTGCCTATTTCATTTTTTTTAAATGACAAGATAGTCTTTAAAGTGATTTCAATAGAGTTTTTTCCTCTTAAAACATGATTTACTATTCCTGTATTATAAATAATTCCATTAAACATTATAATTTAATCTTATATAGACTGTCTTCTTTAAGATTTATATTAACTCTATTTTTTTTAAAAAGTTTAATTTTTTTAATATTAAAAAGATTAGTTTTATTTGATCCGTTAGTAGAAAGATTATTACTCGATTTAAATAAATATAAATTTTTAATTAGTTTTAATTTTAATAATTGACTTAAAAAAGTACTTCCCGTCTCAACAAAAACTCTGCTAAAACCCAGCATTTTAATATTGTAAAAAATTCTTTTAAAATCAAAGTCATGATCATTAGAATTATTAAATTTTAAAATTTTAACACCTTTATTCTTAAAAAAATTCTCTTTCACAATATTATTTGAGTGTGTGAAAATAAAAATTTTTCTTTCTATATATTTAAATAATTTTAAATTTTTTTTAATCTTTAAATATCTATCCAAAATGATTAGAACCGGCGTTTTTTTTTCCAATCCTTCTATTCTGCAATCTAATTGGGAATTATCATTATTTATTGTTTCTGCTGTTGATAATAGACAATCATATTTAGATCTTAGAAAATTACCTATATTCCTTGATTTAATATTTGTTATCCATTTTTTTTTTTTATTTATTGTAAAATTGTCTTTTGATATTGCTAATTTTGCATCAACTAATGGCAATTTCTTTTTTGATTTTAAAAAATAACTTTCATAAAAAATTTCTGCTAGCTTTTTATTTATAAATCTTTTAACAATTATTTTTTTTTTTTTTAAATTTTTAAAAGCTTTGTTTCTGGATCGTGGATCAATATCGTTTATAGCAAATATAACTCGTTTAATTTTTTTTGTAATTATTTTGTTAATGCAAGGTGGAGTTTTTCCATAGTGACTACATGGCTCTAAAGTTACATACAAATCAGAATTTTTATAATCCAATTTTTTTTTTAATGCGTTTGTTTCTGCATGAGGTCTCCCATTTTGAGATGTACGTCCGACAGAGATTACAGAATTATTTTTTACTATAACGCATCCAACTGACGGGTTAGGCCCTGTTGATCCTAAATTTATTTCAGCTTGCTGAAATGCAAGTTTTGTATAAAAATAATCTTTATTCTGATTTATAAACATTTAAGTTACCAACAAATTGTTCGAAGTCTTTTGCTTCCTTAAATTTTTTATATACAGAAGCAAAACGAACATAGGCAACTTGATCTAATGTCGAAAGACCATCCATAATGAATTTTCCTATTGTTGATGTTGGTATTTCACTCTCACCAAGTCCTTCTAAATTTCTAACTAATTTTGAAATAAATTTTTCAATAGTCTCATTATCGATTGGTCTTTTTCTTAAGGCTATTCTTATTGATTTTGAAATTTTATCTCGATCGAATGGCGCCCTTTTTCCATTTCCTTTAATTACTGTAAGCTCTTGAAATTGAACTCTTTCAAAAGTGGTAAATCTTTCTTTTCTTTCACAACCGCATAGCCTTCTTCGTTTAATAGCAGTACGATCTTCCGTAGGCCTAGAGTCGATGACAGATGTATCTTTTTCTTTACAAAATGGACAAAGCATAGTTATTTTTAATCTATAGACTACTATATATAGGAAAAGATTTACAAAGATCAATTACCTCTTTTTGCACTTCATTTTCTGCTTTGGAATTGTTTTCTCTATTTTTAGCAAGTTCTGTAAGTATTTTTGAAATTAATTGCCCAATTAAGACAAATTCTTTTTCACCAAAACCTCTTGTAGTAGATGCTGGTGTTCCTAGTCGGATACCTGACGTAACCATTGGACTTTCTGTGTCAAATGGAATTGCATTTTTATTGCATGTAATATTGGCTTTACCCAAACTTTCCATTGCAAGTTTTCCAGATAATTTTAAATTTCTTAAATCTAACAACATTAAATGTGTGTCTGTGCCTCCAGAAAAAATTTTAAATCCGTTTTTAATTAAAGTACCAGAAAGAGTTTTCGCATTTTCTATAACTTTTTGTGCATAATCTTTAAAACTTTGGTCTAATGCTTCTTTAAAACAAACTGCTTTAGCAGCAATAACATGCATTAATGGCCCACCTTGTAAACCAGGAAATATTGCGGAATTAAATTTTTTAATTAAATCTTCACTATTAGTTAAAATTATTCCTCCACGAGGTCCTCTTAAAACCTTATGTGTTGTTGATGTAACAACATCTGCATAGTCAACTGGGTTTGGATAAACTCCACCTGCAACAAGACCAGAAAAATGTGCCATATCAACTAAAAGATAAGCTTTAACTTTATCGGCTATTTTTCTAAATTTTTTAAAATCAATAATTCTTGAATAAGCACTGCCACCAGCAATTATTAGTTTTGGATTATTTTCTAATGCAAGTTTTTCAACACTTTTATAATCAATTAATCCTGTTTCTGGGTTTACATCATAATGTTTAGCATTAAACCATTTTCCAGATTGCGCTGGTTTAGCTCCGTGCGTTAAATGACCGCCAGAATTTAAACTCATGCCTAGTATTGTGTCACCAGGTTTTATAAGAGCTAGATACACTGCGCCGTTTGCTTGTGCACCTGAATGGGGTTGAACATTAGCAAACTTACAATTAAAAAGTTTTGTTACTCTTTCTATAGCCAAATTTTCGGCAATATCCACAAATTCACATCCTCCGTAATATCTTTTTCCGGAATAACCTTCTGCATATTTATTTGTTAAAACTGAACCTTGAGTCTCAAGAACAGCTCTTGAAACATAATTTTCAGATGCAATAAGTTCAATATGATTTATTTGTCTATTGTATTCGCTGCTTATAGACTGATAAAGATCTTTGTCACTAATTGCTAACTCTCTATTAAAAAAATTATTTAAATTTTCTTTGCTCATAAATTAAATTTTATTTAATCTTTTTTGATGTCTTCCACCTTGAAATTTAGTATTAAAAAAATAATTAATAAAGTTAAAAGCTTCTTTTGACTTAAGCATTCTAGAACCTAAACAAATAATATTTGCATTATTATGTTGTCTAGAAAGTATAGTGCTTTTCCTACTATAACATTGTGCTGCTCGAATACCTTTAAATTTATTTGCTGTAATAGCCATTCCTGTCCCAGATCCACAAACTAAAATTCCTCCATCGCTCTTCTTTGATAACACTCTTTTAGCTAATTTTTTCGCATAATCTGGGTAATCTACGGGTTCACTTGCTAAAGGACCCAGATCTATTACCGGGACATCTTTCTTTATTAAAAAGTCTTTAATCTTTTCCTTTAATTGGTAACCGGCATGGTCAGAAGCTATGCAAATTTTTGAAAATAACATTTATATTATTATATTTTTAATTTACTTAATTACTTTTATATATAGCAATAATATTATAATTACTAAAACATTAAAGTTTATAAAAAACATGAAAACACTTGGCACATATCCAGGTCTCAGAATGAGAAGAAATCGAAAAACAGATTGGATTAGAAGGCTTGTTTCTGAACACAATTTGTCTACGAATGATTTAATTTTACCTTTATTTGTAAAAGAAGGTATTTTAAAAAAAGAGAGCATCGACTCAATGCCAAATGTTTTTCGTTATTCAATAGATGAATTGGCTCGAGTAGTCGCGAAAGCTTGTAAATTAAAAATTCCTTTAATAGCTCTTTTTCCCTACACTGAACGAAAAAAAAAAGACTCACAAGGCAAGGAGGCTCTTAATAAAAATAATTTAATATGCAAAGCTTTAAGAAAGTTAAAAAAAGAGTTTAAAAACGATATTGGTATAATGTGTGATGTTGCTCTTGATCCTTATACAAGTCATGGGCACGATGGAGTTTTAAAAAATGGTATTATTGATAATGATTTAACAATAGAAATTTTAATAAAACAATCTTTACTTCAAGCTGAAATGAAATGCGATATCATAGCTCCTTCAGACATGATGGATGGAAGAATTGGAAAAATTCGAAATGCTCTAGATAAAAAAGGTTTTAAGGATACTCAAATTGTTTCGTACGCCGTTAAATATGCATCCCATTTTTATGGACCTTTTCGAGAAGCTGTTGGTTCGAAAAAAAATTTAAAGGGCGATAAAAAAACCTATCAAATGGATTTTAGAAATTCTAGTGAAGCCCTAAGAGAAGTAGCCTTAGATATTAAAGAGGGTGCAGATATTGTTATGGTAAAACCAGGCTTACCCTATTTAGACATAATAAGATCAATAAAAGATAATTTTAAGATTCCAATTTTTTCTTACCAAGTATCTGGTGAATATTCCTTAATTAAAAATGGAATTATAAAAGGAATTATAAATAAGGAAGCTATATTAGAAAGTCTGATCTCTTTAAAACGTGCTGGCTCGAATGCTATCGTAAGTTATTTTTCTCTAGAAATAGCTGATCAATTAAAATAATTTTCTAAAACTATTCTTGATTTAGGCATAGTTAAATTATTTGGAAAAAAAAATTTATTAGCCAATATTTCTCTTGTAAAACTTAAGGCTGTTAAGATTTGTTTATTTTCTAAATTATCTACTTTTTTATTTGTTAATAAAAATATAGGAACTTGATATTTTATATTATCAATTTCAACACTTTTATATTTATGTGTTTGATGGTCTTTTAAAAAAAATTGATCAAGAAAAGGATCAAACCCAAGCTCCTTTAATAACGTAAGTTCCCAATAAATATAGTTAATGATCCAAGTTTCCTTATCAAAATTATTTAATAATTCATCTAATGCTATATATAAATTTTTATAGGGTTGTGAGTCAGGAAGTATAAGATTCAAAATTGAAGATATCGATAATAAAGCTGAAGTTCGTTTTTTATCATTAAAGTACTTGGGAGAAATAGCTGTTATGAGCTCTGTTTTAAAGTTGCCTAATCTATTTTCTGATTTTGATGAATAAATGATAAATATCTTATTTGAGATTTGTAAAAAATTTTTAATTTTTCTTGAATTGCCTCCGTGAACAATGCCACTTACTTTACCTTTCATATTAGTAAAGACATTTATAATATTCGCATTTTCGCGAAACTTTATTTTTGAAAGTAAAAAACCCTGATCTTGCCAATTCATGATTGAATTTTTAAATCAGCTAATAATTTTTGAGCAGCATTTTGTTGAGCATTTTTTTTTGATGTACCAGAAGCATAAAACTTTTTAGAATTTTTAATTTGAACTTCAACTTTGAAGACGGGTCTATGTTGAGGACCTGACTGTTTTTTAATTATGTATACTGGTAACAATTTAAATTTTTTAAGACTATATTCTTGTAATTGCGTTTTGGAATCTATTTCAGTTTCAATTGATTTTTCTAAAAATTCACTCCAAATATTTAATATAAATTTTTCAGTTATTTGCAATCCTTGATCTAAAAATATTGCACCCAGTAAAGCCTCTAAACCATCACTAAAAATTTTATCAGAGGACTTATTAGGGCTTTTATGCGAATCTCCAGTAGTAATATATTTTTTTAGCTCTAGTTTTTTCGCTACATGAAGACAAGTTTTTTTATTTACTAAATTTGCAAATTTTTTATCGATTGTTCCTTCATTATCATTTGGATAAATTTTTAAAAGAGTATTTGCTAATACTAGTCCTAAAACTCTATCACCTAAAAATTCTAATTTTTCATTATTAACGGCACTATTATTACTTTTGTGTATTAAACTTTTTTCTAAAAGTGTTTTGTCTTTAAATTTAATACCTATTTTTTGTTCTAATTTAGATAAATGCTCCATCATGTTAATGATTTGAAAAATCTTTCAATTCTTAGAGAATTATTCCAATTCCAAAATTTAAATATACTACCTGACACGGTATCATTAGAGAAAAAAATTAATGACGCTTGTCCAACTAAGTTTTCACTAGCAACATATCCAACACTCGAAAGATATCGGCTATCCTTTGAACAATCTCGGTTATCACCTAAAAAAAAGAAATGATTTTCTGGAACTTTATATTCATCAGTATTTTGCATGGATCCTAATTTATTGTAAACAGCAGTATATGTTTTGCCATTCGGTAATGTTTCTTTAAAACTAATAACTTCTGGTGATAAATCTCCGCATCTTATTTTATTTAAATTTTTAGCTTCGGTTCTAAGAATTTCTTTTTGATTTAAAAATAATTTGCCATTTTTAAATTGTATTGTATCGCCAGGTAATCCAATTAACCTTTTAATATAGTCTGTTCTATTATCTACTGGTGTCTTAAATACAACTAAATCTCCATATTCAGGACGTTTATCTAAAATTCTTCCGAAAAAAAATGGTGGACTAAATGGAAATGAATGTTTGCTATAACCATAGATGTACTTTTTTACAAATATACGATCGCCAATTAAAAGTGTTGGCTCCATAGATGACGATGGAATATAAAATGGTTGAAAAAATAAGGATCTGATTATTACTGCAATTACTAAAGCATAAAATAAAGTTTTTAAATTTTCAAAAATAATTACTAAGAATTTTTTTTTCATTAAAAAGTTATAATTACCATAGCTAAAGCGTATTTGCGCTCGTCAGAGATTGTTAAAAAAATTTTATATTTTTTCTTTAAAATTAGTCTGACAATGGACTTTGTCTTACCAGATAGTTCAATATAAGGTTTACCATTTTTATCATTAATTATCGATATTTCCTTGAAAGATAAACCTTTAGATATTCCTGTACCTAATGCTTTAGAAAAAGCTTCTTTTGCAGCAAATCTTTTAGCGTAACTTGCAATTCTATTAGATTTAGTTTCTATAATTTTTATTTCTTTGCTTGAAAATAATTTTTTTTTAAAAGTGTTATTTTTTAATAATTTTTGTATCCTGCTTATATCAATAATATCAGAACCTACTCCGTATATGGGCATATCAACCTATAAGTTTTTTAAATTGTTTTATAACCATAGGAAGCCCAACATAAATAGATTCGCCTATTAAAAAATGTCCTATATTAAATTCTTTTATTTTTTTTATTTTTGAAATTATTTTAGCTGAATGATAAGTTAGACCATGACCGGCATGAACTTCTAAACCCAAATCAGATGCAAGATTTACTGCATTAATAATTTTTTTAAACTCAGATTTATAGGATTTTTTTTTGTTTATTAGATTGCATATCTTTCCAGTATGTAATTCAATGCAGTCAACATTTAATTCAAAAGAAATTTTAACATCTTCAATTTTTGGCTCAATAAACAAACTTACACGAGATCCATTTTTCTTTAATCGTAAAATAATTTTTTTTAGAAAATTTTTTTTATAATTTAAGTTAAGTCCGCCTTCGGTGGTAATTTCTTTTCTTTTTTCTGGGACTATACAAACAAAATTTGGTTTGTGCTTCAAAGCAATGTTTAACATCTCTTTTGTTGCTGCAATTTCTAAATTTAATGGTATTTTAAGTTTTGATTTTATTTCCCTTAAATCCATATCATTAATATGTCTTCTATCTTCTCTTAGATGTATAGTAACAGAGTGAGCTCCACATTTTTGAGCAATGATTGCTGCACGTAATGGACTTGGATATTTCTCACCTCTTGCATTTCTAACCGTTGCAACGTGATCTATGTTTACACCAAGTCTTATTTTGTTCATTTAAGATCTCTGCTGCCAGGTTTAGTTGCAGGTATCAACTTTAGATCTTTTGGTAACTCATTTTCTTTATAAGTTGGTATATTTATCTGTAGCTGGGAGACTATTTTCTTATTTAACATCGAAGTACCATTTGACCTATCTATTAAACAGGCAAATCCTAATAGATTTGCATTTGAATCTTTTATTAATTTCGAGCACTCTAAACTAGATTTCCCAGTTGTAATAACGTCTTCTACAACTAAAACTTTTGCATTCTCTAATATTTTAAATCCTCTTCTTAATTTGAATTCACCATTTACTCTTTCTGAAAATATTGCTACTTTTTTTAATAATCTTCCTATTTCATACCCAATAACAATACCACCCATTGCAGGTGAAAGTATCAGATCAATATTATTGAACTCTTTTGAAATTTTATCAGCTAGTGAATTGCAAAATTTTTCTGCTTTATGCGGGTTACTTAATAATTGAGCACATTGAACATATTGAGGACTATGTAAACCAGAAGAAAGAATGAAGTGTCCGTCTATTAATGCATTAGTTTCTTTTAAAATTTTTAAAGAATCTTTGTATGAAAGCATTTTTTTTCTCTTTGTGTCTAATAATCTTAAATATTAAGTTTTTCTGTTTGATTTGACTTATCAAGTTTGTAAAGTTTTTTAAATCATTTATTTGTAAATCAAAAGAGAATTGAAGAAATTTATCTTTTTTTTTCAGCAACTCCACGTTTAGTATGTTGCTTCCATTTAAGCCTATTAAAGTACTAACTTCACCTAAAACACCTGGTTGATCTGGCAAATCTACAACTAATGTACTTGTGTATTCTTTTTTTTTTTTGAAATTAGATTTTCAGATTTATCCTGCCAATACCTTCTAATTGCTGCCCTAGCTTTCCCCGTTTTAGAGGATGAAATCCAATGTAACGAAGGTGATACATTTTTTGAGTTTATAATTTCTACCGTATCACCATTGTAAAGATGAGTTTGTAAAGCTGACTCTTGACCATTTATTCTACATCCAATTGCTGTATTTCCAATATTAGTATGAACAGCGAAAGCAAAATCTATTGGTGTGGCATCTTTAGGAAGCTTTATAACGGCTCCTTTTGGTGTAAAACAAAAAACATTTTCTTGAAACATCTGAAGTTTTGTAAATTCATAATAATGATCTAGACTATTATCTGTTTCCATTATTTCAACTAGATCTCTCAACCAATCATACTCTTTCAAGGAAAGATCAGATAATTTTTCAGATGATTTATAATTCCAGTGTGATGCAATTCCTCTTTCGGCAAAATCATGCATTTCATGTGTTCTTATTTGAATTTCAATTCTTTGTTTTTTTGGTCCAATTATTGCGGTATGTATTGACTGATATTTATTTATTTTTGGAGTTGAAATATAATCTTTAAATTTTAAAGGTATAGCTGAATAAGAGCCATGAAGTATACCAAGTGTTTTATAGCAATCTTCAATGGAGTCCACGATAACTCTAAAACCAATAATATCAGTTAAATGTTCTAAAGAAATTTTTTTATTTTGAATTTTTCTCCAAATAGAAAAAGGTGTTTTTTCTCTGCCGGTTAGAATTGCTTTAATTCCTTTTTCTTTCAAAGCTGAAATAAGTTCACCAGAAATTAATTTAAAGTTATCAGTCCGATTATCTTTAATATATTTTAATCTTTCTACAATTAAATTTCTAGCATCACTATTTAAAACTGCAAAAGATAAATCTTCTAATTCGTCTCTTATTAAATTCATTCCCATTCTATCTGCTAGAGGTGCATAAATTTCCATGGTCTCTTTAGAAATTCTTTTTTTTTTATCTTCCGAAGTAAATGAAGCAATGGTTCTCATATTATGTAATCGATCAGCTAATTTTACCAACAAAACTCTTATATCTTTAGACGTTGCTAGAATTAATTTTCTAAAATTTTCTGCTTGAGAATTTTCACTGGCTTTATTTTCTAAAGCTGAAATCTTTGTGACACCATCAACTAAATCAGCTACTTCCTTGCCAAATTCTTGCAAAACTATATCGTATGTTGCTTTAGTGTCTTCAATTGTGTCGTGCAATAATCCTGTAATTATTGTAGCGCTATCTAATTTAAGTTCAGCTAAAATATCTGCAACGGCTATAGGATGAACCACATAGGGAAGTCCAGATACTCTTTTTTGATTTTTATGCGCTTCTAAGGCAAAATTATAAGCTTTATTTAATGGTCCAATATTTGAAAATTTATTATAAGATTGAATTTTATTTAAAAGCTGGTCTGAACTATTCATTGATCAATTATAACACTTTCATTTAACCTTGTAATCTCATTCCTTAGTTCAAAATTAAGTTTTTTTATTAAAAAATCTATTTTTTTGTTAAATACAGGATGTAACCAATTAGGGGATATTTCTCTTAATGGATAAAGAACGAAATTTCTCAAATGAGCTCTTGGATGAGGTAGAACTATTTGATTGGTATTTATTATTTTACTGTAATAATCAATTATATCAATATCGCAAGTTCTTGGCTGGTTTTTTAAAGTTCTATTTCTTTGAAGTTTTTTTTCAATTGTTTGAAATATCTTAATCAAGGACTCTGGTTTCTCTTTGGTATCAATACTTAAAGAAATGTTTAAAAATTTAGGATTTTTTTTGTTAGGATATGAAGGTGTTTCATAAATATTTGATATTTTTAAAATTTTAAATTTATTTGCAGTTATCAATTGAATAGTTTTTTTAAGATTATAAAACCTATCACCTTTCAATGAATTTAAATTTGATCCAATATTGATATAAATCATTTTTTTGTAGCACTAAAAATTCTTTGCTTTTCTCTAGTCCAGTCTCTTTTTTTCTTAACTTGCCTTTTGTCGTAAAGTTTTTTACCTTTTACAATAGCTATTTGAATCTTAGCTTTTCCTTTTTGAAAATATAATTTTGTTGGTACTAGAGTTAAACCTTCTTGATTAATTCTTCCGATCAGTTTGTTAATCTCTTTTCTTTTAAATAATAATTTTCTATCACCTTTTGGATCATGATTGTTATAACTTGACTGTCTATATAGTGGTATATGAGAATTAATTAAAAATATTTCTCCATTTTTGTCTGCCGCATAAGAGTCCGCGATACTTGCCTTGCCTTCCCGTAAAGATTTAACTTCTGATCCTTTCAAAGAGATACCCGCTTCTATAAGTTCTAAAAAAAAATAATTGAAGCTTGCTTTCCTGTTTAGACAAATAATTTTTTGTCCAGGAATATCTTTTTGTTTCATTAAATTAATTTTGCGTACTGTAAAGCTTCTTTAACAATTTTTTTAGTACTCTCAGTGACTTGAACTAATGGCAACCTAACATCGTCGGGCGCAAGACCTAATAAAGAAGCAGCATATTTAACAGGTGAAGGATTACTTTCTATGAAAAGAGATTTGTTTAATGGTATTAAAATTTTATTTATTTCTTCAGCTCTGGCTTGAAGATTGTGATCATTTCTTGATAGTGATGCATTTTGCATTTCTGAACATAGTTTAGTTGCAACATTAGCAGTAACACTTATGCATCCTCGACCACCTCTTTTATTGAACTCTATAGCATTGCTATCTTCTCCGGTCAGCATAATGAGATCTTTACCCATAGCTCTATATTGTTGATCAGCACGATCTAAATCACCTGTTGCATCTTTAACTCCTGCAATATTTTTTAATTCAAAAAGTCTACTCATTGTATCGACTGTCATATCAATTACAGATCTTGAAGGTATATTATAAATTATTATTGGTATGCCAACATTGTCATTAATTTTTTTATAATGTTGATAAAGACCTTCTTGTGTAGGCTTATTATAATACGGAGTTACAATTAATAGTCCATCTGAGCCAGCTTTTTCAGCGTACCTCGAAAGATCAATAGCTTCAGCTGTTGAATTTGAACCTGAGCCAGCAATTACAGGTATTTTGCCCTGACATTCATTAACGGATAAACTTATTATTTTTCGATGCTCATCATGTGAAAGAGTTGGTGACTCACCAGTCGTACCACCTGGCACTAATCCGTGTGTACCATTTTTTAAATGATGATGAATTAAATTTATATAATTTTCTTCATCTAATTTATTGTTTTTAAAAGGTGTAATTAATGCAACAATTGATCCTTTAAACATATAATAAAATAATATAATTAAATTTAATTGTAAATTTTATGCCTAATTTTAATAATAGTCTAGTAAATTTAATAACTATTTCATTTATATTTTTTCTATTTACATTTTTAAAAGCAGATAATAATGAATTTATTTTACCTAAAAAAAAAATTATTCAATTAAACTCAGAAATAAAAGAAATTAAAAAAGAATATAAAGTTAGTGAAAGAAATAATGTTTTAAAAAATCAAAATATAGAAGATAAAAATTTACCACGAAAAAAACCTAATAATAATCAAACTACAACAATAAACGATCCTGAAAAAAAAAAATCTGAAATTTCTGAGATCAAAAAAATAGAAATTATTAGTAAAGAAATTAATGACAAGATAAAACCAGAAATAAGTGTTGTTCAAAATATTTTTTTATATCCAACCAAAAAACCTCTTACATTTAAAACTTTTGATGTACCAACAATAGAAAAATCTGAAATATTAAATGATAAAGATTATATATTAGCAAAAGAAGTATTTGATTTAATAGAAAAAAATAAATGGAATGATGCAATAATTTTAAGTAAAAAATTTGATGATAAAGAAGTTATTAATTTAGTTAATTGGTTGCTTCTTAAAGAACAGGAAAACCAAGCAACTTTTAATGATTATTATGAATTTATTTTAAAAAATCCAGACTATCCAAGAATTAATCGCTTAAGATATTTAGCTGAACATAAAATATTACTTAAAAATTCATCCCCTAGAGCTATTATAAACTGGTTTGAAAAAGAGTTACCTTCGAGTGGTGTGGGTAAAATTAAACTTGGTGAAGCTTATCTTGAAATGGGACAAAACGAATTAGCTGCGAATTTAATTAAAACTGGATGGATAGACGCTGATTTATCACCTGACGATCTTAAGTATTATAAAAATAAATTTAATAATATTCTAAAAACAGAAGACCATTTAAAGAGAGCTGATTATCTAGCATGGAATGATCAATATTGGGACTTAAAAAGAATGCTATCTTATTTACCTCAAAATGAAAGATTGCTTTATAATGCAAGGTTTATTCTAAAAACTAATTCAAGTGGAGTTGATCAGGCAGTTGCTGATGTTCCTGAACAATTTAAAAAAGATTTGGGCTTACAATTTGATAGGTTGAAATGGAGAGTTAGAAGAAATCGGCTAGAAGGATCTGTAGAAATTTTAAAAAACTTTCATGGAGAGGAAACTTTAAAATATGCAGAAAAATGGTGGAATCTTAGAGAAAATATTGCAAGAGATTTGATTTTTGAAAAAAAATATTCTGAGGCTTACGAAGTTTCTTCAAACCATCATTTATCAGAAGGACCAGATTATGCAGACGCCGAGTGGATATCAGGATGGCTTGCATTAAGTTTTTTAAATGAAACAGATCTTGCTATAAAGCACTTTATAAACTTTTATAGCAAAGTTGGATATCCCGTAAGCTTATCTAGAGGCGCATATTGGCTAGGTTTAGCTTATGAAAAAAAAGCTGATCAAGAAAAAGCTCTGAACTTTTTTAAAGAAGCTTCAAAATTTTCAAATACATTTTACGGTCAACTATCTTACATTAAAATTAAATCTGCCCAACCTTTTCAAATTCCTACAGATTTTACTGTAAAAGATGGTTACGAAAATGAGTTTAATAAAAATAAACTAATCAAACACGTTAAACTTTTAAAAGAATTAGACAAATCTAAGTTTAGCAAAGATATTATTAAACATTTAGCAAGTTTAAATATAGATAATGGCAGCGAAGTTTTGGCTGCAAAATTAGCAACTGAAGTAGGTAGATTTGATTATGCAATTCAAGTTGCCAAAGAAGCTTCTTATGAGAAAAGATTTATAAATTTTTACAATTATCCTGTAATTAATACACAAGGAGAAATTAATAATAAGAAAATGCCTGCGCCAGAATTAATTTTAGCTATCATAAGACAGGAAAGTGAGTTTGACTCAAGGGCAAATAGTTATGTAGGCGCTCAAGGTTTAATGCAACTTATGCCGGCAACTGCTAAACTAGTTTCTAAAAACATTGGTGTAACCTATAATAAAGATTCACTTCAAAAAGATTCTAATTATAATGTTAAATTAGGTACCTATTATATTAATTCACTTCTTGATGATTACGATGGAGTATATCCATTTGCTATTGCAGCTTATAACGCAGGTCCAAATAGAGTTAAGTTATGGATAAAAAAATATGGCGATCCTAATAGAAAAGAAATAAGTTTTGTTGACTGGATAGAATTAATAAGATTTGAAGAAACACGAAATTATGTCCAAAGAGTAATTGAGAATATTAATGTCTATAAATTTTTATTAAATGGAAATAAACAATTTCAAATAGATAATTATTTTAGAGAATGAGCATAAGTGGCGGAAGCGGTGGG
>SXGQ01410912.1_pt1 | contig 29564 bp, 28 predicted proteins | sample 3178371 | NCBI WGS metagenome assembly SXGQ01 (sample SAMN11356859, study PRJNA531348) | freshwater metagenome | isolation source: freshwater sample F1-20 | place: China: Fuxian Lake, Yuxi | collected 2017-12-25
AGCCTTTGAATATCAGAGATCGCGAGGCGATTATAATTCTTAAGAATTTTTTGACTTTAGAAAGAAGGGTTTCGACTTGAATATCAGTTAATTGAACACCTTCAATTCTAGTGCTGGAGGCAATTGATTCAATCGTTGCCGATTTTTTAAGCATCTTTAGGCGATCCATCGAGAGAGTATTAATAGCTCTCCATTTGCCCTTAAACTCATCAATTTCACTGATAAGATTTAATATTTCGTTGGTAATCTTGACTTGGTAATTGATCATAAATTTTTTTTACGATTAAAATCATCAACTTGAATATAAACCAAAAATCTCAAAATGTCCATAAAAATGTCCAATTATGTCCAATTATTGAAGCGAAAAAGATTTTATATTTTAATTAATTAGCAATTTTATTTTGAATATTAATGGCGTTTTCGCCTTATCCACCAAGCCACCAAGCCACCTGCAATCACAGAGAAAATTGAGCCAGCGATAACGCCGATTTTGGCGTCGTCGAAATTTTTTAAATCATTCGAAAAAGCCAATGAGGCGATGAAAAGACTCATGGTAAATCCAATCCCCGTGAATAAACTAGCGCCGTAAAATTCAATCCAATTGGTGCCTCTCGGCAATTTGGCGAGACCAAATTTTAATGATAAAAAAGCGCTTAACATGACACCAATTTGCTTGCCAAAAAATAATCCAAATGCAACGCCAACAATGATTGGCGACGAAATTTTTTCCAGCGAAAAACCTTCGATACGAACACCGGAATTGGCGAAAGCAAAAATTGGCAAAATGAAAAAATTGACCATCGACGAAATTTTGTGAGCAATTTTTTCTAAAAAATTATTTTTGCCAATTTTTAATGGAATAAATAATGCCAAAATAACTCCCGCTAAAGTGGCGTGGAGCCCTGATTTCAATATCATCAACCACAACATCAATCCTAGCAAAATATAGAGAAAAATTTTCGAAGAATTGCGTGAATTTAAAATTATTAAACCAACTAAAGCTAAGCAAGCGTAGCCCAAATAAAATATTTCAATTTTTTGCGAATAAAAAATGGCGATGATTAAAATGGCGATAAGGTCGTCAATCACTGCGAGCGCGACGATAAAAATTTTCAAAGAATCGGAAAAGGTTTTGCCAAAAAGCGTTATAAAACCATAAGCAAAAGCGATGTCGGTGGCACAGGGAATCGCCAAACCACGCATATTTTCGGGAATATTTTGATTAAAATATGCAAAAATTAACATCGGGGCCACCACTCCTCCAACCGCACAAATCAAGGGTAAAGCCATTTTTTTCTTGGAAGAAAGTTCGCCGATTAAAATTTCCGATTTCAATTCAAGTCCAATTAAAAAAAAGAAAATTGCCATTAAAAAATCATTGATCCAATCACGTAAAGTCAAGACTTTGTATATTCCGAACAATTCTAAATTTAAATCAATATTTTGATTAAAAAAATCTTGATAAATTAAAAAATTTTTAGAATTAGAAATAATTAAAGCACAAAGAGTGACAAAAATTAGAGTCAAGCCAACCGCCATTTGCGATTGAAAAAAACTTTTTAACAAATTTTTTTTAAAAATTTTTTTCATGAATTTTTTGCGTTAAAAAGAAAAATTTTCACCAAGATAAACCTTACGAACATCTTGATTATCAATAATTTCTTGGCGATTGCCCGCAAATAAAATTTTACCATCATAAACTATATAGGCTCTATCAACAATTGATAAGGTTTCGCGAACATTATGATCGGTAATTAAAACTCCAATGCCACGATCTTTAAGATGCGAAACCATCGCTCGAATATCATTAACCGCTATCGGATCAACACCCGCAAAGGGCTCATCGAGAAGAATAAAAGATGGATCAGTTGCCAAAGCACGAGCAATTTCAGTACGTCTTCTTTCGCCCCCCGAAAGTGCCAACGCATGGGATTTGCGAATGTGAGTAATTGAAAATTCCTCTAACAATTCCTCTAATTTTTCTTTTCGTTTATTTTTGTTTGGCTCAACAATTTCAAGTACCGCCATAATGTTTTCTTCAACATTCATGCCTCGAAAAATCGAAGCTTCTTGCGGTAAATAACCGATTCCAAGCCTTGCCCTTTGATGGATCGCTAAATTTGTAATATCAGCCTCATTTATAAAAATATTACCTTTATCCGCCTTCACCAAACCAACAATCATATAAAAAGTTGTAGTTTTTCCAGCACCATTTGGACCAAGCAATCCAACAACTTCGCCTTGATTAATTTCAATCGAAATATCACGAATCACAAACTTATCGCCATATGATTTGGAGATATTTTTTGCCAATAAAATTTTATTTATCATTCTTTTTAAAATATTTTTTTTGCTCTTTTAAATCGTCGCCGATTATTATTGTTACTCGATCGTCGCCGTTTTTATAATTATTTTTTTCAGAATTATTGGAAATTTTTTCTCCAATAAAATTACCTTTTTTAGTTTTTAAATCATAACTAAATTTATCGCCAGTTAAAATTGAAGTACCATTATTTACGATAACATTTTTTTCGAGAGTAAAAATATTTTTATCCGGAAAAAAATTTGCCAAATCGGAACTTGCAACAAATTCATCATTAAACATTTTAACATCGCCAAAGGCTTTAATTTCCTTGATATTGGAATTATTGTTTTTTATAACTTCATTGCTCGCTTTATCAATATAAAAAACCTCCATTTTATTTGAAAGAAGAGAGACGTCATCCCTTTCGACAACGACATTGCCGATAAAATCAATTTTTTGAGATTTTTGCTTGATATCAATGATATCAGATCTTATTCTGGTTTGCGTATTTTTGGCTTTTCGTTGATTTTTTTGTGCGTTAGCATCAATATTAACAAACAAAAAAATTATTAAAATTGATATAAAAAAGATGTATATTTTTTCTAAAAATAAAAACATTATTTTGCTACTTGCGATTATATTAAATATAGTTTTTTGCAACTCGTCCTTAGCAAAAAAAACCAAGAAAATTGCTAAATTTGATCCCGTCGAATTTAATACAAATTTCAAAAACTACAATCAAAAAATTTTGATTGTTAATAATTATAATCAAACTATTGCCGAATTTATGGTAGCAATCGCCGACAATGACGAGAAAAGGGGTTATGGCTTGATGAATCTTGATTTTCTTCCAGAAAATTTAGGCATGCTTTTTTTGAAAGAATCTCCGCAAGAAATTTTCATGTGGATGAAAGATACGAAAATTCCGCTCGATATGCTTTTTATTAGCCCAGATTTGAAAATTAATCATATCGAAAAAAATACTAAACCTTTTTCTCTCGATACCATATCTTCTGCCGAAAATTCAATTGGCGTCCTTGAAATTAATGGTGGGATCGCCGATAAATTGAAAATAAAAGATGGTTATAAGATTTTAATTTCACAATAAAATATGAAAAAATTTATCATCACCGAAAAACTTTCCGCTAATTTAAAAAATAATAATTTTTTGTGGCTAGATTTTATAAAAAATTCACAAAAAAATGATATTAAAACCACAGAAATTGTTGAAGAAATTATTGAAAATGTTCGTAAAAATGGAGATCAAGCAATAATTGAATTAACTAATAAATTTGACAAAACCAACGCTAATAAAATTGCTGATTTAATTATTTCAAAACCAGAAATTTTAACCTCAGAAAAAAAAGTTGATAAAGCGGTTAAAGAAGCTTTAAAATTTGCCAAAAAAAGAATCGAAACTTATCATAAAAAACAACTTCCTAAAGATTTTTTATTTAAAGATTCTTCGGGTACAACCCTTGGAAATATTTGGAAACCGATTGAAAAAATTGGCGTTTACGTCCCCGGCGGAACCGCATCTTATCCAAGTTCGGTTTTGATGTCGGTAATCCCCGCTCAAATCGCTGGCGTCAAGGATATTTGCCTTTTCGTGCCTTCAAATAATGGCGAAATTAATCCCGCAGTTCTTTATGCTTCAAAACTTTGCGGTATAAATTTAATTTACAAAATTGGCGGTGCTCAAGCAATTGCGGGAATGTGTTTTGGCACTGAATCAATTGAAGCCGTTGATAAAATTGTTGGACCGGGAAATGCTTTCGTTGCCAACGCCAAAAAAATACTTTATGGCAATGTTGGCATCGATATGATTGCCGGTCCAACTGATATAACAATTATCGCCGACAAAATCTCCAATCCAAGCTGGATCGCCATCGACGCCTTATCACAACTTGAACATGGCGAAGATTCAAAAGCTTTTATTATTTGCGATAATGAAAATTTTGCCGATGAAATTATCGCTAAAATTAATGAACATTTAAAACAATTATCGCGAAGAAAAATCATTGAAAAATCATTAAAAAATTCAGCAATTTTTGTGATAAAAAACATCGAGGATGCACATTTTATTAGTAATTTTATTGCTCCCGAACATTTGGAAATTTGTACCAAAAATTCGGCAAAAATTATGAAAAAAATTAATAATGCGGGGGCAATTTTTCTTGGAAATTACAGTCCAGAAGCCATTGGCGATTACGTCGCTGGTCCAAGCCATACTTTACCAACATCGGCAAGCTCTAGATTTGCTAGCGGATTATCGGTTTATGATTTTTTAAAAAGAATTTCTTTAATTTCTTGTACCAAAAAATCTTTTGATAATTTAAGCGAAACATCTTCTATTTTAGCAAAGTGCGAAGGATTAAGCGCTCATCAACTTAGCATCGACATTAGAAAATCATGATAAAATTATTTTCCAAAAAAATCTTTATTTTTCTGTTAATTTTTCAACTTTTTTCCTGCAAAAGCAAAGAAGAAAAAATCACCGCCGAACATCTTTATGTCAAGGCTTTTGAAATGCTTCAAGACAAAGATTACGCTTCCGCTTCCGAAGCTTTTGAAAAAATTGATGATGAATTTCCTTTTACCAAATGGTCGATCAAAGGTCAAATTATGGCGATTTACGCCAACTATAGACTCAACGAATTTGAAAAAACATTGCAACTTGCCGATGATTTCATCAAATTACATCCCACTAGTGAATATGTTCCTTACGCCCTTTATATGAAAGGCTTAAGCTATTTCAATAAAATTCCGTCAATCGAAAGAGCTCAAGATTATACTAGAGAAGCTTCATTGGCCTTTCGTGAATTAATTGCCAAATTTAGCGATACCGAATATAATGCAGATGCCAAAGAAAAAATTATTTTTATCGACGAGCATTTGGCGGGCGCCAAAATGTCGGTGGCACGCTATGAAATAAGTTCGCAAAACTATGTCGGCGCCATCAAAAATCTTAATGAAGTTATAAATCGCCATCACAATACCAATCAGGTTCTAGAAGCTTATTACCGTCTTGCTGAAATTTATTTTCGTATTGGCTTAAAGGAAGAAGTGATCGAAATCGTAAATATTTTAAAAGAAACCGATTCAACTAATTATTGGACGACGGAAAGTCTAAAATTTATTCCAAATTCAAAAAAATCTTCAAAACTTAGAATTTTTTCAAAAAATGAATAATGTTGACATAAAATTAGGAACCAATCACATCTGGTTGCCCTTCACTCAAATGCTCAGCCACTTACCGCAACTTGAAGTCGAAAAAACCAAAGGCTCCAAAATTTATTTAAAAAATGGTAAAATTTTAATCGATGGCATTTCGTCATGGTGGGCGGTTTCTCATGGTTATAATCACCCGCATATTATTAAAAATTTGATTAAACAAGCCAAAAAATTACCACATATTATGTTGGCTGGATTCGCCAATGACACCACTTATCAGCTTGCTCATCGCTTGGCAAAATTTTGCGAAATGGACAAAGTTTTTTTCTCCGATTCGGGCTCAACGGCGATCGAAGTCGCCATGAAAATGGCTTGGCAATATCATTTTAATTGCGGAAATATTGAAAGAAAAAAATTTGTTTCTTTCAAAAATTCATATCACGGCGATACTACGGGAGCAATGTCTTTGGCTGATTTACAAAGTGGCATGCATCAAAAATTTTCTGAATTATTACTCAAAAATTATTGCCTCGATGTTCCCAAAAATTTAGAAGATTTTACATTTTTTGAAAATTTTTTAGCCGAAAAAAAATCCGAAATCGCCGGAATATTTATTGAACCGATCGTTCAATGCGCTGGTGGCATGAAATTTCATTCGCCACAAATTTTAGAAAAGATTTTTGAGATTGCTAAAAAATATGACATTTTAACAATTCTCGATGAATGCGCCACGGGTTTTTATCGCACCGGCAAAAAATTCGCCTATATGCACACCAAATATCATCCCGATATTTTAACTGTCGGCAAGGCTTTAACCGGCGGAATTGTTGGGCTTTCGGCAAGTTTAACCTCGAATAAAATTTTTGAAAAATTTTTAGATAATTCGCTAGATAAAGCCTTAATGCATGGTCCAACTTTTATGGGCAACGCCCTCGCCTGTGCTTGCGCCAACGCTTCTCTTGATTTATTTGAAAATGAAAATTATCAAGAAAAAGTTGCAAAAATTGAAAAGATTTTACAAAAAAACTTAAAAAAATTTAAGAATTTTGAAAAAGTTAAAGAGGTGCGAGTAATTGGAGCAATTGGAGCCATCGAGATCGAAACTAATTGGGAAGAAATAAAAATATTACGACAAAAATTTATTGAAAAAGGTGTTTTTTTACGTCCATTTGGCAATGTGATTTATATCATGCCACCACTTACAATTTCAAATAAGGAATTATCAATAATTTTTAATGCTATTTATGAAGTTTTATCAGAAATAAAATAATTTTATAAATATCTTCAATAGTTAAACAAAATCACTCGAAGTTATTCGATTTCTAATATATTTAGCAAATAGCCCAGCCTCATTGATTTCATTATCTTCAAAGCCAATTTTTTTAAAATCAAATTCAACTAAAAAATGCTCAAAAATCTCAATTAAAAATTGATTTTTAAATAAATTTTTATCGAGATTTTTTATAATTTTTGTTTTATTTTTTTTAAAATTATCAATAATTTTAGCAGAATTTTTGAGTAAATATTCTTTTTTTAAATTATATTCTTGAAGACATTCTTGAGCTAAATCATCACCAAAAAATTGATTAATTTTGGGGGAAAAATTTTCATTTTTTAAATTTTCAAAAAAAATTTCTAACATTTTTAATGCGGAATTATTCTGAAAATTTTTCACAATTTTTTCTTGATTAATTAAACTAAAAATCGTCGTGCTGGCAATCAATCTCCCATGCAAAATATTTTGAGTTTTTTGCGGATATTTCATGGTTAAAACATGCGCTAATAAATGCTCGGATTGGCTGGCTGGAGCTGACGAATTGGCAATAGTCATTGCGAAGCCTGAAGTTAAAATCATTTTTAGCAAATGACGTAGAAATTCATCATCATTAAGTGAAAATTTCTGATAATTTTTTACAAAATTTTTAACAATTTTTTGTTGAATTTTTAAAGCCTCAAAATTTATTTCTTGTAAAAAAATTTCATTACTTAAAAGCAAATCAAAATTACAAGAATAAAAACATAAAACATCGGCTAAACCAGCTTGATTCAAATATTGCGGAGCATTTTTTAAAATCGATAAATCGCACAAAATCGCCTTGGGCAATTGTGCTTCCAAAGTTTTTTTATGATTATTGATGGTTATTGAAGCGTTTTTTGAAGTATAGCCATTCATTGAAAGTGCCGAAATTAAAATCGCATAATTTATATTTAACTTTTTTGAACTAAATTTACATAAATCATTGATAGTACCGCTTCCGAAGCCAAAAATTAAATCACAATTTTGTGCATTTTTAACAATTTTATCGATAAAATTTTCATCGGCTTGCGGATTTTCTAAAATCAAAAATTTTGCAAATTTTTTATTAAAATTTTCTGAAAAAAAATGATGATTTTTTTGCCAAATTATTTGGTCGGTAACGAACAAAAACTTAGTCAAATCATAACCCATCTCAATTATAATTTTTTCAATCTTTGTCGCTAAATTCTTCTGAATTTTTAGTAAAATTTTGCTTTTTATATCTATCATTTTTATTTTAAAATAAGTTCTTGAGTCCTAAAAAATTGTAAATATTATTTGGAGCAAATTTTTTTTAAAAAACATTTACACCAAAATTCATTAAACAATATTTAATTCTTAAAATGGAAGGAATACAACTTTTTTTATTAGTTTTTCAAATTATTCTCGCTGTCTTTTTGATAGTCTTGGTGCTTGTTCAAAAATCTGACGGAGATTCTTTGAGTGGCCTTGGTAGTGGCTCTGGAGGCTTAAATTCAGCAATTTCAGGGCGTTCCGCTATGTCAATTTTGAGTAAAATTACCATGTCCTTAGCAACATTATTTATGATTAATTGTTTGGTTTTGGCATCATTGACTAAAAATAAATCAAGTTCAATTAGTAAAGAACTTAATCAAGTAATTCAAGAAACCGAAGCCACAAAAAATAATACAAAAAATCAAAATTCAACAAATATTAACCAATCTTTACCAGCTGAAAATGTTGCTCCCAAAGCATCAGTTCCACCGGTTGAATAGAATTTAAAAATTATGAAAACAACTTCTCTTAACTCAACTCATCGCTCTCAGGGAGCAAAAATGGTCGAATTTGCCGGCTACGATATGCCTGTTCAATATGCCGATGGCATGCTAAAAGAGCATGAATGGACTCGCTCGGGCAATGTTGGAATTTTCGACGTTTCGCATATGGGGCAATTTTTTATTGAAGGTTCCGATGTTGCTAAATTTTTATCAAAAATTACGCCAACTGATTTTAGCTTAAGCACTGAAAATCTTGCTAAATATACGGTTTTAACCAATGAAAATGGTGGAATTATTGATGATTTAATCATCACTAAAATTAATGATGAAAAATTTTTCATCGTTTTAAATGCCGGTTGTAAAGAAAAAGATGCCGATTGGATTCGTAAAAATTTACCACAAAATCTTAAATTTACCGCACTGGATGATCGCTCTTTAATTGCGGTTCAAGGACATAAAGCCCAAGAAGTTTTGTCACGTTTTTTAAAGGCCGGAGATTTAGAAAATTTACCTTATATGAATCTTGGATTTTTTCATTTAAAAAATGGTCAAGAAATTTTTGTGAGTCGCACAGGTTACACTGGTGAAGATGGTTTCGAAGTTAGCATAAAAAATTCTGAAGTAGAAAAATTTTGGCTTGATTTATCGTCGCAAAGTGAAGTCAAACCAATTGGATTGGGCGCTCGTGATTCTTTACGTTTAGAAATGGGTTATCCACTTTATGGTCACGATCTTGACGATTCAACTTCGCCAATCGAAGCAACTATCGGCTGGGTTGTAAGCAAAAGCAACGATAATTTTATCGGCTCATCGCGAGTTTTAAAAGAAAAAATTGATGGTGTAAAACGCAAAAGAATGGGAGTTAAGCTTCTCGATCGAGGTATTGCCCGCGAAGGCACCGAAATCAAAAAAGATGGCAAAAAAATTGGCGTTTTATCGAGCGGTGGTTTTTCACCAAATCTTAAAGTTTCAATTGGTCAGGGTTATTTCGATCCGGCAATCGTTAAAAACGGCGAAAATGTTGTGGCGGTAGTTCGCGATCGCGAAATTCCAGCAATAATTTCTTCATTTGTTTTTGTTGAACCAAAAACAAAATCACTAAAAAAATCTTCTTAAAAATTAACAATTAAATTCGAATCAAATATGAAATTTACAAAAGATCATGAATGGATAAAAGTTGAAGGCGATGTCGCCACAATTGGCATTACCGAATATGCCGCTGAAGCTTTGGGCGAGTTGGTTTATGTCGAACTTCCAAAAATTGGCAATTCTTACAAAAAACATGATGCTTTTGCGGTTGTTGAATCTTCAAAATCTGCCAGCGACGTTTATACCCCAGTGTCGGGAGAAGTTTTGGCAATTAATGAATCTCTTAATTCAGCACCTGAATTAATTAATCAATCTTCTTACCAAGATGGTTGGATTGCCAAAGTAAAAATCGCTAATCAAGACGATTTAGTCGACACCATGGATGAAGCTTCATACAAAAAAATGCTTCAAGATAAATAACTTAATTAAGTTTATTCTTTTTTAAGTTATTTTTATGGAATGATTAAATCAAATTGCTTAAAAGTTTTAATTAAAATTTAAGTATTTCTTAACTATATCTGGCAACTCATAATACATAATTAAAACCAATAAAAACTTTGAAAAAAGCATTTTTAAAACCCACAATTTCACCAAAAACCTTTTTAGTTTCATTGTTGTTAATTCAATTTTACGCCCAACCCGCTCTATCAGCAACCACCGATATAAGTGCAACCGATGTTAACGCTTCTTCAATTAGTGCTGGTAATATTATTAATTTTACTGGTGCCGGCTCTTTGGTTGTCGACGCAAACAAAACCTTTGACTCCCTTACGACTTCAAGCACTTTTGGTAATATTAATTTTTCTTCAAACAATTTAACCGTCACGAATTCGATCGGAATATCTGAAAAAGCTTTAAATAATATTTCATTTAATTCCGACAAAACATTAACTTTAGGCGGTGATTTATTTTTAAATAACGGCATCACAACCGCCACCAATAACACTGGCTCAATTATATTAAACTCCGGTTCGACTACTAGTTTACAAAAAGTTGAATCTGTAATAGGAATTAATGGTTACAAGCTTAAAGAGCTTTCAATTCAAGGAAAAGGTGCAACATTTAACAAAGATGTAAATGTCATTAACTTGGCAAATAATTATACTAATTCCGAAATAAGTGGATCGGGAAACTTAAATTTTACAAACGCTACCATCGATGACAATTTAAAAATTAGCAATTCAGGAAATGTCAATATTGGCGTTGTTGGATTAAATGAGGCTGGAGACACCACTGTAAATTTTGGAACAACCTCAATTGCCGACGGAATATCTCTTACGATTAACAATACTACTACTTCACTTACTAATCTAAATATCACCAATTCTGGTAAAGTTATCATAAATAACACTAAAAGTTTAAATATTTTAGGAAATATCGATGGAGCAACTAGTTTGATCAACACCGAAAACATAGATAAATTTGGAGACCCCGCCAACATTGGCACTTTGACATTTTCTGGTAAAACTACCCAAACAATTCAAGCTTCGATCGGCGATTCTTCAACCAAACTAACCAATTTAATCAACCTAAATGTAAGTAATGTTTTAAGCTCTGCAAAGCCCTCAATATCAAATGGAGTTGTCCTTGAAAACAACGCTTATCTTAATAATATCAAATTTACCAACATCGCAGATACTTCAAAAATTTCAATCGCCACTGGCAAAAGCATTAATTTGTTAAAAAATATTGCAGAATCATCGGGTGGCAAAGGAATTATTTCTGGCGGGGGAACTCTTAATCTAGAAGGGACTTCGATCCAAACGATTGACGCTAATTTAGGCGCTTCCACAACTGATCGCTTGGGCGAATTAAACATCAACAACACTGCTAAAATTACCCTCAATGATGAATCTTATATTGCCAAATTAACTTCATTAAAAAGTTCTTCCTTAGCCAACAATTCAAAACTAAACATCACCGAACTCGATATTCAAGATTCTTTAAAAATTAGCGGTTCGGGAGATTTTGAAGTCGCAAATTTAAAAATCGCAAATACCAAAAATCTAACTTTCGAAAATGATAAAACTATAAAAATTACTAATGCAATTACAGGCGATGGAGCCATTAAAACCAACTCTTCAGGCACCGGAAATATTTTATTTTCTGCGAGCTCCACTGACATTAATGTTGCCACGCAAATTGGCGAATCGAGTTCTTATTTAAATAAAATAATCGTTAACAACGCCGATGACAAAGCGGTTAATTTTAATAATGATGTTTTTGCTTCGGGAGTTGATTTTATTAATTCCATAGGGAAATCAAAAATAGCAATTGCCAGCACTAAAACGCTCAATATTTCAGGCGACGTCACTAATTTATCCAACTCAATTATAAGTGGAGCCGGCACTTTAAAACTTTCAGGAACCGGAAAAGAACAAAATATTTATGCTAAAATTGGTACCGACGCCACTAAGCTTGAAACCTTAGAAATCAACAATCCTTTTGGCGCAACTCTCTATCAAGATTCATTCGTTAACAACTTAAATTTAATCAATGGTGCTTTAAAAATCGCTGGCAAAACTTTAACAATTACCAATGACTTAGATCTTACCAATAAAAGCTTCACCAGCAAAGTAATTGATGATTTTGGTAAAATAAAATCATCGAATCTTACCCTCGCCGACACAACAAATATCGCCTTCGATTATTCTAATAATAATGTTAATTTAGATTACGCTCCTGACCAATCATCAATCTCTTTAACAACTTCATATTCAATCATTGAAACAGCCGGAATTACTGGTAATATTACTTCCGTCAAAGTAAGCGACAACTCATATTTATTCGACAATATTTTAGAAATAAGTGACAAAAAAATCGTGACCAAAATAAAAATGAGTGACAATTTCAATTCAGCCAATATCGGGGCTCAAAATTACGCACTCCTAGAAAATATTATGGCCTCTTCAGAAAATTTAGCTCCAAAATTCTTCAGAATTTCAAACAAAGAAAATCTAAATTTAGCTTTAACAAGTCTTAAGCCAATATCATCTGAAACCTTTATTATCAACGCCTTGTCAGTTAATGACATCGCTACTAACAGCATTTTTTCGCATGTCAAAAATATTAATTTAGACAAAGCAAATGATCTAAAAAATGAAAATAATAATATCGAAAAATCAAAAAATTTTGAATTATGGGGTCAGCTTTTTGGCGATAAATCTATGCAAAAAAGCAATGATTCTAAACAAAAATTTACCAGCAATAATTTTGGTGGAATTATTGGGATTGATCGTTTAATTAAGGGAGAAAATGATGACATAATAATCGGCTCCGCAATCACGATTAACAAGGCTAAAATCAATGATGATTTAAAAATTCACAGCAATGATGCCAATTATTATCAACTAAGTTTGTATAACAATAATTTTTCGAAAATTTACCAAGGATTTTATAGTAAAAATTTAGCCAATTTTAGTTTCAATAAATATAGAAATTTAAGAAATATTAAAATCGAAAATTATCAACAAATTGCTAAATCTAATTTTAACGGAAAAAGTTATTCAATTGAAAGTGGCTTTGGTTATAAAACTAAAATATTTGATAATTTTTCAATCACCCCAGATTTATCGCTTCAATATTTTAAATTATCACAAAACTCTTACAAAGAGAAGGGTTTAAATGATGTAATATTAAAAGTAAAAAGTACTAATTATAGTGAATTTATTGCCAAATTTGGCGTTGATTTTGCGGGTAACTTTATTCATTCTCAAATTCAATATAAACCAAATTTTTCAATTTCTTGGGATCGAAAATTAAAAAATAATCGCCAATTAATGCGAGCAAATTTTGTTAATGGTGGTCAAGAAATATCGAATGATTTGACGATTTTACAGAGAGATAAATTAAATCTTGGAATTGGTTTAAATTTATTAACGCAAGATAATCATAAATTTAATTTCAAATATAATTTACAACTCGCCAATCGCTATTTAAACAATGGTGGCTTCGCTGAATATTCGTGGGAATTTTAAGATTTAGAATAATAAAAACTTAAAATTTAACAACGTTATTCTCAACTACAAATTCAAGCGTTTCATTGTCATAACTTAATTTAACATTTTGCCCATCAACAAGTTGTCCGCGTAGAATTTTTTCTGCCAAAATATTTTCAATTTCACGCTGAATTACGCGTTTTAAAGGTCGCGCCCCATATTGCGAATCATAACCTCTGGAAGCCAAATAATGTCGAGCATTTTCATCGAGTTGAATAGTAATATTACGATTTGATAATCTATTCGCCAACTTAGAAAACTGGACGTCGACAATTGAATCCATATCACTTCGATTTAGTTTATTAAACATAATAATTTCATCGAGTCGATTCAAAAATTCGGGTCTAAAATGCGATCTAACAACTTCCATTGCTTTTTCTTGAGACTTAACTTTATTAGTTAAATCCTCATCATCTTCATCAATTTCAGTTAAAAATTGTGAACCAAGATTAGAAGTTAAAATAATAATTGTATTCGTAAAATTAACGATATTGCCGTGAGAATCAGTGAGACGCCCATCATCAAGCACTTGGAGTAAAATATTAAAAACATCGTGATGGGCTTTTTCAACTTCATCAAATAAAATTACTTGATAAGGGCGACGACGCACCGCTTCGGTCAAAACTCCACCTTGTTCATAGCCAACATAGCCGGGAGGAGCGCCAATCAATCTCGAAACCGCGTGCTTTTCCATAAATTCACTCATGTCAATGCGCAGTAAAGCACTTTCATCATCAAAAATATATTCGGCGAGAGCCTTAGAAACTTCAGTTTTGCCAACTCCCGTTGGTCCTAAAAATAAAAATGAACCGATTGGACGCTTGGCATCTTGAAGCCCTGCCCTTGCTCGCCTCACCGCATTGGAAATTGCCGTTAAAGCATGATCTTGTCCAACCACTCTTTTACGCAATAAATCTTCCATTTTTAACAACTTTTCTTTCTCGCCCGAAATAATTTTATCGAGTGGAATTCCAGTGATTTTGGCGATAATATTGGCGATGTCATCTTCCGAAACCGCCTCACGCAAAATATTATCACTCGACGACGCTTCGAGTTTTAATAATTCATTTTGAAATTCAGGAATTTTGCCGTAAGTAATTTCACCTGCCTTAGCTAAATTCCCCTCTCTTTGGGCTTTTTCAAGTTCAAATTTAGCATTTTCAATATTGCTTTTTAATTCGTTAATTTTAACTCTTTTCATTTTCTCAGCTTGCCATAAACTCGACATTTCCATCGATTTTTTTTCAAGAATAAGAAGCTCTCCGGAGATTTTTTTTAAACGCTCTTTCGAAGAATTATCTTCTTCTTTTTTTAACGCTTCACTTTCAATTTTAAACTGAATAATTTTACGATCGATTTCATCAAGTTCGGTCGGCTTGGAATCGAGTTCTATTTTCAATGCACTCGCCGCCTCATCAACTAAATCGATGGCTTTGTCGGGCAAAAATCGATCGGTGATATAACGATTTGAAAGTGTCGCTGAAGCAATCAAAGCTGAATCTTTTATTTTTATGCCATGATGAACTTCATATTTTTCTTTGATGCCACGTAAAATTGAAATAGTATCTTCGACCGTTGGCTCTTCGGTGTAAACCGCTTGGAATCGACGCGCCAAAGCCGGATCTTTTTCAATATATTTGCGATATTCGTCAAGAGTTGTAGCGCCGATACAGTGAAGAGTACCACGGGCTAAAGCCGGTTTTAAAAGATTCGATGCGTCCATGGCACCATCAGTTTTACCGGCTCCAACTAACAAATGAAGCTCATCGATAAATAAAACAATGTCATCATTATTTTCAATTTCATTTAAAACCGCTTTCAATCTTTCTTCAAACTCCCCGCGAAACTTAGCGCCGGCAATCAAAGCCCCCATATCGAGCGCCATTAATTTTTTATTTCTCAAACTTTCGGGAACATCACCATTAATCATTCTAACCGCTAAACCCTCGACAATTGCGGTTTTACCGACTCCGGGTTGGCCGATTAAAACTGGATTATTTTTGGTTCGTCGCGATAAAACTTGCATAGCTCGACGAATTTCTTCATCGCGACCGATAACGGGATCGATCTTGCCATCGCGAGCTTTTTTGGTTAAATCTTGGGCGTATTTTTCTAATGAACGGTAAGTATTTTCCGACGAAGATGAAGTGGCTTTTTTGCCGGCACGAATAGTTTGAATTGCCGTTCTTAAGACTTGAACACTAACGCCTGCAACCTTCAAAGCCAAGGCTCCCTGATTAGTTTCATCTTCTAAAATTGCTTGTAATAAAATTTCAATTGAAACAAATTGATCTTGATTTTTTTGAGCTAATTTTTCGGCAAGCATTAAAACTTTTGCCAGCTCTTGCGACATTGATATTGAAGACGCCCCACTGCCATCGACTTGCGGAATTTTCTTTAAAGATTGAGTTATTTCGGCTCTCAAAATTTCAAAATTACCATCACACAAACCAATAATTTTTTGCACCAAAGAATCATCATCATTAATCATGGCTTGAAGCAAATGTTCGGGCAATAATTTTTGATGCGAAGAGCCAAGTGCCAAGGTTTGAGCGTTGGCTAAAATCGTTTGCGATTTTTCAGTAAATTTTTCGATATTCATAAATTTTTTGCAGATTTTTTTTATAAAAGATTCTCTAAAAATTTTAAATAGAAATTTTAATTTTTAAATACAAGTGTTGCTTAAAACATATTTAATACATTACAAAATTGCGTTCTTTTTTAGTATCGAGATCGAGTAAATTCATTTCAACTCCACCGGAACTTGACTGCATAAAATTAATGCGAGCGGTATGGAAATTATCGTCTTTAGAATCATAGAATTGAATGAGACTTCCTTCGCGAACTAAATTGCCTTGACCGATATCAATTTCAGTTTTGGTTTCGTAGTCATAACCGCTCCAAGCTTGAGCTTTTGTGGCAAAAAAACTTAAAGAAATTATTAAAGAAGTAAGAAAAATTTTGTAAAATGTGAATTTCATGGTTGACTTTTTATGGTGATTAATATTTTATTGGAAAAATAATTTCTAAAAATCTAATTATTTATTTTTTTAAATCAAATATTTTTTAAGCTTAGTTATTAAAAAAATTAGATTTTTTATTATAAAATTTAATTTTTAATTTTCGGGGCGTAGCGCAGTCTGGCTAGCGCATCTGGTTTGGGACCAGAGGGTCGGGAGTTCGAATCTCTCCGCCCCGACCACTAAAAAATCCATCAAAATTAGCGATGAAAAAGGCTTTAATCACTGGAATCACTGGGCAAGACGGTTCATATTTAACTGAATTTTTATTAGAAAAAGGTTATGAAGTTCATGGCGTAATTCGTCGTTCAAGTTCTTTCAACACCTCTCGCATTGACCATCTTTATAATGATAGAAACATCTATAATGAAAAACTTTTTTTACATTATGGCGATCTCGGCGACAGCTCTTCATTATGTCGCATCATTGAAAAAACCGCTCCCGATGAAATTTATAATTTAGGAGCACAAAGCCATGTTAAAGTTAGTTTTGACATTCCCGAATATAGCTCTGACATTGACGCCATCGGCACTTGTCGCATTCTCGATGCCATTCGCGATACTCGCATAAAAACCAAATTTTACCAAGCTTCCTCGAGTGAAATGTTTGGTAAAGTTCAAGCGGTTCCGCAAAATGAATTAACGCCATTTTATCCAAGAAGCCCCTACGGTTGTGCCAAACTTTATAGCCATTGGCTTACGGTTAATTATCGTGAAAGCTACGGAATTTTTGCTTGTAGTGGAATCTTGTTCAACCATGAATCTCCGCGTCGCGGACAAACTTTTGTAACGCGCAAAATTACTTGCGGAATTGCCGAAATTTTAGCTAAAAAAATTGATAAAATTTATCTCGGTAATCTTGATGCCAAGCGTGATTGGGGCTTTGCTGGTGATTATGTCGAGGCAATGTGGCTCATGCTTCAGCAACCAAAAGCCGATGATTATGTTATTGCCACGGGAGAAACCCATTCAGTACGTGAATTTCTCGAAGAAGCTTTTGGAATTGTCGGCTTAGATTGGCAAAAATATGTCGAAATTGATGAAAAATATTTCCGTCCTGCCGAAGTTGACCTTCTAATCGGAGATCCTTCTAAAGCCAAGAAAATACTGGGCTGGGAACCAAAAGTTAAATTTAAAGATTTAGTAAAAATGATGGTCGATGCCGATATTAAAAATTTAAAATCTTAATTAAATTAATTTAATTTTTTGGCGAATTTTTTCCAATAATTTTGGCTCAATTTCCTCGACGGTTTTATAAAAAAAATCACGATTAAGCAAGCCCTCATGCGGAACTTTTAACAAATTTTTTTCTTCAAAAAAAAACTCACCGATCAATAAAATATCAATGTCAATTTCTCGGGGAGCCCATCTTTCTGAATCTTTACGTCCGATTTCTTTTTCAATTTTTTTAATTAGCTCAAGAATTTTTAAGGGATTAAAATTTTCGAGATTAATATCGGCTGAAATTGCAATATTATAAAATTCTTTATTCCACTCAATTGGAGCTTGAGGTGGAAGCATCGCGGGGTTTTTATAAATTGCCGAAATTTTAATATTTTGCAAAGATAAATAATTTTTTAATTTATCAATCGCATTAAAAATATTTAGATTTTTATCGCCAAGATTTGAACCAATTCCAAATAATATTTTTTGAAAATTTTGTAAATTTTCCATTTAATTTATCGAGTTTGTTAAAAATTTTTGTAAATTATTTATTTTTTTGTTGTAAGAATCAATTAAGAATGTAAATTTGAGAGAAATAAATTTTATAAATTAATTTTTTTTAAAATGTCTGACCATAAAAATAATTCTAAACCAACCTCGCCTCACCTACAAATATATCGCTGGAACATTTCTTCAATTACTTCGATAATGCATCGATTAACCGGCGTTGCTCTTTATTTTTCAATACTCGCCATCGCTTGGTTCATAGTCTATTACACTTACAATATCGGTTCAATTTCTGAAAAAGAAAATTGCGAATGTGCTTCAATGTTGATTCTTAACATTATTTTTTACGGCGCAATAATCGCCATAACTTTTTCATTATATTATCATTTTTGTAATGGCATTCGTCATTTATTTTGGGATATTGGCAAAGGTTTTGATTTAAAAAAAGCAAAATTAAATGGTTATTTAATCATCATATTTTCTCTAATATTAACAATCGCAACGATTGTCACAACAATCTATTTAAAACTGTTTTAAAATTATGAAAAAGATTGAAATTGCTCCATCAACCAAAACTGGATTTCATCATTGGTTAGCACAAAGAGTTTCGGCGGTTGCCTTGATTCCACTAATAATTTGGCTTGTTCTTTCTCTTGTCGAAATCGCTCTCGATCCCGAAGGTTATTTGCCGGTTTTTTTCGCTTATCCATTTAACGCTTTTATGGCAATTTTATTATTTTCTACTTCGCTTTATCATGGTTCGCTTGGCATGAGAGTCATCATCGAAGATTACGTAACTAACAAAGCCAAAGTTCATTTTTACATTATGTTGGTTAACTTTTTTTCAATTACAACTGCAACGGCGGTTGTTATTGCGATTCTTAAACTTCATTTGATTAATTAAATTTAACGAAATTTTAAAATGTCCGATACAAAAATTGCAAATTATTCAATTATCGATCACGAATTTGATGTTATCGTTGTTGGTGCCGGTGGTGCTGGTCTTCGTGCCACTTTTGGTATGGCTCAAAAAGGGCTAAACACCGCTTGTATTTCTAAAGTTTTCCCAACTCGCTCTCACACTGTTGCGGCTCAAGGAGGAATCTCGGCGGCACTTGGCAATATGGGTGAAGATGATTGGCGTTGGCATATGTTCGATACCGTTAAAGGTTCTGATTGGCTGGGCGATCAAGATGCCATCGAATATATGTGTAAAGAAGCGCCCGACGCAATTATTGAACTCGAACATTATGGAGTTCCATTCTCTCGCACCAAAGATGGTAAAATTTATCAACGTCCTTTTGGTGGCATGACTAAACAATATGGCGAAGGCGGACCGGCTCAAAGAACTTGCGCTGCGGCCGACAGAACTGGACATGCAATTCTTCACACTCTTTATCAGCAATCTTTAAAACATAACGCCCAATTTTTTATTGAATATTTTGCTCTCGATTTAATTATGGAAAATGGCGTTTGTCGTGGTGTTATTGCATTATCAATGGTTGATGGTACTATCCATCGTTTCAAAGCACATTTAGTTGTTTTGGCAACGGGTGGATATGGTCGTGCCTATTTCTCGGCAACCTCAGCTCACACTTGCACGGGAGATGGAAATGGCATGGTTCTTCGGGCTGGTCTTCCGCTTCAAGATATGGAATTTGTGCAATTTCATCCGACGGGTGTTTATGGTTCGGGTTGTTTAATTACTGAAGGTGCTAGAGGAGAAGGTGGATATTTAGTAAACTCTGAAGGTGAAAGATTTATGGAGCGTTACGCTCCGAGTGCCAAAGATTTAGCGAGTCGTGACGTCGTTTCTCGTGCCATGACCATGGAAATACTGGCTGGAAGAGGTGTTGGTCCAAATAAAGATCACATTTATCTTCATTTAAATCATCTCGATCCAAAAGTTCTTCACGAAAGATTACCGGGAATTTCTGAAACCGCTAAAATCTTTGCGGGAGTCGACGTCACCAAGCAACCAATTCCAGTTTTACCTACAGTTCATTATAACATGGGCGGAATTCCTACGAATTATAAAGCTGAAGTTTTAAATATTAAAAATGGTAAAACTGAAGTGGTTCAAGGCTTGATGGCAATTGGCGAAGCAGGTTGCGTTTCGGTTCATGGTGCCAATCGCTTAGGTTCGAATTCACTTCTTGATTTAGTAGTATTTGGTCGTGCGGCCGCAATCAGGGCTTCGGAAGTTGTTAAACCAAATAGCAAACATAATGATTTCCAAGAAAATGCTGGTGAAGCATCGTTAAATCGTTTAGATAAAATTCGCAATGCTAAAGGTTCGTCTTCAACCGCTAAAATTCGTCAAGAAATGCAAGATTGCATGCAAAAACATGCGGCGGTTTTTAGAACTGAAGAAATTCTTCAAGATGGAAATAAAAAAATGCAAGAAATTTTCAAAAGTTTTGAAGATTTGGCAATTACCGATCGCGGTTTAATTTGGAATAGTGATTTAATCGAGGCCTTAGAGCTCGATAATTTGCGTTCGCAAGCTGTGGTCACAATTTCAAGTGCTCTAAATCGCAAAGAAAGTCGCGGAGCTCATGCTCGCGATGATTTCAAAGATCGTGATGATGAAAATTGGATGAAACACACCATAATTTGGTGCGACGACAAGGCTCAAACTAAAATTGACTATCGTGAAGTGGTTTTAAAGCCTCTAAGTAATGAGGTTCAAGCCTTTCCCCCTAAAAAAAGAGTTTATTAATTTAAAACAAATTTTTAAAAAATATGGCAGAATTTACGCTCCCAAAAAATTCCAAAATCGATACCAAAAACAGCAAAACTTTTAAAGCTGAAGAAGGTGCCAAAAATATTAAAATTTTTGAGGTTTATCGCTATGATCCCGAAGATGCCGAAAAGAAAAATCCGCATGTCGATCGTTTTGAAATCGATACCGATAAATGCGGTCCGATGATTCTCGACGCCTTAATAAAAATGAAATCCGAACAAGATTCTTCTTTATCTTTTCGTCGCTCTTGTCGCGAAGGAATTTGCGGTTCTTGTGCCATGAATATTGATGGAAGCAATACTCTCGCTTGTACCAAACCAATTTCTGATTGCAAATCAAAGGTTACCAAAATTTATCCTTTGCCTCACATGCCCGTAATAAAAGATTTAGTGCCAGACTTAACTCATTTTTATGCTCAATATAAATCGATAAAACCTTGGCTTCAGGCTTCCGAGCCAAACAATCCACAAAAAGAACGCGAACAATCACCGCAAGAGCGTGAAAAACTTGATGGTCTTTACGAGTGTATTTTATGCGCTTGTTGCTCAACTTCGTGCCCAAGTTATTGGTGGAATAGCGAAAAATATCTCGGTCCCGCAATTTTATTACAAGCTCAAAGATGGATCGTAGATTCACGCGATGAAGCTACAGCAGAAAGACTTGATGAACTTGAAGATCCGTTCAAACTTTATCGTTGTCACACAATTATGAATTGCACCCAATCTTGTCCAAAAGGTTTAAATCCAGCTAAAGCTATTGGTCAAATTAAGCAAGCAATTGCAGATCGCAAAGCTTAATTAAAAATATTATGATTAAAAATATTTTTTTTCTCGGATGCGGGAAAATGGGTGGAATTATTGCCAGAAACCTCCGAGAAAATAAAGATTTTTCTTCATGTAATTTTTTAGTTTTAAAACCTTCTGAATCCAACAAAATCGATAACTTAACCTATATCGATAATTTAAATAAACTTCCGCTAAATTATATTGCCGACATAGTTTTTATTTGCATTAAACCGCAAGAATCTCAAACAATTCTTGAAGAATTTGCTCAAGCCAAAATTTTTCACCAAGATACTATTTTTATTTCAATCCTCGCCGGCAAGAATTTAAATTTTTTTAGCAAAATTTTTGGTTCAAAAAAACAAATTGTGCGCTCGATGCCAAATCTTGGAATCGAGGTAAATCAAGGCATAATCCCCTATATTTATAAAAATCTTTCTACCGAAAATAAAAAAATTATTCTTGAAATTTTTACAAATTTTGGCACCGCTTTTGAAGTTGAAGATGAAAAATTATTTCATATTTTAACAGCACTTTATGGTTGTGGTCCAGCCTATATTTTTTTAATGCAAAAAATTTTTTTCGATATTGCCATCGCTAATAAAATTCCTACAAAAGTCGCATATGATTTAACTAAAAAATTATTTCTAGGATCAAGTTTATTAAGCTCTGAAAGTACTCTTGATTTTTCTAAAATGATTGAAAATGTTGCTAGCAAAAAAGGCGTTACCGAAGCTTCGCTTGAAAATCTTTTAAAAAATAACAAGCTCCAAAATTTGATTTCAAAATCTATTAAAAATGGCATCTATAAATCAAAAAAATTACAATAAAAAAAATTATCCACTATTCAATTGGCTTGTCGCAATTATTATTAAAATTTTAATAATTGCTAGTGCATTTCCGTCAATCAATCATCACTTTTACGAAAATTACATTAAAATTGTTGAAAAATCTCTAGTTCCCTATAAAGATTTTCATTTTGAATACCCCCCCCATTTTCGCCCTAATGCAGAGCATTCCTTTTGACTTAATTAAATTTAAAAATAGCGCTGAATATCTAATATATTTTCAATTTTTTACCTTGATTTTTGATATATTGGCGATGCAAATTTCGCTAAAAATTCTTACGAAACTTAACGAGAATAAACTTGATAAAATTAAAACATTAAATTTTTATTTAGCATGGACTATTTTTTCAATCTTTCTTTCATCTATTATATATCATTGTCTAGAGTTTGTTATAATCTTTATTTTTGTATTAAATATATTATATTTCAATATTTCGGACAATAAATATAACTTTAAGTTTTATTTATTGTCAATTATTGGTATTTTTACAAAAATTATATCATCTTTAAACCTACCATTGGCTATTTTTTTTCATAGTTACAAAAAGTCTAAAAACTTTTCAGAATTTATATTTTTAACCTTCAAAAATAGCTTCTTTCTAGCATTAACAATAGTTTTAATTATATTAATTTTTGAATATTTTTTTAATTTTCAGATGATTAAAGATCTTTCTTCGCAATATTTTAGAGAAAGCGAAATTTTTTCACTTGTTGGAAATTATATTTTTATAACCAACAAAATTTTGGGAATTAAATCAGAAATATATTTGGCAATGAGCATGTCGATTAAGCCAAACGCCTATTTAAATGTTTTTTTAGCCAGACATTTATTTAAAATAATTTACTTTTTATTTATTTTTTCAACCTTTGTTATTTTGGCGATTAACAAGAAAAAAAACAAAGAAATATCGTTAGATTTGCTTTTATTTATCGAAGGCTCGGCAACAATAATTTTAATATTTTTATCATTCCATAATGTCGCCTCTCCGCAATTTATTGGCTATTTGATACCACTAATATCAATATTAGCGCTACATTATCGCTCTAAAAAATTATTATTTTTTTCCCTAATAATTTTTGTTCTAACGCCGATTCTTTTTCCATTTTTTCAAGAATATTTATTAAATGAAAAATTTGTAATGTTGCTAATTTTAACGATTAGAAATTTAACAATTTTATTTACTTGTTTTTATTTTATTGTTAAATTCTTCCAAAAATTATACAAACCCTTAATAAATTAAACATGTTAAACTCAAATTCACCACAAGATAAAATTATAATTTATACTGACGGAGCTTGCTCAGGAAACCCTGGAAAAGGCGGATGGGGAGCCATTTTAATGTTCAAAGAACATGAGAAAAAAATTTCAGGCGGACTGAAAGAAACTACCAATAATCAAATGGAAATTCGAGCTGTGATTGAGTCGTTAAAAATCATCAAGAAATCTAGTCAAATTATCATCAATACCGACAGCAAATATGTTATGGACGGCATTACCAAATGGATCAATGGCTGGAAAAAAAATGGCTGGCGCACGGCGGACCGCAAGCCCGTGAAAAATAGCGAATTATGGCAAGAATTGGATGAAGAAGCAAGTAGGCACAATATTGAGTGGCGTTGGGTCAAAGGACATTCGGGCGATAAATATAATGACATTGCCGACGAGCTGGCACGCAATGGAATTGCCAATATTTCTTAAATAAATTTAATTTTTTCTTCATCAATTTTAGGATAAGTTGTTATTATTTTATCCAAACTAAATCAAAAAAAATCTAACCAATTTTTTTTCTGTAGAGTTTTATAGTTTTCTTAGGTAAATTTCATAAATAAAAATCGTAAAAAAATTCGAAATTATAATAGAAAATTATAAAGAAAATGATAAAAACCAAAAACCACAAAGCCTTTTCTTTGATAGAAATTTCGATGGTTATTTTAGTGATTGGTATCTTGATTGCCGGCATTTCGCAAGGAATAGATTTATATGATGATTATCGACTAACTTCGGCGCGAAATCTTACCAAAAATTCGCTAGTTAACAGAGTTCCTGATTTAGAAATGTGGCTCGAAACCACTTTAGAGAATTCCTTGGCGACAGGCACTTCAACCTTCACCGACAAGCCCAATCCCATAGATCAAGATTCAATCGGCAGATGGAATAATATCAATCCCAATATTTTACCATCGGCACGCAATCACGCCACTCAAACCAATCCAACCCCTTTGGTCGATAATCAACCTAAATATATTCGCAAAGGCATGAATGGTCTTCCCGCTTTGCTTTTCGATGGAACCAATGATTTTATTGCCTCAGAAACCAAATTTATCATCAATAATTTTACAATTTTTGTTGTTGGACTCCCGAGTCCAAATACCTCTTGTGTAAATAATGGATCTGCAACAACTCTAGGAACCACTGGTCAAAGATATATTATTTATCCGCAACATGGTGAAGTTATTTTTCCCAGCAACAACGCGGCTGGTGCTGGTATTTCGTTATGCACAAATTTTGTTTCAGGTTTTGAACACGCAAACAGTTATATGCCTTATTCCGTAAGCAATACGATTAATAGCATCTCGATAAATAAACCAATTCAAATTACTTTGAAATACAATGAAAGATTTCCAAACTTATATTTAAATTCTACTTATTCTTTCAATGGAAGATTGAGTTCAAAAAATGTTTTTCCTAGTTTAACTTTTGGAGGGGGGCGAATGAGTGGTTATGGTGAAAATTACGGTTATTTTCAAGGTCATATCGCCGAAATAATTATTTATTCCCGTGCCTTGAACGACAAAGAAAGACAAGGGGTTGAAGCCTATTTAGCAAAAAAATGGGGCATTAAACTTGGATAAATTTGTGGATTAAAAGAAAAAGGTACCAGGTTCCTTTTTTCAAACCTAGAGAAAAGTTTTAAAATAAATTTTACAAAAAAGACAATTTTTTGATTTTGTTTTTAATCCAAAATTTATAAATTTTTAAAAAAAATAACCCCTAACCCCCTCCCCGCAAGCTTGAACAGTCTTAGGTTGAATGGTATTAAAAAAATTTCAAAAGCAAAAAAACTTATTTTTTTAGATCCAAAACCTTTGGTGCAAAATTTTTTGCCAAAATATTTTTAGAAATTGTTGCCTTTTGTTGCCCCGCAATTTCGTTTAAAATTTTCGACCTTTCTTGTTTATTTCTACCTTCGTCAATAAAGCGAGCATTGAGCGTTTCTAAATTTGACCAAACAATCAAATCGACAATGTCGGCTACATCGCGAATATTAAGATTTTGCTTAACTTCTTGAGGATTTTTTTCTTCCCATTCCTTGGTAGTTTGACCCCATAAAATTAAATTTAACATATCAGCTTCATCGGCGTAAATCAAGCTTTCTTGCCATTTCGCCAATTGTTTTCCTTCAAGTTTTTTGGCGATTGAATCGGTGTGAATTCGATAATTTGTTTTGGCTAAACTTCTCTTTATTTGCCATTCGAGGGATTGTGTAGTTTGCTTTTCTTGCTCTTTAAGCCTTTGAAATTCTTTGATTAAATAAAGCTTAAATTCTGGCGAAAGCCAACTGGCAAATTCAAAAGCAATGTCCTTGTGGGCAAAAGTTCCGCCATACCTTCCAGCGCTTGAGCGAATACCAATTGAATTGGTGCTATTAATCCATTTTGAAGATGAAACAATAAAGCCATTTGAGCCAGCTTGATTTTTAATCTTATGGAATTCCATAAGATTAAAATTTGGATTATTCATCTCCTCCCAAATGCCAATAAATTCTAAGGTAAATTTTGTGGTAAGCCAATTGGCGATTATAATTCCAGTTTCCTCACCCTTGAATTTTGCCATGTCGGTGAGGCAAATAAAATCATCATTCTCTTTGCCAGTCTTGATTGCAACCGAGAGATTTTTTACTTTAATTTCTTTTTTAGTCATATTTTTTGAGTTTAATTTTTGGTGAAAATTTTATTTTTATGATTCGATAAAATAAAATATTTATCAAGAAATGCAACATGGCTTTGATTATTTTTTAGTGCAGATTTATAAAAAATATTTTTGTTCAAAATTAATCGCCTCAAAATCTTTGCGAGCTTTGATTGATTATTTTAAACGGTTATTTTTTCGCAAATAGACGGCAAGAGGGATAAGGTTAATTAAAGTGGTTATTTGCGTCCGCAAATTTATTCAAACCAACTCGGGGGCTTCGAACACAACATTACCCGACTCAACATCAACTTGCGGGAAAAAGTCATTTTTAAAAGGAAAATTGTCAATTTTTTGGAAGCCGACGGGGATAAAATTATCCAAAAATTCGATTTCAATTGCGGTTGAAATTCCGCGATTAAAAACATTAATAATTTTGCCGATTTCTTGTTTTTGTAAATTAAAAACTTTTAAGCCAATTAAATCTGTGATATAAAATTCATTTTTTTTGGTTTTGGCGAAATTTTTGCGCTCGGTGAAAAGCTCAACGCCTCTAAGCAATTCAGCTTGGTTGCGATCTTCAATTCCAACAATTTTGGCAATGATAATTTTATCGCCCGCAGCGTTGAAACCGATCGCCGATTTATTGATTAATTTGATAATAAATTGCTGATTTTTGGCATCAAAAATTTGATATTTTTCAAGATTTTTAACATCGTCGCCGAAATACATAATCTTGACTTCGCCCTTAATTCCTCGCGCCGAAATAATTTTGGCAATTAAGATTTTTTTGCTCATAAAATTATAAAATTTCAAGATGAAGCATCTCTTCAAAAGTTGGGCGACGGCGAATAATTTCAAATTTATTATCATTAACCAAAACTTCGGGCACTAAAGGTCGGCAATTATATTCGTTCGACATCGAAGAGCCATATGCCCCCGCGCTACAAAAGGCGAATAAATCATTGGCGTTTGGAACCACGATTTCACGATTCACCGCCAAAATATCGGTGGTTTCGCAAACTGGTCCGGCAAAATCAAAATTACCTTTAAAGCCTTGTTTTTGTTGAACCGGCAACACTTCGTGATAAGAGCCATAAAGCCCCGGACGCATCAAATCATTGATAGCGCCGTCGATGATAACGAAATTTTTATGCGGAGTTTCTTTTAAATAAATTACTTTGGTAATTAGGAGCCCAGCATTACCTACAATGGCACGACCCGGAGCCACCGTGACTTTAACATTCAAATCTTGAATAGTTTTTTTAATCAACGAAACATATTCTTTCAAATTAATAATTTTGTCGCTGTTATAATCAATGCCGACGCCACCGCCGAAATCTAAATTTTTAATTTTAAAACCCTTTTTAATCAAATTTTGACAAAGTTTGCGAAGCCTCTCGAAAGCTATTTCAAAAGGCTCAAGATTGGTTATTTGCGAACCAATATGCATCGATATTCCATAAATTTCTAAAGCGGGAAGTTTTGAAGCCAAAGCATAAATTTCTTCGACTAAATCGATATCGATTCCAAACTTGTCGCCCTTGCGTCCCGTCGAAATCTTGTGATGAGTTTTGGCGTCAACATCAGGATTTACTCGCAATGAAAATTTGGCAATTTTATGCAAATTGGTCGCCACTTCATTCAATAAAAACATCTCTTCGACCGACTCCACCGAGAATTCTTCAACACCATTTTGCAAAGCGAAAATTAAATCTTCGCGAGTTTTACCAACTCCGGCGAAAACAATTTTTTTCGGGTTAATTCCGGCTTTAATTGCACGATAAATTTCACCCGCTGAAACCGCGTCAATTCCCGCTCCAAGATCAGATAAAATTTTTACCAAATGAAAATTATAATTGGCTTTGATGGCATAACAAATTTTATAATCTAAAATTTTATTAACCTCAAAAGCCTCAACAAAATTTTGATAATTTTCAAATAGAGTCAAGCGCGAGTAACAATAAAAAGGTGTGCCAACTTTTTTAGCAATTTCTGAAATTGCCACATTTTCAACAAATAATTCATTATTATTTTGTAGATTTTTATAAGATAAATATTTCATTTTGATTTTTATTCGTAGGTTGAATACATGTAAGGAGTGATTGAATCAAATTCAGCCGAGCAAGAATCCACCCGCTTGTAAACTGGATGAATATTGAGTTTACGGCGAATTTCTCGAGTTTCTTTTTCGGAAATTCCAGCTAATTTTGCTAATCTTTTATCGGAAAAACCCATTCTTTTTAAATTCAAAAAATCATCATAATTTTTGGGCAAACCATCTTTTTTAATTTTATTTTCAACTAAAATTGCCGATTCAAGTTGTTCGATAAACCACATATCATAGCTACAAATTTCGTTAATTTCTTGAGCAGAAATTCCTTCACGAAGAGCTTGTGCAATCAACAAAAATCTATTTGGAGAGGCGATTTTTAATTTTTGACGAATCATTTTTTTACGCTGTTCATCATCTTCAATTAAAATTTTAACTTCTTCAATGCCACTTAAATTTCCTTCCAAAGAACGCAAAGCTTTTTGGAAACTTTCGATGAATGAACGCCCTATTCCCATGACTTCGCCCACCGATTTCATCGAGCTTGAAAGCACATTATCACTCCCTTTAAACTTCTCAAAAGTGAATTTTGGAATCTTAGTTATCACATAATCGATAGTGGGCTCGAATGAAGCAGGAGTTATTCCGCCGGTGATATCGTTTTTGATTTCATCAAGAGTGAATCCGACCGCTAATTTGGCCGCCACTTTGGCAATCGGAAAGCCCGTCGCCTTAGATGCTAGAGCCGATGAACGCGAAACTCGCGGATTCATTTCGATGATTGTCATCTTGCCATTTTTTGGATTAACGGCGAATTGGACGTTAGAGCCACCTGTCTCAACGCCAATTTCACGCAACACCGCAATCGAAGCATTACGCATATTTTGATATTCCTTGTCGGTAAGAGTTAACGCCGGCGCCACGGTGATGGAA
>SXGQ01513263.1_pt1 | contig 29542 bp, 38 predicted proteins | sample 3178371 | NCBI WGS metagenome assembly SXGQ01 (sample SAMN11356859, study PRJNA531348) | freshwater metagenome | isolation source: freshwater sample F1-20 | place: China: Fuxian Lake, Yuxi | collected 2017-12-25
TCTGCGTACTTGTTAACAAGTCTCTTAATATACTTGATTTTATTCAAGTCTTCAAGATACTCTAGTACGGATATGCAATTAGGATTTCTATAATTATTAATTGCATACTCATCAAATTCATCTTCATTATGAATCATTTTTAGAAGCCGTTTAGTGTAGCCCTCAGGATCGAATTTGCGCCAGTAGAACCAACCGCAACATAAATGTAGTTGGAATCCCAACCAATCTCACCTGTGTTCCAACCCTCTGCGGCTGCATTTGATGTAGCAACAGAACTAATACCACGAATACGAATCTTGCTATCGTTTACGTCTAATGCCACAGTAGGTGCATTTGTTTTTACGCCAATTCGATTATTGACTGCATCTACAAAAAACATATTGGTTTGCGTATCAGATTCAATGCGAGTATTACTTGCACTACCGTCTTCGTTAATTACAACGCCGGTGTTAAATGTAGAAGTGCCAGTTGAACCCGTGGTAAACACAAGTGTGTTACCACCAATTTTTGTTGTACCACTTGCTGATGAAGTATTTGCAGTAATATCAATACTGCTGAATACTGTTTGTGAAGACTCACCAAACAGGTCACCAAGTTCAATCTTCTTTGAAACTGGTGTGCCGGTTGGATCATCAACGATCAACAACAAATCTGTATTTGCTGGCGCTGTTAATGCTGTTAGTTGCGTGACTTTTTTATCTGCCATCTTTTTCTCCTATATCTTATAAACCCCATTGAAGGGGAATGCTACTCCTGGGACTCAGGCCAATGTGTCGATTAACTATCTGCGGCGACAGTATCATCAGGTGCATCGGACGTAACTCCTGAAGACATTACAACTAGTGGTTCTGTCTTGTAGCGTGTAGTTCCGTGCATGTCGGTATAAGTGACAAATTTAGTCCAGCCTGGTGTATTGATACCGCGAGCCTTGTTTGCGGCAAGAGCCGCTTCAGTATCGTCAACACCAATGATGTTATTTGCCGCTACTTCTGCGGCAGTAACATACTTAGGTACATCTTGCCCCGTAATCGTTGCACCGGTTTGGTTTGCACCATCGTATGCAGTATTGATTGTGATAGATGTTGCGCTACCTATTGCGCCAACTTGTCTTCGTTTTCCAGCAATGACTAGTGCATCACCGATGTTTACTTCAGTATCAAATGCAGTACCCGTGCCTGTGACTGTAGTTGTTGCTACAGAATTGCTTACGTTTGCGGTGCCTGTGATTGAGTATGAATCTCTTGTTCCCCATAGTGCCATGGTTTTTCTCCTTTTAATATCCTAATTTTCTAAGTTCGGAAATCGTTCTCATTGTATTTATATGACGAATTCCAATACCGCCCTTTGCAACCCATTCATTGATGTTTTTTATGTGATCATCAATCAATAGATTTGGTTTGCCATCGACTGTAAGAGCATAATTCTGCTTTTGTTCTCTAGGAACTAGGTGAATTTCTTTTACAGAACCTAAATGTTTGCGTATCCATTCAATTTTTTCTGGTTTGCATGTAGGCATTCTTTTAGAGGGTGTAGAAAGAATTGCCGGATCGTAAGATTTAATGAATCGCCACAATGCAAGCCCATCAGGCATTGGGTTTAAATTTGCCCAAAATTTAGGCACTCGTTTCATCGCTTCCCACTTCTCTTCTTTTCCTGCGTTAACAAAGTCAGGCAACCCTTGTTGTCTGAGTGCTTCGTTTGCACCTGCCATGAAGTTGACAAGGACTTGGTCCATGTCGCAATAAATTTCTGGTAGCATTTTATCTGGTGTCAATTTCAGGATCAATCTTAATTGGTTCTTGTTTACCGCTTAGTGTTTCGCCTTTTTTGACAATTTTTTGCTTTGCGGGTGCTTCTTTATCTTTTTTATCTTCTTTTTCATTAATAGATACGTTATCAACAGTTTTCATTTTAATACTGGTTTTGATACCCATCTTTGAAAAAGCCTTTTCAAATTTCTTTGCAAGCGGTGCATTTTCGTCTTCTTCTTTTCGTAACGATTGTCTTTGTTTTGACATTGCTTCACGTTCTTTCTGATGCTTCAATTGCAATTGAGTAGATTTAAGTTGAACTTGCGCTCTCTTAACTGCATCGGTTGCATCACTTGCTGAACGAACGGAAGTACCGCCGCCTTCTGCTTCTTTAATTTCTTTTTTGAATTTTGTTGTAGCAAGCCATTTTTTCGTGCCTTCTGGCTCTAACTTATTTGCTGATGTTTTCTCATCTTCTGGATGTGTTTGTTCACCCTTCATTTTTTTTCTAGCGGCTAATGCGGCTAACATTGCACGTTTGGCGGCCGCCAATTTGTCGTGTGGCTTGTTGCTTGGCTTAACATTTTTATCGTATGCATCGCTTTCTTCCATGTCTTTTGGCTTCTTGCCAGCCTTCTTCATAGCAATTGCAATAGCGGCTTGCTGTGCTGGTGATGAGGCTTCATTCTTTGGTCGGCAATCAGGCACCATACGATTACCTTTTTTCTTCATACCAACTTGTTTATGGGTGTCCCAACATGCTTCGTCAATATCTTCTTTGTACATGTTCAATTCATAACGCTTGTTGTCAAGATTTGTAACTTGTACTTGAATTGCTTTCTTGCCAGTCTTGTCAAGTAGACGATATGCGTTTGCTTTGCCTGACGATGGCTTCTTTGGACCCATCGCAACATTTCGATCAATCTCAAATGGATCAATTTCAATATGATATTTCTTTTTTGCAAAGTCATAAGCATGTGCCATTGCTGAAGAAAAGTCTTTGTGATACAATTCATAGCCTGTGCCAGACTTGCTTTCTTCAAGGTCTACTTCTTCTTTTTTCATCGCGGCGCGATTCACACGATTCTGTGCAAGACCAGAAACAAATTTAATCTTTGCGCCTGCAAGCGATTTAAGATTATCAATATTCATTTTGTCAAGCATGGCAATCAATTGCTTATATGCTGAACCTGACGGATCGATTGTGCTAATCTTTCCGTATTCATCTCGCATCTTAGCGAGTTGTTGTGATGTGAATGCGTCTTTCATTTTATTTCTTCTCGTTTAGTGAATTGATGAAATCCAAATCCTCTTGAGTTAGTTCGTAATCTTCCTTCTGAGGTGCGCTCTGTGCTTTACCTTTAACTAGTTTGCCTTTGGCTTGTACAGCCGCAAGACGGGCAGCCTTGTCATTGTGACCAGGATGTAGACTTGTCATTGGCACTTTACCTTCTGGACCTTTACGTTCGTTCTCTGGATTGTCGTAGCCTTTGCCTTTGACCATCGCTTCGTCAGTCTGTTCTACTTCTTCTTTTTTCAATGCGCCTCTGGCTTGTGCAGATTTAAGCATTGCAACTCTGTCTTGGTAGCCCTTAATGCCAGGTTTAATATCCTTAGCGGCTTTCTTTTCGCCTGCGGTTGGATTGCTGACATGCTTCATTGTAGTTTTTGATTGATGAGATTCTGCTTCATCAACAACTTCTACTTCTTCTTTTACCACTTCGTAGCCCATGCCTTTGTACTTGTCTAAGGCTGAGGCTTGAATCTTCAGTTCTTTACCTGAAGTTTTATGTTTAACCATTACAGTTTTTTGTTTTTCTTTTGAACTAGGCAAGTCGCTTTCGACAACTGTTTCTTCGTTCTTGGCTTTGTGTGCGGCATCTAAATCGTTGAAGAATTTTTTCTTGGCTTCAGGCGATAGATCGCCTAAAGACTTGATGCCTTTCTTCGCCATATGTGCTTTGACTTTGTTCTGATACTCTGTCTCTTCTTTCATTGCTTGTGTAATATAATCTACTAGAGATTGAGGCACGCCAAATTGTTGTGATAATGATTGTGGTTTCATTTTTTTATTCCTCTACTATTTTTAATGTTAAATTTCCGTTACCTTTAACGATTCGATGATAAGTTTCTGCTTCTATAAAATACACTTTGTTTTTTTCTAACATAATTGGTAGTGCATTATCATATTGCAGTAACCATCCGTTTCCTTCTAAAACATGTATGCTTCTATCTTTTTTGTCGCGATGCCAGATAAGTTCCATTGGATCAACGGCTTCATCAAACACACGAATGAAGCCATCGTCACTCTGTTTATCAGAGTATGGATTACCAGAAGAAATTTCCGCCTCCGCTAAGCCCTAATTGTTTTGCATATCTTGGTGTATTACACGCCCAATAAGCGGCTGACGTTCTATCTTTTTGCATATCACATTGGTGTCTTGCGGCAAATGATTTTCTTGCTTCAGGATCGTTTAATTTAACAGATAGCCCTGTGGTATCGCCCCATGTAACTTTCTTTACGCCACCATCTGGTTTGCGAACATACACATAAAATTTCTTTGGACCTCCACGCTTTGGTTTACCAATCTCAATATCTTTTTCTTCCTCTTCTGCAATCATTGGGCAGTCAAGAGGAACAGGTTGACCGTCTTCAGTAAATGCAAACGAACCAATGTCAGTATCTTCAATCAAAGATTTATCCATACCTTGTAGTTCTAGTTTGCCTTCTTTGTAAAGTTTTCTTGCTTCACGATATACTTCAAAATACATTTTTGAACCAACTCGAAACACGTTTTCTGTCAATGAAACTTTGTTATCTATGTGCCAATCAATTGCAGAATGTACATCTGCGTCTTCTGTTACATCATGTGCGCGTTTAATTTTTTCTACATTTTGTTGAAACAAATCATTTAAATCAACTTTTAAATGATCTGCAAGAGTTACACTTGTTGATTGACCTGGCGTATCACTTGCATATTTTTTTCTCATTTTGTCTGTGCCATATTCAAGAGTTTCTGCAAACTGTGAGAATGCTTCGTTCTTTGATTTGGATCCGCTTGCTCTTGCCGCTAAATCTTTATCTGCGCCACCCCAAGTTCCAGAGCCTTTTGTAATAAAAGAATTTACTCTTGCAAACGCCCATTGCTGTGGTGTTGTACCTGGTCGGTGGCCACCTTGCCAAGCCGCCATACCACGATCATAAACTTTCTTGAGAATGCCGTATGCAATGCCAGACTTTTCTGCTTTCTTTTTCAAGCCTTCAATTTCTTCGTGCAATACGCTATACAATTCGTATAGGTCTTCACCCATCTCTTCTTTAGTCATATCAGACAACGCTTCATACATGGATGTATCGCTTATATCAAACTCTGCATCTTCATCATCATAAACATCGTCACCATCTTCGTAATCATAATCGTCTTCAAATTCTAGGTAATCTGTAACTGCTTCAATGTAATCAACTGCTTTGGTAATCTTTGAAAGTACCCATGCTTCTGGTTCTTCATCAAGTTCAGATAGAATGTCTGCAAGCAATTCTGCATCTTGAATAAGATTGGCTACTTCAATTTGTGCCATCTCTAATCCGTCTAGTTCTTCGTAATCGTCATACTCGCCTTTTTCAACAATGGCTTGTACTTCTTCGCTAAATTCTTTGCCAACAAGTTTTGTACCTGTTACGCCTTGAACCAATGCCCAAGCACGTTTGTAATCTTTCATGGTTAATAGTTTCTTGAACATTTCAACTTGGCGTGGGTCTGCTTTATTATAAAATTTAGCAAGTTCCATAATGCCAATGTTACCAACGTATGCGGCTTCATTGAGTTCTTCAAACTGTTCTTTTCTTAAAGACATTTTTGCAAGATTGAACAACTGATCTTGACTTGTTACCATGTCAAGCAAGGTAGATAATAAATTCTGTGTTGCCTGTCTTTCAGATGTGGATAGTGTATCGCCAGAATCAATCTTAGACATTGCTTTCTTAATTGTTGAAAGTAAAGTCTTGTCTGCAAGCCCCAAGCGAACCAATTGATCCAAGCGAGAAATTTCTTTTTTTCCAATTTCTTCTCCAAACATTTGTTTGAATTTCTTAGTATGCTTTGACTGTGGCATACTTTTTTCTCTTGCTTCTTTATCACCTGGCGCATCTGCATATGCTGATGAATCGCTATCAGACTTTGGACCGGTGCGTTCAAAGTGTGCGGCTCTTGCTTGCTTTGTAGATTTATCTAAACCTTTGTAATATTTGCTTGGCTGTGTACCATCACGTTTGCCAACGTGTTTATCTTGTGGTAGTTCTGGCTTTTCAAACAATGTTTCAAATGCTTCATTCGCTAATCTTTGATTTTGTTTTCTTTGAATCTCTGATCTACGCACCTGAGGTAACAAACGAGAACCGATTTTACCAACTACGCCTTTCATCTTTTCAATCTTTTTATCAATTGAAATTTTTTGAGAAGGTGATAGATTTGCATATGCTTGACCACCACCAATTCTACGCTTCAAGAATGTGACTGCTTGGCGTCTTGCTCTTTTGGTAAGTGTTGGCTGACTTGCGAAACGGCGCGATGCACGTTCTCTTGCGCGTAAGAGTTTTGATCTTAAACGTCTTACTTGCATGGCACGTTTTCTACGCCCTTGCAATGAGAGTGCTTCATCCATTTCTGTATCGTTTTCGAAATTTTCTTTCAAATTCATTCCCCTTTTAACTGCGGCAAAAAGCGCCTTTGTATCTGCATCAGATAGTTTTGACGGAACACCTTTTTTAAAGTTATCAAGATCGTTAGAAGCCGCAAAACCTCGCATCTTTGAACCTGACATACCGGTCACACCCTCTGCATCTGGATCACGTTCGCCAGCAGAAACTATTTCTATTGACTCAAATTCATAATCGCCTTTGCCATTGTATTTATTAATGAGCGTTTCAAATTCTTGTACACGGTCACTTCCGACAATCATCACAATGTTTTTGTACTTGCCGTTTAGTTCTTCAAGAACTTGAAAGATAATTTTTGCACTAGAATTTTGTACAATCGTGCCGAATGCTTTACGCGCAAATCGAACTTTTGTTGCGTAGTCTAGTGGATCTTTTTTGGAATTTTGGCTATGGGATAGAAACAGTTTTGCATCGGCTTTGCGCTTCGATGCTTCAGACTTGATTTTTGTTACAAGTTTTTCATGCCCATTTGTCATGGGGTTCATTCTACCGAATGAAAATACTACTGTTTCTTTCATGGAGTTTTCCTTAGACTTATCCCATACAGGTTTGCCGTAGCCTTACTGCGTTATAGTGTATTTATAAAATTTTTATTTCGAATAGATACCCTTACCAACTTCTAGGTAAAATTTTGCTTCATTTGCTGGAGGTGGGCGTAATTTGGTGCGTATTTGAAAGATTGCAACGCCAGTTTTTTTGTCTGCAAAGACTAAATTATTGCCGTTTGACTGTGCAATTAATGTGACGTTTTTGCGTAATTGATTATAGTAGTCAACTGTAATCTCTTTGACTGTGCCCGATTGTACGTCAACAACGTCAGCCAAATCTGAACCGAAAATACTTTTTGCTAAAAAGTCTAATGCTCTATTTGTAAATGTAGTTTTAACAGATTCTTGTATCATTCTACTTTTCAAGTCATCGTACATTTCTTTAATCAAAGCAAACTTTGCGGCTTGTTCAACTGGTCCAACAAATGGCTTTGCAAGTCTAATATACTTCTCTTCTGCATCCCATTGAATACCAATTGCTTTTGCAATATCAAGCATACCACGATATGGCGATAGATTTGCAACTGTGACCGATTCTGATTTGAGTGAGAACGGTAGACTACCACTAATTATTTTTTTATTGCTACCTTTTTTCATAGCATAAACTTCTAGCGTAACGTCACCTTTAACTTCACCGCCAGAAGACTCGCCTGCAATACCATCTGCAATGACTGTAAATGTAACTACTTCGCCAGTGCTGTTATTTAAGAAATGATCAACTGCGGCGCCTGCCTTGCGGCTGAAACTTGCACCTTCAATTGCTTTAATTAACTGATCAATTTTCTTATCAATCTTGCCAACATCTTTTGATGACTTGTAAAGTACCTCATATTCTTTATCGAATGCGCCTTGCACCGACTCAGGCTTCAATCTCATTTCAAAGTTTACATTAAAAAAGTCTGGAGGATTTTTTCCTCTTTGTCGCATATGTCCTTCAACAACTTTATGTTTGAACCGGCCAGTACCAAACATTTTTGTATCAATTTTGGTACGAATTTCGTTCAACTTTTTTTTGTTAACTTCTCCATACGCAAGATATAAACTGAGTGCGATTGTAAAGATACCTTCAATCACATCACCTTCATTTAGTTTTGCCATGACGTTCCTTATTATACAGAAAAACTACTACCACAACCACAAGTATGTTTTGCGTTTGGATTTGTAATTACAAACTCTTTTCGCATAAACTCATCTTTGTAGTCTATGTTTGCATCTTGTAAATATTGCATACTCATTGCATCAATCAGGACTCTGAATTCATCTAAAGGAAATTCAAAGTCATCTTCATTCTTAACTTCGTCTAAAGTAAATCCATAATTGAATCCAGAACATCCACCGCCTTGAACAAATGTTCTTAGCGAAATGTTTGGATTGTTTTCTTCTCGCAGTAAGTCTATGATCTTAGACTTTGCAACATCTGTTATTGTAATCATTTATGGCCGCCTTTATAGCATCTTCTGCAAGTATTGAACAATGAATTTTAACCGGTGGTAAGGCAAGTTCTTCAGCAATTTCTGAATTAGATATTTTTCCCGCTTCGTTAAGTGTTCTTCCTTTGACCCACTCTGTGACAAGACTGGAACTTGCGATTGCGCTTCCACAACCGTAAGTTTTGAATTTTGCATCTGTAATTATTCCATCTTCTACTTTAATTTGAAGTTTCATAACATCGCCACAAGCCGGTGCGCCAACCATACCAGTGCCAATATTAGAATCGCTCTTATCAAAAGATCCGACATTCCTCGGATTTTCATAGTGATCTAAAACTTTCTTTGAATATGACATATTTACCAGTATTTATTGTTACTTGATGCATACATAAAGGTGTCCGGTTTCAAATTAAACCTCATTACCTTTGCCAACCCTTGATAATATCAGGGGAGAAGTTTGAGTAACTGAATTGCATTCTATCAACTAGTTTTACTGCACTTCCAGTCAGGTGATCAATCGCAACATACCCTTCAACACCAGTCACTTCGTAGCCTTTCTTTGTCAACAAGAAAGTGTTCAACGTCTTTACTTCATCTAGTTTCTTTACTAGAATTAACTTTGCTTCGGCAAGCAAATTCATCAAGGTAAATATGTTTTCAAGTTGTGATTTGTTCTTTGCACTAAAAAATTTCAACCCATCTTTCTTTTTTGCTTCCCATTCTGCTTTTGACTTTGCAGATTTGCGAGATTCAATTTCTTTATCGTAGTATGCAGTCATAAACTGAATTAGTTCAGCCACATGACTCTTTACATTTGTAATTTTGAGTTGGTTTCTAACTTTTGTATTGTTAAATGTTTTGATTTTTTCGCGTAGTTCGTCTGTATCTTTGATATGATTCAAAGTCTTGGCATCTATTTTATAGAAAATCTTGCCTGCATCAGAAAGTATGTCGGTGATCTTTTTAGTTTCTTCTTGCGTCAATGTTGCTTTACCAGAAACGTCTTTGTAGTCAACGTCCGTTGACCATACTTTGCTTGTCTTCTTGAGTGTAGATAAAATATCTTTACCAAAGACTGCTTTCATTGTTTCAAATGAAGTGCCTTCGTAAAGTGTATGCCATGCAATGCCAATTTCAGCAGATTTGATACTTTTAGCAAGTTCACTCTGTGCGGGAACTGCATAGACAAGAGTGTTTGGATGAAACGTAACGTATTCTTCACCATCAATCGTGACGTTCTTTAGATCAGATTTAGTGAAAAGCAAGTCGCCTTGGATGACATTATCAATACCAAGTGATGCTAAGTGAGTGAGACACGCTTTGAGTTTAGTTGCAAGATCGCCTGACGTATCATCGTCAATTTCTGCGTTCGTTTTGTAGACTTTGGGGTTCTTATTGAACACACCTTTCTTTGCTACAAAGAATTTGCCATCGCTAGGGTCTTTACCCGCGAAAATTGCTGGCGCACCATCCCATTTGACTGTAATGCTTACTCTTTTTTCAGAGTGACCGGCTAACATATCGCGTACTGCACGAAGTGCGTTGATACTGTCGCGGGCACCCTTAACACCGCCATTGAGAACATCGTCTTCCGCATGTTCCATGTGCGTGTTTTTTTGTTCGTTTAAGTACTCTTTAAATTTCAGCATGAGATAGCCTATCGTTATGATAGACTATTTATGTCACCGGCGCATTTTGGCTTGATCTTCTGCGTCTTCTTTTGAGAAAATTGGCACCGCGTTCGATTTGTGTAGCGTTCCGATACCCAAAAGATTGCCGCCCGTATACTTGGGCGATTCTTTTTTCGGAGCAGAGCCTACAAATGAATTGAGTGAGGGATAGTGTGGAGTTTGCCTACGATGAGGCTCAGGCTTGGGCGCGTAAGGAACAAACTCTTGTTTCTTTCGTTTGTTCTTATTGATACCATGAGATTTGAGCCATGCATCATGTTCAGCCTGTGCTTTTTGCCAGCCAGGCTTTTTCTTTGGCTTTGGACCTTTTGCATAAATGTGAATAATCATGACGAATCCTTCTACACTAGAGTCTCTAGTATAGCAGATTACCACAAATTTGTCAAGTTACCCGTGAGTATCTAGACTACCGAGGACAGTAAATGCACTATTCGCGTCTTTAATAATGGTAAATACTAATGAATCTACTGCATTTGAATTGCCAGAAGGAACTGTGTTATTTCTCCATTTAATTGTTCTTGCAGTACCATCAGTTTGTACTGCATTGATAATATAAGGAGTTGCACCTTGTTCAATTACAACCCTAGCATCAGTAACAAAACTTGTGCCACTTTTAACGCCCACAAAGTTTGCTGTAATATTACCGCTTAAATTTGACTGATAGAAAACAGGTCCATCGTTCAAATTATAAGCAATTGTTGCGCTAAATGCATCTTTTGTCGTGACTACATTATATGATGTTTTAAATACTGTATTTGAATTTGTAAGATTATTTGCAGTATTTGCTTGTGCGTAGGCGGCATTAGCAGTTAGATAAGCGGCGTTAGCGGTAAACCAGGCGGCATTTGCTATGTTGAATGTATTGTTCGCTGTAGATATAATCGTATTTGTTGTATTAGAAACAATGGTATCGACTACAAGATCCGCGTTGCCATTCTCAGTAGAATTAACTTTGAGAATTACTTCGTTGATAATAGTTCGCCACTCATTGAATGTATTGGCTAGTTCTAGATTTGCTGTTGCCGCCATGGTTTACCCCTGTAAAAAGTCTTCTACTATTTATATGTTTTCAACTCTTAAAAGAGAAACTAATATCGCTAGCCGTTAGGGGTTTAAGATCATATAAAGTTGTAGGTTGCCCTGCGGCTCCTGTAAATGAAATAGTATCTGTGGCTTGATAACTTCCTGCCATATTAATACTATTGTAAATAGAAAAGTCTAATTTTTCATCTTCTTCTTTTGGTGCAGGTTTACCAGTGTGCTGTTCGAGTTCTTCAATCAACTCGCGCATCTGTGCTACAATTTCTGGAATGGTTCTCATACTTTGAATCCTTCAAATTTACGTTGTTTATCTCTTCTTCCGAAGTCCGATTTATCAAAAAGTGGTTCATCTGGTTGGACTTGCCCGCTATCATGTATATGATTTTGTGCAGTCTGTTCTACATCATACAACTTCATCTTTGCTTTATCAACACCAATCATGAATCGTTTGTTTGTGTCTGGATTGTTGTAGCGATTTTTCAATTGCTTGACCATCATCTGATTTAAATCAGTAAGTTCTTCAGTAGCAATCAATGCAATCATAAAATCTGCTGTCGCTGGCAGACCAAACGATTCACTTGTATCTGTTAGTTCAACATCAGAATTTGAGTAACCACCTCGCGTTGTCTGTGTTGCTGAAATAACAGGCACTTTGCATTCAACTGCAAGCCCACGCAATTCTTCTGCAATTGCTTTGATGTATGAATATGAATTAACATTAGAGCCTTGACGTATTCTAGATGACGCACAAATATTCAGATAGTCAATATAGATTATATCAGGAACAAATTGTCTTTTCAGTTTAAGTTCGTTAAGCAAATGTTTGAAATGAGTTACGTTTGCGCTTGCCGTTGGATACTCTTTAATGATCAAACGACCAAGAGTCTTTTCTTTTAATCGTTCAATCTTTTTAAGATACGATTCTTTAGGTAATGCAATCAACTTGTCTACGTCAACATTCAAAAGATTTGCATCAATACGTTCTGCAATTCTTTCTTCAGCCATTTCGAGTGTAATGTACAATACGTTCTTGCCAATCGAAAGATTAGCCGCGGCACAATGACACATAAACATTGACTTACCGACACCGGTACCGGCGAGAATAATGTTCAAAGTTTTTTCTGGCAGGCCACCTTTAGTAATTCGATTGAGATAGTCTAGATCAAATGGTATACGCTTTTCAACTGTGTGATAAAAATCATAACGATTTTCTGCATCATCTAGAAAGTCATGCCCAACATGATTGTCAAATGAAATTGCAAGTGCATCAGATAGAATATTAGGTATTGCACCCTTTTCTTTTTTGCTCTTACCGCTTTCATCTAGAATCTGAATTGATTCCATGATTGCATTGTAGATTGCTTTTTCTTGACAGAATTTTTCTGTTGCGTCTACAAGCCAATCACCATCTCTTTTGTCAAACTCTGTGACGTTTAGTTCATCTAAAAGACTTGTAACTTTCTTATGTTGGTCACCTGATAAATTTGATCTTCCATCAATCTCAATTACAAGTGCTTCGACTGTTGGTAAGTTGTTGTACTTCGTAATGTACTTATGAATTTCTTCGTAAATAACTTTTTCTGAATGATCTGAAAAGTATTCACCAGAAAGAAACGGAAGAGTCTTTCTAGTATACGCATCATCATTCAGTAGGTGTTTCAGTATTTTCTTTTCTACGCTCATCATTATATCGTTTCTCAGCCTCTTCTAAAGAATGTTGGAGTAATGAATTCATTACGTCACCGAGTACTACTTCAAAATCTTTGTTACCTTCTAAAGTTTCATCGTTATGTACTGTATAATCGAAAGAAATAGTTGCTTCACCGTTTTGAATATCTTCTTTGACGTTGATTGATCCAAATGTAAATTCTACTTCTTTGTAAGGTCCAGTTAGAATTTCGATGCTTGCTAAATCATGTTTTTCTTTGTATGTATAGAGTCTGTCTGTTACTCGAAAATCTACATCATATTTCATGCTTCTTCCTCTACAAGTTCTTCCTCATCCGAGTAGCCAATGCCATCTTGCCCATACAAAAATTGCTTCTTACATGCGTCATCAATTGCATCTAAAATTTCTTTAGTGAAATATTTCTCTGGCTCTTCGTTAATGTTTTTGCCAAATATTTTTGTACCATCTGGCAGTTCGTATCGGGTTGATACTTTCTTAATTATATCATATTTCTCAGCAATTTCAAGTAGCCCGTAGTAACGATCAAGCCCTGTGCTGTAAGTGATTTTTACCTCAACTTGAGTGTTCTCTTTTGTTAAACGTGATTTGTGTAACTTAGCACGAACAATGTTACCAACAACTTCAGTACCATCTTTATCTTTACGCTTAGATAGGTAAACAATTGTGGATGCTGTGTACTTTAAGCCAGACCCGCCAGACATTTCTTTTGTTGGAATATATGCACCAACTACATCATAAACGTGATTCGTTACCAGCAATGGCACACCAATCTTAGCAAGTTTCAAATTTAACACACGAAATGTTGCTTTGAGAATTGCACTCTTTGTCATGTCTTTTGTTTCTTTGCCTTCTGCGGTATCTTCCATCTCTTTTGTAGAAGACAACTGGCCAAGTGAATCAAGAACCATCATCATTGGTTTGCGCTTTGCTTCTGGTTGTGCAGAATATTTTTCAATAATTTGCAATGCAGTATGACGAAACTTTTGAATTGTATCAGGCTCAGATATAACAACACGCTTGGTGTCTACACCTCTGCTCTCCATCATACCTTTTGTAACTGCGGCTTCAGTATCAAAATAGATAACACCGCCCTCAGGATTTGCATCAAGGAATTGTTTTACAATACCAAGCACAAAGAAAGTTTTGCCCGTTGATGATTCACCAGCAAATGCAGTTACCTTGTTATTAGGAACTCCACCATAAATACTACCGGATAAAAGAGCATTAAGAGCATATGAGCCTGTGTCAATACACCCACTATACTCGGATGATGCTGTACCGTCTGCCAAAATTTTTGTATCTTCATCTTTCAGTTGCTCCACTAAGTCGCTAAAAAAATTACTCATTGTGTTTTTCCCTCATAATATTTGTTTAATAACTTTGGCGAGTGCTGTTCATACTCAACAACAGTAGGCTCGCCTTTCTTCTGCAATTCTAATTCATAGGTACGGTGACGAAGTTCCGATGTACTATAACTATGATTCCTTACATGATAGTATAACTCAATTCCGTTTTCAATGCAATATTGTTTACCAGTAAAGTCTTTACTTTTATATTCTTCACCAAGAAACCTTATGTGCATTGTTTGCGTCATAATTAAATTGGCTAAGTCTTCTTCAGTATGGTACACAAGAATTTCATCCACATACTTACATGCCTGTAATTGAACATATCTTTCATATACCGATTGTACAGGTTTATTTTTTGTGCTAGGTCTATCCACCGTAGGGTCGACCTGTAGCGCAACAATTAAATAATCACATAACTTTTTTTCCATCTTTAACATTGTCACATGACCAGCATGAAACAAATCAAATGACGAACAATTAAAACCAATTTTCATAATATTACTTCTCTAGTGGATATTTTTGTGTATGGCGAACAGTTGTTGCTTTATCGATTTCCTCTTTATTCATTGGAACAGGTTCCATTGTAGTCAGATCAATCTTTTCTTTTATTTCGTATTCAGTCTCTTCTCTTACAGGAGTTTCATCAACATTACTAATGAATGATAATGGTTCTAAATCTTTTTCGTTTTCTTCTCGAACTTGTCTTAATGAAAAGTTACCTGCAATAACAAGTAAAACTGCAAGCGGATCAAAAACTAAAACGATTAGAATAATTACCCATCGTACCGATTGTTCAAGCATAGTCTGCGTGACTTGCTCATCATATATCATTGCGGCAATGTATTTAAGTGGTCCTACCTCAGACTCAACCTTTCGTACTTCCGTAGCGAATGGTTGTCTATCTTCATTGAGTTTAGCAACAATTTTCTGTTGGGCTTCGTTTTCGTTAGCGATACGGTTTCTCTCTGTTTTCTGAGAAACACGCAAGGAATTTGCCCTTCTGGCACCCTCTTCTGAAGTGCTTCGTGCCATAATCTGGTCCACACTTTCATCCAATTGTTTAAGTACTTTACGGTTTGCATCAATTGTTTCCTTTGCTACACGAATCTTATCATCAATAATTTCTAACTTTGATATTGCATCACCTGTGGCAAGACTTTGATCACTATGTGCTTTTGATAGAAAGCCAAAGATGCCTAATGATGTAATGAACATCAAAACCATAATTGCAACAACAAAATAATATTTCAAAAATTTTGGTGCTACATCCCAATTCTTATATACCCATGAAGCAACAACAAGTTTAGCCGCTTCAAGTGTACCACCCATGACTGCAATAGGAATAGGCGCGGCAGAAAAAATTGCTATAAGACCTATAACAGAATAGTAAGCCGCTATTGCTGATACGCTTAACGCGCACAGTAAAGTAAGGATCGCGAATAACATGGTTAGCCTCTTGTGAGTTTAAGCACCTTGTCAATTTGTTCCTGAATTTTTTCTTTACGATTAGGCCAGTAAATATATTCTTTCTCAGGATTCTTCATCAAATTGACTAGCAATGGCACAACTAATTGTTCTAGTTGTGTAAGATTAGATTTAACTTCGGTCAACATTTTTGCACGATCAGCATCTAAACCTAATTTACCATTGTTGTATAAATCTAAAATAGTATCTATCTTAGATTCAAGTCGAGCAACGCCTTCAGCAGACGCGCCTACTTGAGTGCGAATTACTTCTGTTTCTAGTGTGTTAGGATCGTATGAGGGAGTTAAGTCTCCTTCATCGACCGCGGTAAATCCAAAGTCTTCTTGTGATCTTGGAATTAAATATTCTTGTGGTATTGTACTCATGTGAAAAATCCTCTTAGTGATGAAACGGGTTCGGCACTCCATCCAAAAGTGTTCACAATAATTTTGAGCGGTTCTAAGTACGCCTTTTCAAATTGCGTTTCATAATCGATATATTTTTCCAACGCAAACTCTTTTGGTAAAACATTAATAACGGATAACACATTCTCTTGTGTTGGGTTTGGTAGTTTCATGTAACAAAACTTAACCTTATCACCGTCTTTAATTGTTTCATATCTGCGAGACAATTTTTTTGTCTCAACAAGTTTATTATATATCAATGCACCGCGAACGTGAATTGGTGTGCCTTTCTGATAAAGATCAGTCTTACTCTCATATTTAGTCAGTTCAGAAACACCACGCGGAAATGCTACGTCTTCAAACGGCAGAGTAAAAAACTCTTCTTTGAATTTGCGATTGAATTCATGAAACTCTGCTTCGGTGCCTTTCATGACTACCTTGAGTGCTTCTTTAATTTTTGCTCTGCATGATCCTGGTGTGGAAGATTTAACTGCTTCAATACCAGACATTTTCAGTTTTGGTTCATTGTAACGAACGCCTTCTGAATCCCACACATTCAAAATATAACGCTTCTTCGCAGTCCAAATGCCTTTGTTTGCAATCACTTCACGTTTCATCTGCATCTTTTGATCAAATGCATTCATGTAGTTTGCTAATTCTTCATACGCCTTATCGATAAAAGGCTCAATCTTTTCTTGGCAGGCTTTGTCAATAAAGTCAACAATCTTTTCTTCTTCGATATTCTTCGATCCGTAGACCATATCCACCAACGGACCAAGATGAAGATATACAGAGTCCGTATCTGACGCAATGACATAATCAATTCCTTCGGTCTTCAATAGTTTGTTCATGTATATATTGAGTTTGTCACCAATCCAACGAATTGAGAGTTGACCGGAAAAAGTAATTGCTTCTGCTTGACGCAAATCAAAGAATCTAAAATACTCATTACCTAGCGCACCATACGCTGAGTTCAGTTGCACCTTTTTGGCAAGTTGCAAATTCTTGTAACGTGATATTTCGTTTTCTAGTTGACGCTTTCTTTTCAGTAATTCTGTTTTTTCAAACATAGTGGAAATAGGTACTCATAATATACTTTGGTTTTTCAGTAGGCATAATGCCTTCGTGTGGATACATCCACATAGGAGGAAACACTAATAGGTTACTTTGTTTTGCTTCAATTGTCAAGGGTTCCATACCCAAAGGTCCATGGAATCTTGTTCCTGCTTCGCTATCGTTTAGATAAAACAAAAAGGCAAGATACCTTGTGCATGATTCTAGACTTGATGCATCAGCATGTAATGGAAAAGAATGTTTGTTGGGCTCATAACGCTTGATACGAAATCCTTCAATACGTCTGCGCTGTGGCATCATATTGTGCGAATCGTATAAAGTTTTATAATGATCGGCTACACGCTTTGTAGTATCGATCAATGCCTTTACTTCATCTTCCCAATCAATTTCAATTTGTTCAAACATACCATGAGACAAATCTTTTGTTTCTTGTTCATCAAATTTACGCATCAAATGTTCACAAAAATCTTTGGGTAAAATTTCTGTATAAGTTTGTATCATGATAATTCCTTTAACTGTGCATTAACCTTTTCAAGTTCTTTTTGTGATTCAATCATCTTCTTTTTATATAGAACACGATCATCATACATGCGTTGCATCATCTCAGGTAGAAAGCCTTGCTTATCTTTACGAAAGTAATGACCATTGGCAGCCATTACATATTCGCTGTCATTTTGATATTTGCTGTTCAGTAAATTATCAATACTTACGCTTGTATGTTTGCCATTGATAATAGTCTCAGGCGAAATATTGTATTGCATAATCAAGTGCGGATAGAGACTGTTCAAGTCAAATGATACTACCCAATCATATTTGCCTGGTGCAGGCTCTTTTACATAAGCACCCTCATACTTCTCATTCTTTGATGAGACTTTCTTTTGTGGTACAACCACACTTTTTTTCCATAATGCATTGTGTGTTAACGTGTCCCACATGCGTACTTGAGTGAATACATCAGTCATGTTAACTTTTGCATCGTATGCCAGCGCCAGCACCATGTCGATGAGTTTCATCTTTTCGTCAAGGCGGTCGACAAGTTCCACATCTTTGATGTTGTATTCAATAAATTTTTGATAATTGTTTTTGTACAGTTGGTGTAAGGTTTCATACTCAGAATAATCTAATTTCTTTTCACCGAGTTCAATGTATGCAATGTGATCAAGACGAAAAGATTCTTGTTGTGAATAAGTAAATTTTTTGTACAATTCTATATAATCTAGAATTGCAATACCCACAAGATCAAACGCAGTTTGCTGTCTGTTGTGGATTGTTGTTGTGCGTTCGCTGATTGATTTGTAAGGAGATAAACGCTTTGCTGTTTTCTCGCCCATCAAACGATTAATGCGATTGTAGATATACGGAATATCAAAGAACTGAATGTTCCAACCAGTTACTACATCTGGTGATTTTAATTCCCATAGATTCAGAAATTGTTCAATCAGGTGATTCTCATCTTTGCATTTGAGATACGATACATTGTCTCGGTGTGTCTCATAGTCGCCACAACCAAATACAAAAAACGTACCATCAATTTCTATTGTGATTGCGGTGATTGGTTCACTTGCCTTTTCTGGTTCGGGAAACCCGTTCTCAGAGCCAACCTCAATATCAATGTTTGCGATACGAATTAAATCTTTATCATAGTGTACTTCATCTGGATACTGTTCATTGATATACACATATGGATAGTTTGTAGAACCATAGATTGGAAAGTTTTCTACTTCTTCGTACTTCTTAATAAAGTCATTTGCATCACGCATTGTTCCCATTTCAACGGGCGCCACATGATAGCCTTCAAGTGTACGAAACTCTGTTTCTTCTTTTGAGGGAACAAACAGAGTTGGATTATATTCTACTTTCTTAGTGTAACGCTTGCCATTTTCATAGCCGCGTTCTAGAATATAATTACCATATCGTGTGAAGTGTGTATAAAATTTCATCGTATTCCAAAAGATGGTGTTTGTTGAGCAATTACAATTCCTGATCCAAATATCTCATTATACTTGTTTAGAATCTTAATGTCAACACCAGCCTTGAATAATACGTGGTCTTCTTTGATTGTTACGGATTTTGAATCGGTGAAAATTAACCATGGTTGCATGTTTAATGTAACTTGCCCTGATGCTGTAGGTACAAGCCCAATGGCACATGGATTTTTAATTGTATATGTGTTTAGTGAACTCTCTTCTACTTCACCAACAATTTCTTCACCATTGATCAAACGAAATAATTTAATTTGGTTCATTGTATTCCTAATAATAAAAATGGGGGCTTGCGCCCCCAAGTTACAGATAACCTTATAGGTCTCGGTTCTGTGGGTCTTCAGTCAAGAGTTGACGTTTAGAAGTTTTTCCCTCAGATTCTTTAACTTCAATCTTCTTTGGCTTCTTATGTTCTGGAATGATTCTCTCCAAAGCAATCTTCAACATGCCATTAATTAAAGCGGCATCTTGAATTTCGATCTGATCATCTAAAGCAAAGGTGCGAGTGAATGCACGATTTGCAATTCCTTTAAATAAGAAATTATCACCATCGTCTTTTGCATTTCCAGAAATAACAAGTTTATTGTCATCTAATGTAATGTCAATTTCTTGTTTTCCGAAACCAGCAACAGCAAGTTCAATAACGTATGTGCTATCACTAGTCTTACGAATATTGTATGGCGGATAATTAGGGATGCTCTTAGTCAAGTCATCATGCATTTTTGCAAGACGATTGTAAGTGTCATCAAAGCCGACAAAGAATTTATCAAAGTCTTTAAAGCCAGGACCAAATACTGATAAGTGTGTCATGGTGTTCTCCTTACTTAGTAAATACTTTTGAGCAAGTTGCTTGCATTGCAGATCCGGTTACTTCCCAAAATGTTTTAGCAATTTGTTTAGTAAACTCAGTCTGAGCATCTACAAAGTGTTGAAGAGGTTTACGAACAGAATCGTCCTGAACGTATTGGTTTAACCAAGCGGTCTTACCTGATTGAATGGCATCGATTGCCATGTTTGCGTACATTAGCATAGTTTGCTCCTTTTAAGCGAGTAAATTAAAATTGCCACCCCGAAGGCATGGCGGTAAGTGTGCGTTTTAAATATAACAGGTCGCACCCCCTGTTATTTATACGATTAGACTTGCCCAATCATACGGCGTGACACAAAATATGTGGTACGACCTTCAGTATTGAAGTTCTTACGAACCTTGAAACCCATCTGACGAAGGTCAGAAATTCGTGCGCGAAGGTTCTTGATACCGAACAATGCGCGGGCTTGCGGTGCGCTCAAACCACGATTCGTACCACGAAGGTAAGAAACAAGATACTCAACTTGAGTTTTAGTGGTATTTACAAAAGACATAGTATTACTCCATTCAAAGTTAATGATTAAAACGGCGATGTAACCCCATCGCCAAAGGTGATTATAACATATTGCTATGCTATTGTCAAGATTTTAGCGTTGCTTTTAGTTGCCACGCAAATTTGTTTAAGGTGTCAATTCTACCGGCAATAAAATCGCTCAACCCATATTTTTTATTGTTCTCACACATTTCGTATACCGCAGTCAAATGTTCGATCACAATATATGTATCATTCAACAGACGCATAATCATCACGTTTGCTGGTACAAGTGTGTTATCTTCCTCAACTAAAGTTAGTTCAGAAAATCTGGTATAACTGCCAGGTGCATATGCATCAAGGGCACGAATCTCTTCGGCAAACTGATCGATGCTTTCACTTACATCTTTATAAATCATACCAAGCAATTGATGATATTGTGGGAAGTCTGGACCTTCTACGTTCCAATGATAGTAGTGTGCTTTGAGTTGATAAGTGTAAGCGGTTGCAAGTGCAACCTTCATTTCGCTAATAAGTTCTTCCATTATACTCTCTTCTTAGTTCCAATGCTGTATTTTGTAATGAGTTCCCAATCATCTCTTTCGCCATAAGATAGAATCTTAATTTGAGACAATGGCGCAACAGGTGCTTCTACTGCATTTTTATTTACAACTTTTACCAAACCCCATTCTTCAAGTAGTTTGGTAATTGTGTTTCGTCTGCCCAAATCATTATCATCAAAGTCTGTTCCTTTGCCGTCTAATGCAAACAGTTCTTTGAAATGAACAATGTAATATTTACCCTTCTTGTGTAGAATGTGGCAAGACTGATATAGTTTTTTATCTTTTCTGGATGCAACGCCAATGCGGGTTAATGTTTCTCTCACTTTTAAAAAGTCATCTTCTTCCTTCAGCGTCACCTCTAACAAACTTTCAACGCTCATTTTTCTTCTCCTTAGTGGTCGGACCACCTTTTTCTAATTTCGATTTTATAGTTTTTATTTGTTCATCGGTGAGAAGTTTAATGATATCCTTAGATTTGGATTTGCTATAACCAAAATATTCCGAAATGATATCCACTTCCTCAATTTTTTCTTTCTTCAACCACTTGCTCCAACGCTTTCGTGGTCTGACACTATTTAGTAAATAGGAGAATTGAGGTTTTTTGTCAAGCAGACATAGGCGATTCATCTCATTTGCGTAGAGAATTGTATCGGCAAAAAAAGATAATCCGCGGTTTACGATAAAAGGATCGTAGACCTTTTCTGCCAATTCATCGTTATCAGAGCCAACCATGAGGTTCTCTTTACTCTGATTAATTGCATTGATATAGTCAAATGGGTTCATTTCGCTTCACATGATGCCATTACTTCGGTAAGAAAAGCAACCATGTTAATCTCTTGATCTGCAACGAATGCAGACTTGTACTGATATTCACCTAGCAATACAACAAGTTGTGGCACAGATTGCGGCGTAAAGTATTCAACAGCATTATCAAAGAAGTTGCGATACAGAACCGCGGGTTCGTTATCTAGATTATCAACCACCCATTTACGCGCAGTTGAAAAATCTTTGTCTTTGATTGCTTGCATGAGTTTCTTTACTGAAACATCAGAGATATTCGCAAGTAACCCTGTATCAATTTTACCTGTAGCAGAGTATCGTTGAAGTTCATTAAGAACCCTGCGCCAATCGGGAAAGTGTTTGAGAATTAATTCTGCTATAACTTTTTGATCGTATTCAACCTTCTCAGTTTTGAGAATCATTTCTACTCGCTTCATAAATTGTGCCGCGAGTTTTGGTTTATCAGATGACGCTATTTTAAACTGTACAACGGAACATCTGGAATGTAAGGGAGCAATGATACGGTTAAGAAAGTTACAAGTAAGTATAAAGCCACAATTAGCAGAATACTCTTCCATGAAGTTACGCAAGGCAGGTTGCGTAGACTGTGGGTTAAGGTAGTCAGCCTCGTCAAGAATGACATATTTTCTTCCACCTTTAAAAGATATAGTTGATGCAAAGTTTTTAATTTCATTGCGTAGTGTATCAATGTTACCATTCATAGAACCATTGATCACAATATAAGAACAACCAAGTTCTTCAAGCATTGCTTTTGCAACAGTAGTCTTACCTACGCCAGGACCGCCAGCGAGAATAAGATTTGGCACTTCTTTTTGATTGACAAACTCGGTGAAAGTTTGCTTCAAGTCATTTGGCAGAATTGTATCTGCGATTTTCTTAGGTCGATACTTCTCGACCCACAAAAAGTCTTCCATCATATAGCACCTCATTCATAACATAAAAATATATTCTAACATAAAACATGTTAGATAGCAATCAGGTTGTTAGAACCCGCTTCCAATCGTCATTCACTCTGACATAGAGTTGACCATCAGGTCCAACCATCATACCCACCTTAACAGAGTTTTTGGTTCCAGGAACAAGTTTTGGTCCGCCACGCACACCAGTAAACACGAATGGTGATGGGTTAGGTTCAGGTGGTGCAATTTCACCATACGTCTTGTGAAATTCAAGAATGCCTGATGGCGCAAACTCTTTAATTTTCTCCACAACTTGTGGATCAACAGTTGGTGCTGGAAGAGGTTCAGGCGCCTTTACATGAATCTCTTTAGTCTTTTCGATGACTACAGGTGCGGCAAAGCCTGCTACAAAAGCACCAAGCAAACCTGCACCCTTTGCACCGCCTCGAAAAAAATCTCTGCGGCTAGTCATGATTACGCCTCGTACTTAGAACCAACTTCGGTTGCAATCCAATACTCTAGCGGGTCTTTCTTAGACTTGAAGTGTGCAACACCTTTTGAAGAGATTTGCACTTCATAGTCACCAGGAATCATCTTGAAGTTTTCTGTAACAAAGATGAATTGGAATTCTGCATCAGTATCACCTACGTCAACAGAAAAAACATCAGAGTCTTGATTCTTTACGTCAACTGCGGCGATAGAAATTTTCTTACGATTACCTCGCACAGCAATGTTAGGCAAGCCAAGAACACCTGACAATTTGAGAACCTGTGCAAGGTTATCTTTTGTGAGTGTAAATTTCACTTCGGCATTTTGTACTGAAATGTCATTGTCTGGCGCAGATACAACCATAGCCTCATCAGACAGACCATAAGTTGTTTTTGATGTGCCAGATGCAATCTTCATGTTACCTGTGCCAACTGTTAAGTCGGGATCGTTCATTGAAGATAGAACTGCAAGAAAACGATTCAAATCGTAGATTGCAAAATTCTTATCAAAAGATTCTGTAACAGTTACTTTAGCCAAGACGTTTTGCTGTTTACTTACAGTACGCAAAGTGTTACCAGTCTTAAAGACTAGCCCTTGATTAATTGTAGCAAAGTTGCGGAGAACATTGACTGTGTTTTCGGATAGTTTCATCATTTATTTCCTCTCATTCATATCATGATTATGTAAAGCAATTATAGCATAGTGAATAATTTTTAGCAAGTCTTTGCGATTGTATCCATCTTTTTTTCCGTAGCGTTGTGCATACTTCATGATGTTACCAATACAAAAACCATCGCCATGCCCACCATCAAGAATAAACTCAGTTGCTTGAAATTTAGTTCTCGCGTAATGTTGTTCATATGTGGAATCCACATATTTTTTCACTTCGGCGATTATGGCACCTTCGTTGAATTTGTATGGAGTTGCAAGTTGGGGGGCAATTGGTATTGCATCTCTGAACATTGGAAGAGTATCAACTTCATCATCTAGTTTAGGCATCATTCATCCTTTATTTTTTAGGTGCATTATCACTCGCAGTTGGAGATGCACCAACTGCGGCAAGCGCGGCAAGCGAGCCACCAAAGATATAAGTACCTGCGTGTTTCAATTTAATCCAAGGAAGCATCCAAACTTTCAAACCAATTGCTCTTGAATGTTGGCAGAACATGTAGTCTTCAGAAAGATAACGCTTTGATTCTGGATCAATAACGCAATCAAAATAAGCCATAATTTCACGGCTACCATCAAAAGATTTAGTACGCACATGATCAGGCTTGTATGATCTTTCTGGATATGCTTTATCCCATGCTTCAAATGCAGAACGCTTGATAAGCATGAAGCCTGTGCCGCCTTCTTTCACTTCAACTGGCTCATCAATTTTGAATTGTGTGATACCATCAGCAGGATTGAAAACATAATCGCCCACAAACTCTTCAAGCAATAATGGATTTTTGTCAGCAAAGCCACGATCAACTGCTTGCTTGATCTTCTCCCAAGAAATTGCTTTCTTTGGATACGGACCACAGATAACATCCATATTATCATTGTTGATAGCAAAGTGCGAAAGCACCAAAACATCTTGGGCTTCAAAATGAATATCACTATCAATGAATAGCAAATAGTCATAACCACTTCGCAGGAATTCATCTGCCAAGTAATTTCGTGCGCGGGTGATTAAAGATTCGTTAAACATGAAATACAGTTTAACATCAATTGCATGTTTGGTTGCCAAAATCATTAAGTCTGCAAGTGCTTTGGTATAAGCACCGTGACAAACTCCACCATACATTGGTGTGGCAAGAAAGATTTTCTTACCTCGCAATTGTTCAATATTCATTTCAAGTTGCATAATTTCTCCATAAAAAAGAATTGTAGTACATGTATTTATATATGCGAAAAGAGGCTACGGGCGTAGCCTCTTTGTTTATTTGTTCCGCAATTAATTAGAACGGAACGTCATCACCTTTATATTCTGCCTTCACTTCAGGCTGTTCAGTAGGATCAATGCCAGCATCAATCTTTGTGTACAAGTCAAGGAAGGCAGACTTTGTTTCACCATCAAAGCGGTTGATACAATACTGAATCGCATCCATCTTATTATTGAAGATAGTGTAGGCTTCAGCAATGTGGACAAGACGGCGAGTGGAAATCAATTCATCAATTGCACCTTCTTGAAAGGTCTTACGGATAATGTCAGCCCACTTTACAAGATTGTCAACAAAGTCTTTGTCTTTGATGCCGAGATTATCAAACACCTTAGAGAGAATCTTGGTCTCAATTTTAGTGTCAGGATATTCCTGTTCAACTGTAATTGGAAAACGCTCAAGGAAGGCGTCATCAAGAATCGTAGCCGCCATGTAACGACCAGTCTCATCACCTTTACCTTTAGTGTTTGCAGTAGCGACCACGTTGAAACCTTGTGCAGGTTCAACATACTCACCAGTCTTTTTGACTAGAATGCCCTTGCCTTCAAGAACACCTTGCATACACATAAGTTTGTTAGAGCCACGATCAATTTCATCAAGCACCAAAACTGAACCACGTTTCATTGCTTGAATAACTGGACCATCGAACCACTTGGTTTCGCCATCAATCAAACGGAAGCCGCCGATCAAATCATCTTCATCGGTTTCAGGCGAGATATTCACTCGCAAGAATTCACGTTTTGCTTGGGCGCAAGATTGTTCGACCATGAAGGTCTTACCGTTACCAGACAAGCCAGAAACAAAAACAGGATAGAATCGTTGACTAGCAACAATGGCTTTCATCTTATCAAAGAAGCCAAACGGCACATACAGATTATTCACTTTTGGAACAATCGCACCTTCTTCAACGCGACCAACGGATGAAATTTTTGCTACAGGTTTTGCAACCGCAACAGGAGATTCTTTTTTTGGCATTTCGATAATGGTTGCAGTAACACCAGTTAAATTGATATTGAATTCATCAAGCGGCAACTGATAGGTGCCACGACCAATTCGATATTTATCAGCCTCAAGCCAGAACTGACGGCCGTAGCCTTCACTGGACAATGCAACAAGTTGTTGGCGAGTCGCGGTGTTACCATAACGCTTGGCGGCTTCAGTCAGAAACGCAACCTTTTCACTTTGGGAAATCATAATATAAGTCCTTCATTAAATTATCAATCACAATACACATAGTATACCCCAAAAGGGGTGGCATGTCAAGCCATTTCCTCAATCACTTTGGACAGTAGGACACGGTTTGTCAATCGGTTCTGGTTCATCTTGAGAAATGCACCTTTAAGTTTGCGAGTACTAACTTCTTTGTTGTTATCACCCAACAAGTCATCCAAGTCTTCATCTTCGGTAGACAAAGCGGAACCACCAGGAATCAGGAAGTACTGATCATAACCATAACTATCAATCGCGAAAAACTTTTCACTTTTGAATTTTGCGAAACCATCAACTGAAAATACATTCAATCGTGCTAGAACATTGTCAAAGTTTCTGCGACTACGCGGCATGATATAAAATCCAATCAAACCACAACCAGTCTTGTCTTTTAAAATTTCTAGCAGAGTTGGTGTAACGCCACCATTCTCAACACGGTAACGCTTGCGAGTGTCGGTGTCTTCGATATAAGAAACTGAATTATATTGTGCAGGACCAATTCGCATTGAGCCATAATATTCAGGTGACTTGGTATAGAGACTAGCACTATCTTCGCCATCAGTCAGGAAGATTACATCAACTACTTCAGCCTTGTATGCTTTGCGGAAACGATTCACAATGCCACTTGCAATTGCAATGGTGCTGTTCAACGGAGTACCACCAAGCCCCATGTTTTCTGAAATGTAACTACGCTTGTAGTACTGACCAATAATTTCACCATAGTTCAACAAGTCATTACCCATACGGCGATACTCTTGGTTACGCATACGGCTTGAGAACAGGTTCAGTAGATTAAACTTTCCACTAAAATCAAGTTGACCGGACTTTGGATCAATGGCACTAAACGGCTCACATTGCCATTCGGTACTGAATGCGTATACATCGAACGGCACATTCACTTTGCGGCAGAACGTGGTCAACGTAATCAACTGCTCAATGGTACCTTTCATATTGTCGGTCATTGAACCAGACCAGTCAATGAACATTACAACACCGTGATTTTTACCAGCGGCTACTGAACCAACCTTGCGAAAAATATCGTCATTGTATTTGTAAGTGTGTAATTTGTTTGTGTCAAGCACACCAGTATCAGAGACAACCACACGGCGCAACTCAGCGGCTTTCTTACGCAATTCAAATTCTTTGACCAAGTACAGAATAGCGTTCTTATTCTTGGCTTCGAATTCCATCAGCATGTTTGGCTTGTAGCCTTCGAATTTTTCTTTAGACTCATCAAAGATTTTGCCGAGGAATTTTTTGTAATCAACGATTACATCATCATATTTCCATTCGCTAGTAGAAGGCATCTTGCCAGTAGCAATTTGCTTTTTCTCAGTCATTTTTTGAAGAGAGTTTTGCAAGGCTTCATCGGTAGCGGACTTCACTTCATTGTCATATTGATCTAACTCTTGAGGCAGACTGCCACCAGATTCATTGCTGTAACCGAATTCATCATTGTCATCTTCACCTTCTTCATCGGAAGGCTTAAAGTCTTTCGGATTGCGATACTCTACATCATCCTCATCATCACCGAAACCGTCAGAATCAAAATCTTCAAACTCATCAAAGTCTTCATCATTGCCAGCGGCAAGGTCTTGTTTCAATTGCTCTAAGGCTTCTTGGCGTTTTTCTTCTAACTCTTCTTTGCAGTAATCGTACAATTCTTTGCAAATTATAATTACATCATCAAACGAATTGACGGCATCAATCTTGCGAATGAATGCATTTTCTTGTTCGTTGAATTTGACATTAAAGAAAGGACCAATCTTGTAATAAAGATTGATACGATCAATCAGCAACATGCGGCTTACATTTTGATTCTTCACTTTGAAAAAATCACGCGCCGCAAACTCAGCGTAACCTTTCGAGAAGGATCGCTTGAGACCTGGATAGCGGTCTTTGATACGGCGTTCAATTCGCGCATCTTCAACTACGTTAAGAAAAGTTTTGAAACCCTTGCCATATTTTTGCAAGTCTTCATTACCATATTCTTTGGGGGTGTCAAGGGCGTGACCAACTTCATGACCGATTAGTAAGTCTTCCATGTCTGGCGTCATATCATTCCAGACAGGAAGAGTGAGAGTGCGAGACTCTACATTGAAGGACGCGGTTTCAGTCTTACGATATTCTACGTTGATGTTTTCTGTTGCCAGAAGCCTGGCTAGATTTGATTTGGTATTTTGATTTGTCAACATACGGTGCCTTTTTCAGTATGTATGTATTCTAGCATGATTCTGGCTTTGTGTCAAGCGGCAAGTAATTCGGCATTTTTGAATTTGCATTTGTGTTGTAAATTTTCAATTTCACGATCCGCTATACTATTTGCGCGGTAAGTAACATCCTCAATATCAACTTGAGGTTCAATCACTTCGCAGTTACGCGCCCAAACCCAAATCATATTTTTGTGTGTGGGATAGGTCTTGCCGTTCTTGGCAACATAGGTTGTCATTTCATCATCAAGGGCAATGCCAAGTTTGTTTTCATAACTGGTACGATAACCCATGCCGTAGGGGCGTTCAATTGAAACAACAACTTTGCCTTCAGAGCCTTTGCCGGTCTTACCACGCACAACTCGAACCATGCGACCCTTGGCAGGAACTTCAGCCTCGGTGCTTGCGATACTCAACTGATGTTTAAAATTGCGGTCAAAGATTGATTTGCGAACATCATTAGCAATTGTAGCAAAGTCACAATCGATAGTGTATGTGGTTTCTTCGCCAAGCCACAGGGACTTGATAGAACCCGTGGCAGGGTCCCAGTAGTAAACACTGGTGACCCATTCCCAAACATCGGACATAATACGTTCGGATTGTGTGTGGGTGTAAAGAGTGGTGCCGACACCGACAGTCTCGGTGACCTTGTCGTGATAACCAGTAGTACGGGTGAAAGTAATCATTACGCAACCTCCTTAGACTGCATCATTTCAGATAGAATAAATTTTGCAACATTCAATTGCTTGCGAACCGCTTCGGTGCGACCCATAGCACCAAGTTCTTGACAGTCAGACAGGATGCCCATCACAACCATTTCAAGACCAGACAGGCGAGCCGTCAAGGACTTCATATACTCTTCACGAATGTCCTCACGGGTCATTCCGAATCGCAACAAATCACCACATTCACGTTCAGTCATCAAGTTCTCCGTATTACTCACTACAGACTCAAGTATAGCACAA
>SXGQ01804264.1_pt1 | contig 29531 bp, 15 predicted proteins | sample 3178371 | NCBI WGS metagenome assembly SXGQ01 (sample SAMN11356859, study PRJNA531348) | freshwater metagenome | isolation source: freshwater sample F1-20 | place: China: Fuxian Lake, Yuxi | collected 2017-12-25
CGACAGGGCCAACAGGTCCGACGGGATACCAGGGAGTGCAAGGACCCCAAGGACCAAGCGGCCGCACCGGATGGACCGGATACACTGGGGCAACAGGACCAAGCAAGGCGATTGTTGGTCCGTCAACTGTCGGAGTTCCTATCGTCTTTGCTAGTCCAGGGTATCTGAGTTTCGCGGCTACCGCAGCAGGTGTTCCGTCAACAAGCACACTCATCACGCAAGGGTGGTCCTTTGCCAACCCTAGCAATGTGTTTCTAGTTGGACTCTCATGGAGTGTCGTGGGAAGCGATTGGCAAGTCAATGTAGGTGCATACGCGACTACTGCGTTGACTACGACACTTACGGTCAGTTATTACTATCAGTAAGTAACAGATGGTGTACACAGTTCCTCTTCCATCGAATGTTCGCCAGCTCCCAGGACCTCGCGGCGTTCCGGGTGTTCAGGGCCCAAACGGTCCAACGGGTGATACAGGATTCACGGGTATTCGGGGCATCGACACCCAATTTGGTTCCACCGGCTCCACTGGAACGTTGGGATCGTCAGGACCTACCGGGCCGTCAGGACCCACGGGACCTAATGTGCAGGGTTGGCGTGGTGCCACCGGACCCACGGGACCCACCGCGATAACAGGACCGACCGGCTTCAGCGGATTCACGGGACCGACCGTAACAGGTCCGACAGGATCCACAGGTCCAACGGGGATCAACACGCAATACGGTGCAATGGGATGCACTGGACCTCCAAATGCACCAACCGGACGGGCTGGACTCCCGGGACCGAAAGGACCCACCGGTTTCACTGGCTATACTGGACCGAGAGGCTCAACCGGGTTCACTGGACCGACAGGATCAACCGCAGCAACAGGAACGACCGCATCGACTGGAGATACCGGATTCACCGGATTCACCGGAACAGCTGGGCCGATTGGTCCGCAAGGGCCACGGGGAGTTGTGGGCATAAAGGGCATAGACAGCACGTTTCGTGGACCCACAGGACCCACGGGAGCGGCTGGTCCTCGAGGCGACACTGCAGGAACCGCTGGTCAGTCTGGACCTACTGGGTCGACCGGAGTCGCCGGGTTGGGAGAGGACGGACCGACTGGGTATTCAGGATTCACTGGATTCACGGGACCCACTGGATCCACTGGGCAGACAGGATCCACTGGGCCGACGGGCACAACAGGACCCACTGGACCGACAGGATTTTCCGGATTTCAAGGGTCCTACGGCGACACTGGTCTAACAGGGTCAACGGGCACGACGGGGTCAACGGGCATGACAGGACATGTGCCGCCGGCTGCAGCACAGGTGTTTGTAGGACCGTTCGTTGGAAACAGTATTGTCTACGAATCACCATTACACGGGGTGTGGTCGGCTAACTCAACAACAATTGGCCCAGGAACTAAGATTGCCTGGAATGGATGGATGTGGGCTGGAGCTGGATCCAATATGTTCTCGTCCTCCGACGGTATTATATGGCAGTCCAACTCGCCACTTGAGGGAACATGTATTGGCTGGGGAGGAGGGCAATGGGTTGCCGGAACATCGACATCAAATATCTTGACCTCGACAGATGGCATCACGTGGACGTCAACCTCGGCGTCGCCAGCGACAAATCTCGCAGCGGTTGCGTGGAACGGGTCGTCGTGGGTCGGTGTTGGAGTCGGTATCTATTCGTCACCGAACGGACTCACGTGGACGGCTGCAACCAGTCTTGACGGTGCTGCGATTCCGCCAGAATTTCGAGGTTCGGGCGTCGCGTGGAACGGACGTATTTGGGCAGCTGTCTATGAAATAACCTTGCGAGCTGCACGCTTGTGCTGGAGCTACGATGGATTGGTATGGACATCCCTTCCGATTCCGTTTATCGGGTCTCCAACAGGAATCGCGTGGAATGGAGTGAAGTGGGCGATTACGGGCGTTGACGGTTCAACGGGTGTGGTCACGCTACCAACCGGATTGTTTGCCGTCGTCCCCGGAACCGGTGTACCGACCAAGCTCTACGGAATCGCGTGGGATGGACTGAATTGGGTTGCGTCGGCTGGAGACACGAGAACTGATAACAATATTTATACGAGCCAGAGCGGTGTACCGTGGACGGGTGAATTTACGGGGTCAAACTTTTCAACGTTCAGCGTAGCCGCACAACTTGTTCTGCCCTATGTATTTGGCCCGTTTGGAGTGACCGGTCCAACCGGTCCGACAGGGTTCAATGGATTTTTGGGTGCGACCGGACCCATTGGACCCAGCGGGAGAACGGGAGTCACAGGTACTACAGGCCCCACCGGATTCGCGGGAGGTCTTGGCCCTACTGGACCGTCGGGACCCACTGGACTCACCGGATGGCAGCCCGCCGGATTCACAGGAAACACTGGCAGCACGGGAACATCGTTCAGTCTTTCTCAGCAGGAGGTTGCCCTTACGAGGCCGATCAGTCAGTTGTCGAATGTCCTGTCAACGCTCTACACCGTAGACACAGGTATTCCGGTATCGACAGTGATTTCGCTCAATGCATTTGATGGCCGATTGGGGACGGGTGCACCCTGCTATTTCGCATCCCAGTATTTCACCTCGAACGCAGGCACGTGGCGGTTCAACTATCGGCTGTACCCGTTCGCGACGGTGGATTCGAACGTGGCTATTTCCAATATAACGATTAACATCTATAAGTAATGGACGCTGCCGACTCGTGGGTTGAAGTGGTGCGGGACATGAAAGACGCCGCAGCGGATCCGTATGAAATTGAAGTCATTTGCCGTGACATTCTTCGGTATGTGCGAACCGTTCGCATTCGAGACATTGGTCGGTTCAAACAGCGAAATGGGGTCGAATACGAAGCCTTCCTGAAATCGATTCCGGGTGCTGAAGACGTTGTGAACGACGACGATTTCTGGGATGCGACGACTGCGATGATTCGGCGGTAAAACGAATACTTTACACAGAACAGTATAAGAAGTAAAATGGGAGACAACATCACCGGAGTTCAGTTTGGCATTGCAAACCCCGACGACATTCTCAAGCGGAGTGTCGTGGAGGTTACGACCGACAAGACCTACCAGTCACAGCAGCCCGTCCCGAACGGCGTCTTTGACGTTCGCTTCGGTGTCATTGAGAATGGCAAGGTCTGCCCGACATGTAAGCACACGAATCAGTTCTGCCCGGGTCACTTCGGACACATCACGCTTGCTCGGCCGGTCTATCTCTACCAGTTCTTCGATTGGATTGAGAAGCTGTGCAACATCATCTGCCTGAACTGTTCGGGCGTGATTCTTGGCTCTAGCCAGTTGGCGGATATCAAGTCGTCCGGACTCGCTCGGTTCAAGGAGGTTCGCGACATCGTGGCCAAGGTCCGAACGCAGGGCCTCGAGAAGCCGACGGTCTGCGAGCATTGCTCGACGCCGTTCTTCCGCAAGGTCGCTCGTGTGGCGGGCAAGGCGGCCACACTGGAGGGATTCCCTATCGGAGACCCCGATGAGCCGCCGCCGCCGGTTCCGATTCAGGTCGAGCTGATTCTGCGGGCCTTCCAGCGTATCTCGAACCATACGTGCGACTTGATTGGGTTCAACCACAAGTATTCGCGGCCCGAGTGGATGATCTGCACGGTCTTGGCTGTCCCGCCATTGACGGTGCGTCCTTCGGTTGTGATGGACGACAACCAGCGAATGGAGGATGACTTGACGCACAAGCTGATTGACGTTCTTCGCAACAATCAGCGTCTGCGTGACAAGCTCGACAAGGGCGAGTCGGCCGAGATGATTGACAAGTATACCGCCATGGTGCAGTATGACGTTGCCACCTACGTGGACAATGACATCAAGGGACTGGCTCCCGCTGCTCAGCGGTCTGGACGCCCCCTGAGGACACTCAAGTCTCGCTTCGGTGCCAAGACAGGCCGTGTCCGCGGAAACCTGATGGGAAAGCGTGTTGACTTCTCGGCCCGTTCGGTCATCACGCCCGATGCGAACATTGACCTGGACGAGCTTGGTGTGCCAGCTGAGATTGCCGTGAATCTGACCTTCCCTGAGATTGTGAACTCCTACAATCGCGACCGCCTGACCACGTACATCCGCAACGGACCCGACACGCATCCGGGTGCCAAGTCTGTGTTCCTCAAGCAGGATGCCCGTATGGTGAACCTTCGCTTCGTCAGTCCGGATACGATTGATATTCGTGAGGGCGATGTGGTCCACCGCCATCTGATTGACGGCGACATTGTGCTGTTCAACCGTCAGCCTTCTCTCCACAAGGCATCGATGATGGCCCACCGTGTTCGCGTGCTTCCCTACTCGACATTCCGCCTGAACGTCTCGGCCACTCGTCCCTACAATGCCGACTTTGACGGAGACGAGATGAACATGCACGTGCCTCAATCCATTGCCTCCGCAACCGAACTTCGCTATCTCGCATCTCTGCTCCGTAACATCATCAGTCCTCGCACCAACAGCCCTATTATCCAGCTGTTCCAGGACACCATGACGGGTATCTTCCGCATTACGCAGTCGGGTGTTGAGGTGCCGGAGGTGGTGGCCATGAACATGCTTGCACGCCTCAAGCGTCCGTTCACACGGAAGGGCAGGAACTGGACGGGTGCCGAGCTGATTTCCACCGCCTTTCCGATGGTGTCAATGAAGACGTCCGTGACCATCGAGAACGGCCAGCTCACATCCGGCGTGATGTACAAGTCCGAGTGCAGCAAGCTGATTCACATGGTGTACAATGATTTCAGCCCCGACCGCTGCGGACAGCTTATCAATGACATTCAGTCGGTGGTCACGCAGTTCAATCTGTTCACTGGCTTCTCGGTCGGCACTGCGGATCTGATTGCGAATCTGGCGACCCAGCAGTTCGTGAATGACAAGCTGCTGGAGGGACGCACAGCGGTGTCCAAGATCCTCTCGGATGTGCATGGCGGTATCTTTGCGAACATGTCTGGGTCCTCGGACGGCGAGGAGTTGGAGGACCGCATCTCTTCGGCCCTGAAGGACGTTGCCGCCAAAATCAACAGCGAGGTCATCAAGAGTCTGCCGAAGGACAATGCCATCGTCCAGATGGTTGATTCCGGATCAAAGGGAGGCCCGCAGAACATTACGCAGATGGTGGCTCTGCTTGGACAGCAGCTGATCGAGGGCAAGCGTGTCCAGCCCACTCTGCAAGATCGCACACTTCCCCACTTTGCTCGCTACGACGACGGCGTGGAGTCGCGTGGGTTTGTGCAGAGTTCGTTCATGAACGGTCTGTTGCCAGCGGAGTTCTTCTTCCACGCCCAGGCTGGACGCGAGGGTCTGATTGATACAGCCGTCAAGACCTCAGACACGGGCTATATCCAGCGGCGTCTGATGAAGACGATGGAGGACCAGCACGTGGAGTATGACGGCACAGTGCGTAACGTCACCGGGTCGATTGTGCAGTTCGCCTACGGCGAGGACGGAATTGACTCGATTGCCGTGGAGTCGCAGGTCTGCGAGCTGGGAAGCATGACGATGGAAGATGTCTACCGCAACTACGCTATGAGCCCTGCCGATGTGAACACCTTCATGAAGACAGAGGTTACGCAGGCCCCGGACATGGTTGACGAAATCCTGGCTGACCGCGACATGCTGGTGCGGAGTGTGTTCCGCTTCCGCAAGAACGACCAGGTTCTGGCTCCGGTGAATCTGAAGCGTCTGGTGGCGTCGTATGCGAACGGATATGCGACCAAGACAGACCTGACGCCGGAGCATGTGGTGGCGGGCATCGGTGCGTTCGTGACCGAGTTCCCGACCAACAAGCTGTTCCACGCACTGCTTCGCTATTACCTGGCTCCCAAGAAGTCGATTCTGGTTCACCGTCTTACGGAGATGCTGTTTGACGAGCTGATGGCAGACATTCGCTTCCGGTATCTGAAGGCGATGGTCCACGCGGGTGAGATGGTGGGTGCACTGTCCGCCCAGTCAATCGGTGAGCCGACGACGCAGCTTACCCTGAACACCTTCCACTCGGCAGGCACGGCCAAGGCCAATGCAACGTCTGGTGTGCCGCGTATCGAGGAGCTGCTGTCCGCATCTCCCAACCCGAAGCGGCCGGGCAACACGGCGTACTTTGCCGGCGATGTGTCTGGCAATGACGCGATTGCCATGATGAAGCGTGTTCAGCGGACGACTCTGCGTCACGTCACCAAGTCGGTCCGCGTGTACTACGACCCGTATCCGATCACCGCCGGCACAGTTGTGGAGGAGGACCGCGATACCTTGGAGCTGTATCGTCAGTTCAGTTTGGAGCATGAGACGGACTGCGGGTCGCCGTGGATTATGCGGATTGAGCTGAATGACGTCGAGATGTATGCTCGCAATGTTCGTGACCTGACGGAAATTGAGGCCAAGCTGTCCAACAACAAGCAGCTGAAGATTATCAAGTGCCTGACATCGGACACGTCCGCGAAGAAGCTGATTCTGCGTCTCGTGTTTGACGCATCGGTCGTGAAGACGCCCACCAACATCCGGTTTCTCGAGGACAAGATTCTCGACACGGTCTTGACCGGCGTCGATGGTGTGGGCCGCGTTCACCTCCGCAAGATCAAGAGCGAGCAGGCCTATGACGATGTGGTCGGCGGTTATGTGACCAAGGACCAGTATGTGCTGGATACCGAGGGCGTCAACCTTCACGACCTGCTGGTGTTTCCGGGTCTGGACGGAACTCGCACCTTCTCGAACGACATTCACGAGGTCAATGATGTCTTCGGCATCGAGGCGGGCCGCACCTGCCTGCTTGATGAGTTCAACGAGGTCTTCAGCACAGAGAAGGTGAATTACCACCACCTCAGCGTGCTGGTCGACACCATGACGTACTCAGGCCGCATTGTGCCGGTGAACCGCTTCGGAATGAAGAAGAACGAGACGGGTGTGCTGGCCAAGAGTTCCTTCGAGGAGACGTCCAAGACCATGTTCGATGCGGCGGTGGTGGCGGAGTATGATACCATGCGAGGTGTCTCTGCGAACATCATGTTCGGACAGAAGCCTCCATGCGGAACGGGATTCGTGGATATTCTGGTGGACGAGACGCGTCTGCCCGAGGGGGCGGATGAGATTGTCGAGTCGGATACGCTGGAACAGGCGAACAAGGCAGTGGCCGCCGTGCCAGATTCCGAGTGTCGCATCGAGGACATTACGATGGCGTGGTAGTGCCGGACTCCGTAAGTAACTTGACAAAGCTGAGAGCCATAAACACAAAGATCATATACAGCACAACATACATGACAAAACACAGACGCTCAAACGGTTTCACTCGCTGCACCTCAAGGTCGTCGAGTGAGCTCATTACTTTTTACGCGGGGAGTGTCTGAAAGTTATGTAGAGAAAGGGTAATATGGCCGGGGATGCTCAGAATCTGAGTATACCAGACACGTGCGACGAGATAACTGATTTTTGGAATGGAGCCGATGGGGACCTTGCATATTACATGCTATGGCGTCGTCATCTTGCGACAGATATTCCTCACGATGCATATCCCGGCGTATTGAATTTACCCTCGAAGCTTTGGCGTTTGTATGGGAACACTGCATGGAAAGCGGCCGAGTCACCGAGTCTTTGGGGAGGTGTCGGTACTTTACGAACGAAAGGCGATATCGGACATTCTCTACCCGAGCCAATGTTTCTGGAAGCCATACTCGATTTATTGAATCGCAGAGACAATGAGATTGTATTTAACCTTTCCCGTGAAACAGACGCGTATACCAACGAAGGCGTTGTTAATTTATATCCACAGGGATCGGTGGTTGCCAAATACAGGGACGCTGGACTGAACATTACACCCAATCAGTTCACCGGTGTTGAACTTGTTCCCATGATGAATCCCGGTTCAATGATCGACCCAGCACTTCAGGGATGGCCGAACAATGCGTTCGTACCTGCGTCTCCGAACTTTGATCTACCCGGTTGGTTTTTTGGATTTAATCCGGATGTCGTGCGGTCAGTCAGTATCCGGGGATTTACAGGGAATAAGGTTCAAATTGGGTTCGAATACAAGTCGCCCGGCGGCGGTTTCGTGTTATATGACGGTGCCAGTAAATCACCAGCTGTTGGCGGTAGACTAACATTCAAGACAGTCAATGACTCGAAAACAGCGGGATATTTTGGCGGAAACGAGACGAACAAGAAATTAGGAGGACTTGACGAAGATGTTCCCTATTTTGTCGGGAAGTTCTTATGCGACGCACTTCAGTTCGTTCTTTTGATGCCATGTCTTCCAGACCTCGGTCAGAAAAAATGGATAAACAATCCGTTCTACCCGATTGGAAGTGCTGGGACATTCAGGAGGTTTACAACTGCGACATCGGGCTCTGCCTTTGCACCGGGGACGGAACCGAAAATTGGCCACCCTCTCGGTACAACAGGCGATGCACTCAACTATACCCGTGCGGTTCTTCTTAGGATATCTGCCATATACATCAGTCCGCCCAATGCCCAGAAAGTCTGGTCATGCAGGTTTATGCCAGGCCGCGACATGGTGATTGACAATCTCGCATATTGTAAGAAAACGTATGACGCAATTGATGAAATCATCAAGCTAATAGAGAAGAGGTATATCGCTGCGATAAAGGCGGTTGACGGTTCTATCCGCGATCAGACTAACCCGGCAAATTTGGTCTATTTCAACGTTTTGTATTCAAAGGTTTCGGGCGACCAACAGCTTTCTACAGATGTTCACCAAGAGCTTGCGAATGAGTTCATGAAACATGTCAAACAATGCATATCGAATGCAAAAGCAGAGATCGACGTATATATCGCAGGATTGAAGGCGTTACCTAGAGCAGATACCCAGGCAGCTGCAGCACTGGCACGCGAACAACTGTCAGTGGCTTTCAAGGCATTGGGTGACGCGTTACCGTCTCTGGCACCAAAAGGCCCATTTGTGCTTGTAAAACCTGGAGGAGAAACTGGAAGTGTAATCCAGACCTATACGATCGCAGAACCGGAGAAAAACTCATACAGAGTCAAGTTCGCAAAGGCATTTGCTGAGATCAAAAGGCAGGTGGCTGCACACAATGGGGAAAGGTGGTGGCTGACTGAAGGAAAAACCGCAAACGATGCGATGCTTACGATCATAAGGGATAATTCGCTAATTAGTCCCATGCCTGCACAGAATGCGGCGGGTGGAATGCGGCGTAAGACAGGACGTAAACGCAAGAGTTCGCGAAGGGCGATCCGTAAGTATCGCGGAGGTGCTGATCCGCGTGGTAGTGATACTGGGACCTTGGCTATCAATGCATTTTCAGGTCTCATAAACGCAGGAATTGCGTTCTACAGTCTAAATGAACGGAAGGACACCATGAAGGACTTCCTGGAAGAAGCAAATGCAGATCGGGATGCATACGAGGATAGAGTTCTAGCGAACACTCCTAAACTCGGTAAATACTCACCCGAAGACATCGGCAGTATCGCGGGCAGGATTGTTAATAACGGGAACACTACGCTTGCAGATTTTGTACAGTTTGTACAGAATTCGAAGACAGAATTGGAGAACGTGGGTAAACCAAGTCCACCACTGCCTGCATGGGATCCTAACGCCGTTGCCTCCCCGCCCGGTTACGACATAATGTCTATAATGAAGGCGGATCCGGACTCATTCATGTCCGCTGTTGATGATGCAGTTACGTATATTGAAAACGCCAATAGGAATGAACTCCGCGACGAGACACTCTATATAGAGATGAAATCTGAACTTGATGCCATTATTGCGGCGGCTGCGGCTGCGGCAGCACCTCCAGTGGCTGCGGCTGCGGCTCAGGTTGTGGCTCTTCCGGCTGCGGCTCCAGCTCCTCCAGCTGTGGAAGCGGAAGAGGACGATGAGGATGAACCTGGGTACGCAGCCGGTCCTTCTAATGCAGCTGCCGGTCCTTCTAATGCAGCCGGGGTGCAGGCCCCAGAATCCGGCCCTTACGAAGATCGTTTTGGTCTTCCTCCTGCTCCTGCTCCTCCTCCTGCTCCTCCTGCTCCTGTTCTTGCGGCTCCATCAGCTGCCGCTGAGCTTCTAAATGCGCAGGCTGCACGAACTCTCGCTGTCTTTGGTCAGAATAGAACGGTAGCGGAGAGAGGGGCGAAGGCGGTTAAAGCCAACGCAGCCCCTCCGCGGCCTCCTGTTGCCGCCCGCGCCGCCGCCCCTTTCCCATACTTTCCACCGGCACCAGTAGTTGTGCCTAGACTAAACCTTCCTGACCCTAACCCTCTCCTACGCGGACGAGATGGGAAACCTATTTATGAACCATACGTAATGACCGGCGAGACTAAATCTAAATCGCGTAGGGTGTACGGAGGCCACCGCAAGACCCATCGCCGTCGCAAGCTGCCCAAACTCCTCTAATCATAACACAATGGCTAACCTGACTCACCCGGAGTTGGCGGAGATTCGAAATGAGAATCTGCCAATGGCGTCGTTGCAGGCTCTGCAGGAGCTGCGGACGAAGCTCTGCAATACCTCGGGAGCGGAGTATACTCTTCAAAGTCACCAGAAGTTCCTGCGACGTGTTCTGTCTCCCGACAACCCGACACGCAATCTTCTGATGGTTCACGGCACAGGTGTGGGCAAGACCTGCACGGCAATTCAAATTGCGGAGGAATACATTCTACGCCCCGAGTTTCAGGAGAAGAAAGTGCTGGTGGTCGCTGGACCGGCCGTCCAGTCCAACTTCAAGACGGAGATCTTCGACATTAACCGCGTATCCCTGGACAAGACACAGTCCATTCTGTCCTCCAAGCAGTGCACGGGCCGCCGGTATCTCGATATGCTTACCCGCATCGAGGCCGACCCCAAACAGTGGAATGTGCCGGACACTCGCATTCGGCTAGGGACATTGGCTGACCGCATCATTAGCGAGTTCTATGAGTTCATTGGATACAGCACGTTCGGAGCCATGATCAACAAGAAGCTGCTCGAACTGAAACCGGCTGACGCGGAGAAGTGGATCCACGAGACCTTTGACAATCGCTTGGTCATTATCGATGAGGCCCACAATCTGCGTGAAGGCAGCTCGGAGATGAAGACAGTGTCCACCGGATTAGAAAGCCTGGTCAAATTGGCGAAGGGAATGGTCCTCGTGCTGCTCACGGCTACGCCAATGTATGACAACCACGAGGAGATCGTCTTTTACATGAACCTCTTTCTGTGGAACGACGGCAAGCAGCCTGCGGGAAAGAAGCTGATTGCCTCCGATTACTTCGGAGCCGATGGTACCATCAAACCGGCGAAGGAGCAGGAGTTCCGTGATTGGGCACAGACCTATGTATCCTATGTCAAGGGTGAGAACCCCTTCACATTCCCGTTCCGTTTGCCTGCACCCGAGACGGACGGTCTGCCGGATCCGCTCGTTGGGTTCACCGGATTGGATCTGGGCCCGGCCACCAGGATGAAGTACTTGAACGTCTTCGCGTCCACAGTAACCGGTGAACAGAAGAAGGTCATTGACGGAACCCACGGAAAGGAAGGAGACGACGAAGAATCACGAAAGGCACTGATGATTCCGACTCTCAGTGTCCTGCCCGGAAACAAGGAGTTCGGCGACGTCTTCCGCCAAACCGGCACACAATGGGAGTACACGGGTCAGCCGTGCCTGACACCGGAAACTCTCTCCGGAGTCTCGGCAAAGTTTGCTAGCGTGATCAAGACGATTGAATCCTCAAAGGGCGTGGTGCTGGTGTACTCGAATTACGTGACTCGCGGGTCTCGTCTTTTTGCCATGGCGTTGGAGGAGCATGGATATACCCCAGCGAGCGGGCCCACGCTTTTAGCCAATCCCGCATTCAAGGGCAAGTCAAAGGGCGAGTACATGTTGCTGAGCAGCGAAGTGTCGACACCCCAGACCAATGCACTCCTTCAACTCGCACGGTCAGACAAGAACGTCAATGGTGCCCGGGTTCGTGTGATTGTGACAACTCCTCGCATCTCAGAAGGCGTAAACTTTCGCTATGTTCGTCAGGTTCACGTGCTGGACCCGTGGTGGAACATGAGTCGTATCGAGCAGGTGATTGGGCGTGCACTGCGAACGTGCAGCCACCAGGCTCTCCCATTCGAAGAGCAGAATTGTTCTGTGTATCTCCACGTCTTGCGGTCGGAATCGGAACAGGAGTCATTCGATGAGTACACGTACCGCACAAAGGTGGAGGAAAAGGGTATTCGCATCGCCCGTGTTCGCCGACTGCTTGAAGAATCTGCGATGGACTGCCCGATTCAGGTGAGCCTCAATACGCTTCCAGCCGATTGGAAGAACCTGGAGGTTCCCCAGCGTCGGTCCGAAGGTGCCCAGGAGTCAAAGCTGCTTCTCAAGGACATGCTGGCACCTATCTTCACCGAGTCCGAGCCCGCACAATGCCGAGTCAAGCCATCCGAACCCGAGGAGGGATATGTCCGCCCGCTGTCCACGTATTTCGATGTTCGCGATGAAGTGTTCGGGAAGCTTGGCAAGCTGTTTATTGACAAGCCAATTTGGGATCGTGAGGAACTGTTCGCAGCTCTCAAAATGTATCAACGCGATGTGGTGGTGTTCCTCTTGCAGAATGCCATTCGCACGGGATTCAAGTTTAAGGATGCATTCGACCGCACGAGCCTTTTGCAGTCACGCGGGTCCACCTATACTCTCGGTCCGGTTGGCGTGGAGAATGGCACAATCGTCGAACGGACAACCAAACCTCCCACCCGTGGCAGCGTGGCCCTCGAAGTGGTTGAGCCTGAAAAGAAGGAGACCGCCGACGTGCCAAACCTCACCGCCATGGTGGATGGGTTGACCTTGGCAGACGCGTCTCTCCAGCCGGTTGCTGTTCCACCCGAGGTAAAGGGCAAGGACCGCACCAAGGCCCTGGCAACGGCGGCCCGCACCAATGAACAGCTTCAACTTGTCCAAGCCTTTACCGAAAAGGTCAAGGCCGACTTTGCGTCGGTTCTGCCTGGATATATGTTTGATCGCCTGTCGCGTGAACAGAAGATTGCATACTTGCGGTCTCCCGAATCCAAAACGCTGCAGTTCGCTGACCGGCTGCGGGTTCCGGGCACCGAGATTCTGGTTCTCGGAAACGACGACTATGACCCGCCTGACCCCATCGGCGATGATCGCACAGCGGTGCAAGACTGGGTGAAGGCTCTGAATGAGAGGTATCTAGCCGACAATGACAAGATGGTTGGCACCATGAAGGACGGGAAGTTTTCCATTGGTCGGTTCGAAGTAAAGGACGGTGTGTTTACTCGTATTCACGGTGCGAAACGCGATGTGCCGATCGTATGCGGAACGGGTGCGGTGGGGTCAGCAGAGGTTACCAAACTGGCCGAGTACACAGACATTCGCAAGATTGGTATTCCGGATATGCCCAAGAAGATGACCTGGACTCGATGCGACATTATGGAGTTGTTGGCTCGGGAACAGAACAACATTGTGTGGTATACTCCCGAAGAGATGGACGTGTTAACAAAACGTAAAACGAAAACTGGTGTGTAAAAACAACGGCTCTCATGGATCCCGTCTTTGAGCGACGCGAATTGTCTCGGTCGGTTCACATTCACGCCCCGAACCTTCAACGGTCAATTCACGTGAGTCTCATTGCCCAGCTCCGGGCAAAGTATGAGGGCATCTGCACTCCGGAGGGGTTTATCCAGCGTCGAAGCATCACAATCGTGGAGCATTCGCTGGGCCGTATCAACCTCATTAAGGGCGGTGTTGATTACTTTGTTCGCTTTCAAGCCGACGTGTGCATGCCCCACCCCGGTCAGACGTTCAGGGCCAGCGTGACACTTCGCAGTAAGATTGGTCTTCATGCGGAATTGACGCCGATGAAGGTGCTGCTGCCTCGCGACCTCCACATTGGCAATGCCGAGTTTGAGGACATCAAGGAGGCTCAGGAGGTTGAGTTCAAGGTGGTTGGGTCACGGTTTCAGCAGGGCGACGACTCAATCGTGGTCTTGGGAACGCTGGTGTCTGTCGTCAACCCCGCGGCGGAGAAGGCAATGGCTGCGGTGACTGAGGAGGTTGAGCCAATGATTGCCGCATCGGCTCCTGGCGACCAGTCGGAGAAGCGTGTGGTGAGTGTGGCACCCGAGCTCGCCAGGGCCGCAGAGCCGCCTTCGCGTCGTAAGCTCCAGAAGAAAGCTCCGGCTGCCTCAACAAATGAGCCGCCTCCGGAAGGAAAAGCTCCGTGAACACCTGGACGCTCTCGATGTCCACGAACACGCACAGATTTTCGAAGTCATTAAGCGATACACGTCAGAGTACACTCGAACCAATTCGGGTGTGCTGGTGTCGTCGGAGTGTCTGCCCATTGCGTGCATCACGGAAATGGAGACACTTGTCGCTTTTTACACGGATCAACGCAAGCGAATGGACGCGGATGAACGGGCACGGAAAAGTTTACAGAAGGAGTAAATGGAAGTCGCCTTGGACACACCGGCAATTCCAGTGACCAAAGAGCAAATCGAAACCTTTTTGGCTCCGCGTGAACCCCGAGAGGACATTCCGATCGACAAGACGCTGACACTTGAACAGATTACCAACCATGAGCCGCTTCCCGAACCCGTGTTTGAGCCGAACGAGTTTGTTCCGTGGGCCTACGACGCTGGAGCATCGCTTGACAAACTAGAGACCCACGCAGTCGAGTTCGCTGAGCTGGTTGAGGAGATGTTTGCAGCCGGCGAGGATGTGCGTCTGACGAAGGAAGGTATCGAGCAAAAGATTGCCGAGTATAAAACGGATAAAGATAGTCCAATCAGTTAACAATGGCAATGGAGTCTCTTCTCTCGTCTCGTGCACGGGGGGACCTTGAACACCTTGCAACCCACGTCAAGAACGCCAATGCTGAACTCGAATGCAAGGTTCTTTCCGGCCAAATTCAGACCAAGGACGTCGCCGACCGCATCATGAAAACCATCGAAGCTCTCGCATCCGGACCCGCAGTCGAAGCGGTTCACGCCACCTTCTCGTATCCGGACAGCCTTCGCGTTGTCGTGAAGGGGGCCGAGAATATCCACAAGGTCTGCACAACAAACAGCTTCAAGGGCACACAACTCAAGGTGGAGCGTAAGTCCCGCTACTTCGGAAACGATGGACAGGACATGATTGATATCCCCGAGGCCGGACTGCGGTTCACGCTTCGCAAGGAGGAGGAGGTGCGGCGGGACTTCTCCGGCACGCCGATGGACGCCAAGTCCCACATTCGCGTCATCAACCGCAAGAGCTGGAAGACGCAGGACGGACTTCTGCAGATTGACTTCTCAATGGTAAAGTCCAAGACTCGCTCCTCTCGCTCCTTCTCGGACGTCCTTCGTCAGAACCCGTCCTATGAGCTGGAGGTGGAGGTGATTGGTCGTCAGGCACCGCCGAAGGATATCGTGTCTTCGCTGATGGTTCACATCGAGCGTCTCCTGGCGGCATTTCAGGGCACGTCCTTCCTGCTGCCGTCCTCTGACATTGAGCGGTATAAGGCAGAACTCGCCACGTCTCGCCAGAAGTTCGTCAATCCGGTCACGATGAAGCGGCGTCACCTGCGGGCTGACCGGCCAAACAACATCCTCTCGGGATACACGGTGACAAACAAGGCAGATGGCGAGCGGTGCTTCCTCGTGGTTATGCGTGACAAGCGAGTGCTGATGGTGCGTCCGAGCGGTGTCGTCACCTGGACGGGCATCACCGCAACGAACCCGATTCACGTGAATGACATTGTTGACGGCGAGTACATCGAAGACCGAAACCTCTTCTGCATCTTCGATGTGTATTCCTTCCGCGGAGTGGATCAGAGTCGCCTTCCTCTCTTCACAACGGATGAGGATATCCGTGCGAACCCGCTGAAGTCTCGGCTGGGGTGTGCCCACGAGTTCGTGTCTGACCTGCGACGCGACTTTGTGATGACACCGGGGCGGCCTCTTCGAGTCGAGACCAAGCTCTTCCTGGCTGGCGACGGACCGGCCATGGAGGAGGCCATCAACACGATTCTCGCCACCAAGTTTGAGTATGAGACGGATGGCCTCATCTTCACACCGAGGGCGTCGCCGGTGGCACCCATGTCGGACCGAAAGGGCAATACGTGGACAACGGTGTACAAGTGGAAGCCAGCCGACCAGAACAGCATTGACTTCCTCGTCAAGTTCAAGGCAGGCGACTCGTTTGATACGGTCTTGAAGAAGCCCGTGTTTCGCGGTCAGTTGTATATCGGACGCACGCGAGGGTTTGATATCGTCTATCCGCTCGAGACCATGACCGGCGAGTACACTCCGCCGCAGATGGCACCTGACCTGCGGGTCATTGCCGAAACGCGAGACCGTGTGCCGGGGGTGTTTCAGCCGTCTGTGCCTCGGAACCCGGATGCCTACCTGATTTCGATTCCGCTCGATGCAAAGGGCGTGCCGGTGGATATCAAGGGACACCGCGTAGAGGACAATACCATCATCGAGTGTGTGCGTGACCTGGCAACAAACAGCTGGACGATTCTGCGAACTCGGTATGACAAGACCTATCAGTATCGGGTTCTGCACCAATCGCAGTTCGGAAACGACGTCTCGACTGCGAATTCAATCTGGACAAACATTCACGTGCCGGTGACGGAGGAGATGCTGACGTCCTGTGTGTCCAATCCTCCGGATGATACGTTCGAGGACGACTTGTATTACCGCGATGACCTCGGGTCTCGTGACCGCGTGCTGAAGGACACGTATGCATTCCACAATCGCATCAAGGCCGACCTGTTCAAGCAGCTGGTCAAACCCGGATACACGCTGCTTGAGCTGGCGATGGGTCGTGGTGGTGACCTGCTGAAGTGGAAGGAGGCCAAGCCCAGCCGGGTGGTCGGCATGGACATTGCGTCGGGAAATCTGGAGTCACCTGTGCAGGGTGCGTGCGTCCGCTATCTTCGTGAGCGAGACCGCACTCCTCTCCCGCCTGCACTGTTTGTCGTGGGAGACATGACGCAGCCGCTGTATGAGCAGGACAATCGGTATATCCGCATTCTTGCCGGTCTGGAGCCAGCTCCTACGCCGTATCTCCAACAGTTCGCGGGTCTGAAGATGTTCGACGCGGTGTCGTGCCAGATGGCGATGCATTATGCGTGCACGTCCGAGGAGACCTTCAAGGTCTTTATGAAGAATCTGGTTGACCACGGCAAGGGCGTGTTCTTCGGAACGTGCATGGACGGAGCGGCTGTCTATGCGAGTCTGCTCGGCAAGGAAGGCACTCTGTTCCGTGCGGACGGCCAGATCTTCGGAGAGATCAAGAAGGGGTATTCGGATGGAGATGCGTGGCATGAGGAGTTTGGCCAGATGATTTCCGTGAAGCTCGAGAGTTTCGAGAAGGCCATGGACGAGGCACTTGTGCCGTTTGGAAAGGTCACGGACATGTTCGCAGAGGCTGGGTTTGAGCTTGTCGATACGAAGATGTTTGCGGACCACTATGCTCAGCAGACAGCGATTACGCTCACGCAGGAACATCAGGCCTTCTCCTTCCTCCACCGGTCCTTCGTGTTCAAGCGTGGACAGCCAAAGGTCGCACCGGAAACAGAACAGGTGGTCGATGTTCCGGTCTTGGAGCCGAAGCCGGAGGAGCCGAAGCCTGAGGAGCCGAAGCCCGAGGAGCCGAAGCCTGAGCCGAAGCCCAAGGTTGTGTTGAAGAAGCGAATCAAGGCGGCACCTGCGGAACCCGCGGCACCGGTGGTGGACCCGGTTCTCTTCTACGGAGCCGACGAGAGCAAGGGAGAGTATCGCTTCATGAGCAACATGTTCGTCGCACCGTTTGAGATTGACGGCATGGCGTTCCCCACGGTGGAGCATTACTTCCAGTGGTCAAAGGCGATGATGTTCGAGGGAAAGGACTCCGAGCACGCCGCGAAAATGATGAAGCCGCCTCGCAACAAGGAGTTCACAGAGGCCAAGTCGGTCAAGGCGTTGGGTCGCAAGGTCAAGGACTTCAGCCCTGCACGGTGGGACGATGTCAAGATTCCGATCATGGAGAAGGCACTGCGGGCCAAGTTTGTCAATCCCAAGCATGGTCTGCTGGAGAAGCTGCTGGCCACCGGAGACCGGCCCATCGGTGAGGCGAATCCTCGCGATAAGTATTGGGGTATCGGCACGTCAGCCGACACTGCTGATGCGAAGAACCCGGCAAAGTGGAAGGGTCAGAATCAGCTCGGTAAGATGCTGATGAAGCTCCGCGAGGAGTTTACACAGGCGAAGAAGGGAGAAGATAGGGCGGCGGTCCCTGCTCCCGTGTAGTCTAGTGGTTAGGATAGGGCTCTTTCACAGCCTTGACCCGGGTTCAATTCCCGGCACGGGAAACCACGCTGATAGTTCAGTGGTAGAATGAGGGTCTTCCACACCCTTGACGCGGGTCCGATTCCCGCTCAGCGTATTTTTGCCGCATTGGCTCAGTGGTAGAGCATCGGTCTTATGTCGGCAAGCCCATCGCATTAGCTCAGATGGTAGAGCATCGGCCTTTTAGGCGTGAGAGGTTCGTCAGCCGATAGTCGCGGGTTCAATCCCCGCATGCGGTATTTCAAAAAACGGATTCACTCGCACAATGCCACATGTCGAACAAAATGAAGCCCTTTCTCATCGTCTATCTCAACATGTACGAGCAGGACCAGACGAAGTGGAAGGTCCACGCAGACTACGAGCTCTTCGACCAGGCCCTCGACGTTATGACGAGATACTACCAGTTCAAGGGCATGCAGGCCGATTACGGGTGGTGGATCTGTAAGCTTGGAGAGGACGGGAAAATGACAAAACTAAATCACGATGGCACACCCATCTAACGAGTATGTCCGAGTGGTTAAGGAGACAGGCTTAAGATCTGTTGGTTCACGCCTCGTGGGTTCGAATCCCACTGCTCGTATTTGCTTCTATCGTCCAGTGGTTAGGACGTGAGCCTTTGAAGCTCGCAACCTCGGTTCGATCCCGAGTAGAAGCCTGCCGTCATAGCTCAGTGGTAGAGCACCCGCTTTGTACGTCCATGCGTCCTCAATTAGCGGTAGGTCGAAGGTTCAATCCCTTCTTGCGGCAATCCAGAAATATACACTCAAAACGAATTCTGTTGCGGGCCGGTAAACACCGTCTTACAACAAAATGCACACTCGTTCCTCTTCCTCTGTTTCGAAGCGTGCCGTCCCTGCTCCCCGCGTCGTGTACTCCAAGGACAATCACCGCTGGACGGTGTCCGAGGAGCGTGAGATGGTGCGTCTTCGCCGCTACGAGAACAAGAGCTTCACGGAGATTGCGGCTGAGCTGCACCGTGCCCCTGAGGCGATTAACTTCCGCTTCCTCAAGCTGGTTGCCGACCATATCGAGGGTGGACACGACGAGAAGGAGGTTCTCCGCTGGTTTAACCTCATCACTGAGTAATGATTAACTTCATAGCCACTGCCCTCATGGCACTGGTGATGATGAACTTGGTTTATCAATCACATCTACATGCACCTAAGGCTCCCGAGGTCCATGTATTCCCGCCACCATTGTCCGTAGGAAAACAACGCTCTTTTTCATCTGGACGTGACGCCTCCATGTTTACGCAGCAAGTGCGGAGACAGGCCGTGGTGAACGGATTCTACGGCAGTCCTAACCTGGTGTTGCGAGAGAGCAACCATACGTCCGGGTTCACGAATGGGGTTGTGGAGATCTACTCGATCATGAGTATCTGTAATCGTGTCTGCGAGGCGGCGATTGCAGTGTGCAACCCGATCCTGGACGCAGGTACATCGACCGACGAGTTCTGCGAGGTCTTGGATGGCGGAGATGCTGCAGGCAGCGGAGATGTGGTCTTGGACGCCGGCACCTCGCAAACTGTTGTCTGTTAACAATGGCGAACTGTGGCACCACCAATGTCAAGTTTTTGCTGCGAAAGGACTCACTCGCTGTTTGGACCGCATCCACCGTGATTTTGGCCTTGGGTGAACCGAGCGTGGTCACGGACACAGGTCAGATGAAAATTGGAGATGGCGTGAACACGTGGAACAACCTGCCTTATGTGGGTCCCTCTGCGTCGATCATCTTTGACGGCGGCGGCCCAACCCAAGATTACTCACAAGGTCCCGTGTTGGATTGTGGTAGCATTTTCTGATAAAGACACAAGCGTAGATGCCCTTTATTCAACTCCAATTTCGCAGGGGATTGGCGTCCCAATGGACGGCCGCCAATACTCTGCTGGCCCAGGGTGAGATGGGCATTGAAACAGACACTGAGCTGTTCAAGATCGGCGATGGCATAAGGCAATGGAACTCACTTCCATACGGTGGACTGCGTGGTCAGACCGGCTGGACAGGCCCCACTGGCTCTACGGGTTCCACGGGCCCAGTGGGTGCAACGGGTCCGTCGTCGATCGGGACCAACGTTGCGTCCAGTTACGGATATTCGCAGTCGATTAGCATTACGTCGTCGACGATTGTCTTCCCCTTTGATCAGACCTACGTTGAACAGGGGACCTACATTGCGAACAGTAGCCGGATTGTGTTTGAGACAGGGGGTGTTTACGAAATCATCACCTCCATCCAGATCGCGAACGCAAACGCACAGCCAACCAATGCATTCACCTGGCTTCGTCTGAATGGCGTCGACATACCAACTACGAATGGCGGGTTGCTCGTTCCGCCAAACGTTTCCGCTGCTTCGCTAGTTGCGGTTCCGTATATGTTTACGTTGAATGCGGGTGATTACATTGAGGTGGCTGCATACTCGCCGTCTGCGAATGTATCCGCAGTTGCGTTTGCAGCGGGTGCCCACGGTTCGTCGCCCGACGGTCCGTCCATTACCATCAATATTAAGAAGATCGCAGTCGACATTGGAAAGACCGGACCCACTGGCTACACGGGTTTCACCGGACCCACGGGAGTGACAGGGTCGACGGGTTTCACGGGTAGCACTGGCTTCACGGGTGTGACAGGCCCCACGGGAGTGACAGGACCGACGGGTTTCACGGGTAGCACTGGATTCACAGGTGTAACCGGACCCCCAGGCACCGGCTTCACGGGGCCAACAGGAGCAACCGGATTTACCGGGTGGACTGGCTCGACTGGACCAACGGGGTTCACGGGGTCAACAGGATTCACAGGTGCGACAGGCAGCACGGGATTCACGGGATTCACCGGACCAACGGGATTCACAGGTCCAACGGGGTCAACAGGATTCACTGGGTTCACAGGCCCAACAGGGTCAACTGGGTGGACGGGCAGCACCGGATTCACGGGCGTGACAGGGTCAACTGGACCAACGGGGTTCACGGGGTCAACGGGATTCACAGGTCCAACGGGGTCAACCGGACCAACAGGGTTTATCGGACCAACGGGATTCACAGGTCCAACGGGACCAACAGGTGTGACGGGCTCTACGGGATTCACTGGGTTCACCGGATTTACAGGTCCGACCGGCAGCACTGGATTTACGGGTGTGACGGGTAGCACGGGATTCACGGGGTTCACTGGATTCACCGGCTCGACTGGACCGACTGGATTCACGGGTAGCACGGGTAGCACGGGTCCGACTGGCTTCACGGGATTCACTGGCTTCACAGGTCCAACGGGCTTCACGGGCATGACGGGGTCTACGGGACCAACAGGATTCACTGGGTCAACCGGCTTCACAGGTATGACAGGAAGCACGGGGTTCACGGGTCCAACAGGCAGCACGGGTTTCACAGGTCAGACAGGCAGCACTGGGTTCACGGGTCCGACTGGATTCACAGGATTCACAGGACCAACGGGGTCAACGGGATTCACGGGTTCAACGGGACCAACAGGGTTTACTGGTTTCACTGGCTTCACTGGACCCACAGGATCGACCGGTTCAACCGGTGTGACAGGCCCTTCGGGACCAGTGGGTCAGGGATATGCGACACTGGTTCCGACAGGCACATACGTGCTTGGACCGGGCGAGATTGGATATCAGCTGTCGGGAGCATTCTTTCCTATTCCCACCATGCAGATGGGCAATGTGGCTCGTGTTGATCAGGTCTACGGCAATGACTCCACTGCGTATATCGGGGGGCTGCCGTATGCGACCATTCCGGCCGCGATTGCTGCCGTGATTGGAACAGGGTCCGCTGCAACACCACAGTTCTCAAACCGTGCCATCTGGCTCATGCCCGGTGTCTACGATATTTCGCCCACGGGAACCAATGCGACCATCACCGACTCCACGGGTGCAACCATGTATCCGCTTCTCCAACTTCCTGCAACAACCGCCTTGCGAGGTCTTAGCTTACAAACCTGCACGATTCGGTGTGCCGCACCTACGCAAAATACGGCTTTGTTTTACATTGCCCCAAACACTCGCATGGAGGATGTCAGTATGGTTCTAGGCGGTTCGGGATATACGGGGTCCAACAACTTGGTTGGGCTGTATTTCAACGCCACGTCCACTGTGACGGCAAAAATACGCACCTCCGTGCTTTCGCTGTGTAATGCTGCCATGGCGTATACGTCCTCGAACAATCTGTATGCCGTTCAGTTTGATGGAACGGGTGGCGATTACTCGACGTTCTCTTTCAACTGCTTGAAGGGATCCACAATCAATGTCTACGGCAACGGGTCTGGCAACAAACGCGGAATCATTGTCACCAACTCCAACATTGCGACTATGCGTGATGTGAACGTGTATGTCGCTGCCCCTCCAACCAATTCCAACTTTGCGGGGTCTTACGTGGGCGTTGAAACGAAAGACAGCAACAACTTGGGGTCGGTTCAGTTGCGGTCCACGACGGTTGGGGTCATTCAACCCACGGGAGCACAGACATACACTGCCTCCGATATCCTCCAAACAAATCCGACGATCGTCACGGATCCGACGTATTTGGCATCGCCAGGTATCCAGATTGGGCCCGGTGTGGACTTGGTGACCAAATCCGCAGGCGGAAAGGGGTTCACCACATACGTGTATCCCACTACGATTTTCTGCGGGGCAGTTGGAACATTGAACACATCCGGAAATCCGGGAACGGGCACACCTGCGTATTTGTGGCCCGGAACGCTGACCATCCACGGATCAGGTGGACAGTTCATTCAGTATCCGGATATCACAAACCCACCCGCACGCTACCGCATTCAGCAGCCCGCCATTCTAGCTGGAATGTCAATCAACTTCGTTGTGGCTCCCGGGACGGGCCATACCACGACCATTACCGTGCGAAAGACCCCGGTTGGTGGTTCCATCGCAGATACGGTATACACAAAAACACTCTCGAATAGCGACCTGACTGCTTCGAAGTATGATGCATCTGTCAACTTTGCGACAGGCGACCTGCTCCATGTGCAAATCTCCTATGACGCAACTGCGAATGCGACGCAGGACGTCGCAGTTCAGTTAGATATGTTCTAAGGAATACGTAATGGCAACGTTTGAGTACGTGAAGATCGGCGACGGCACGACGGCTTGGTCGAACTTGCCGTATGTTGCTGGATTTCCAGGTCCAACCGGCAGCGTGGGTCCGACAGGTGCAGTTGGCCAAGCCGGTGTATCCGGTGGCCTGATTCTTCAATTGGATTATCCAACTACTGTCAATCCGTGGACAACCACGCTGTCCGGGTCATTGCTGACCTCCTTCAATGCGGGAACACAGGTGACGATCACGGTGCCGGCAAATACAACAGACGCCCATGTGGCCTCCTTCACCATTGCCGCCGGGTCTCTACCGGGAACGGTGGCGGTGGGTGGGTTATGGGATGTGAATTTGTATGCGACAGCCGGTGTTCCCTCCTCTCCGCCTACCTTTTACTTCAGCGTCTACGATGGAGCAACGCTTGTCCAAGCTGGGTCAACGGGGGCTGTAACCGCCGTTGATCAGTCAGCCGCAATGCAGAGCTATACCGAGACCATGTATGTCCCCGGACACACGTACACCACTGACCTGACGATTCGGCTGTATGCAACCACTCAGTCCGGGAGTTCGCTGACGATTGGACTCCGTGATGGCACGGTGAGTCACCTTCACACCACACTTGTGTCCGTTGGATCTGTGGGTCCCACTGGCGTCACCGGATTCACGGGATTCACGGGGTTCACAGGACCAACGGGGCCGCCCGGAACAGGGTTCACAGGTCCAACGGGGTCCACTGGGTTCACTGGATTCACAGGACCAACGGGGTCAACTGGATTCACTGGATTCACAGGTCCAACGGGGTCGACTGGGTTCACGGGTAGCACTGGGTTTACTGGGTTTACTGGGTTCACGGGGCCGACGGGTAGCACTGGGTTTACTGGATTCACGGGATTCACAGGGCCGACTGGATCCACTGGCTTTACTGGGTTCACAGGGCCGACTGGATCCACTGGCTTTACTGGGTTCACAGGGCCGACTGGATTCACTGGGTTTACTGGGTTCACAGGGCCGACTGGATTCACTGGGTTTACTGGGTTCACAGGGCCGACTGGGCCAACTGGATTCACGGGTGTGACGGGCAGCACTGGGTTTACTGGGTTCACAGGGCCAACGGGTGTGACGGGTAGCACTGGGTTTACTGGGTTCACAGGACCAACGGGACCAACAGGATTCACGGGTGTGACGGGTAGCACTGGATTCACGGGGTTCACGGGACCGACCGGATCCACTGGATTCACTGGATTCACGGGTCCAACTGGACCAGGCTCTCCGGGAACCACTGGGTTCACGGGTCCAACTGGACCAGGCTCTCCGGGAACCACTGGATTCACGGGTCCAACTGGACCAGGCTCTCCGGGCACAACCGGGTCCACGGGTCCAACTGGACCAGGATCTCCAGGAACCACCGGGTCCACAGGTCCAACTGGACCAGGATCTCCAGGAACCACCGGGTTCACGGGTCCAACGGGTCCGGTTTCGCCGGGTACAACCGGGTTCACAGGCCCAACGGGTGCGGGTCTAGATGGACCTACCGGACCCCAAGGCGTTCAGGGTTTCCAAGGAGAACAGGGAATTCAAGGCACGGCTGGCAACACTGGACCACAGGGTGTTCAGGGTATACAGGGTATTCAAGGCATCACTGGATTCACCGGCTTCACTGGCTCTACCGGCTTCACTGGCTTTACCGGACCCACTGGACCCACTGGGCCGACTGGATTCACAGGGGACACTGGACCGACCGGGTCAACGGGCGACGCCTCCACAGTTACAGGTCCCACGGGAGCAGATGGACCCACGGGATTCACAGGGGACACTGGGCCGACCGGTCCAACGGGTAGTTCCATGACTGGACCCACCGGACCCGCAGGATCGGGCGGCGGTGGCAGTTCAGTGTCGATCGTTGGCTCAACAGGATTCGGAAGTGTCTTGACGGTCGCTACGGGTGGAACGGGATTGTTTGGAAACTCCAACTTGTTCTTTAACGACACATCGCTGGGTATCCAAACCACCACTCCCGTGACAGCTCTCGATGTGAATGGTGGTGTCACCATTCGCAACGGCCTTCGTCCATTGTATTCCAACGTCATTACCGGGTCTCTGTCATCCGGTGTATACACCGTTCCCGCCAACGCATACGGCACCCATTTCAATATCACGACCACCGCAATTACAGGAATCACCATACCCACTGTAACGGGTGCCACCGACTCCAACGCCTACTGGGTCTTCCGTAACAATGCCGGCACGTATTTGAGCACGACGTTCACGTATACGACTGCGGGCACCACCTTTCCTACCAACCCTGTGACGATTCCTCCTGCGAATTCTGTTGTATTGATGGTGACTTTCCCCAGTTCAGTTCTCGGGTATGTTTTGTTCTAGGAATACAATGCTGGGGACGTCCAAAAGCATCTGGGGATTTGATCCTCGTAGTATTCCCGGGTGCCAGTTGTGGTTGGATGGAGCTGACAATGCCAGTATGAACTCCACGAGTGCAGTGACGGTCTGGAACGACAAGTCCGGCCAATCCAACACCATGACCGGCACCGGCACCTGGTCGGGGGGCACCATGGTGTTTAACGGCACCACCAACGCCTTTTCCAACTTGGCGTATGTGTTTCCGAATTCGGCGTATTCCATGTTTGCTGTGTACTCGAATACGACTGCTCCGGCGGCGTCTGCGTACATGAACGCAGTCTACGGATCCAACGGGTATCCGATGTTGGGGACGTTTGATGTTAGGAGGAGCGTGACTGCCCGTTCGGTGGTTGCGAATACTGGGGCGTTGGGTAACCCAGTGCCGGTGGGGTGGGCAGCACGGATTGCGGGAACAACCACGGGCAACGACGTCGGATACGGAATCGCCACCGACACGTCGGGCAACGTGTTCGTGACCGGAAACTACGGTGCCGCATTAACGATATACAACCAAGGTCCATCAGGAACAGCCGGTACTACATTGCCATTTACCAACATCAACGACTGCTTCGTCGCCAAATACTCGTCTGCCGGTGCGGTCCTATGGGCGGCACGGATTACGACCACGGCCACAGGATCCGAAACTGGATTCGGAGTCGCTACCGACACATTGGGCAACGTGTTTGTGACCGGAACATTCGATGCCGCACTAACGGTCTATAACCAAGGTCCATCAGGGACAGCTGGTACTACGCTTGGATTCACAGGTTTTGTCGGTTCTTTCGTGGCAAAATACTCGTCAGTCGGTCAGGTCCTGTGGGCAGCACGGATTGCGGGCGGAGGTGACGTTAGGGCACGCGCAATCGCAATCGACACATCGGGCAACGCGGTTGTCACCGGAGACTCTACCGCCGCACTAACGGTCTATAACCAAGGTCCGTCAGGGTCAGACGTTGTTACGCTTCCATTCACCGGAGGCAACGACTGCTTCGTGGCCAATTACTCCTCGGCCGGTGCCGTCCTGTGGGCTGCACGGATTGCGGGCACTGGTCAGGATATCGGATACGGAATCGCTACCGACACGTCGGGCAACGTGCTCGTGACTGGATACTACACTGCCGCACTAACGGTCTATAACCAAGGTCCATCCGGAACAGCCGGTGCTACACTGCCATTCACCGGAGGCAACGACTGCTTCGTGGCCAAGTACTCCTCGGCCGGTGCCGTCCTGTGGGCTGCACGGATTGCGGGCACAACTACGAGCAGCGACATCGGAAACGCAATCGCTACCGACACGTCGGGTAATGTGCTTGTGACCGGACAATACAGTGCCGCATTAACGGTCTACAACCAAGGTCCATCCGGAACAGCCGGTACTACGCTTCCATTCACTGCAGGCATCGACTGTTTCATCGCCAAATACTCCTCAGATGGTGCGGTCTTGTGGGCGGCAAGAATTGCGAGTGCGGGCAACGACGTCGGATACGGAATCGCCACCGACACGTCGGGCAACGTGCTCGTGACTGGAAACTACAGTTCCGCAGGAACGATCATCTACAACCAAGGTCCGTCAGGGTCAGGCGTTGTTACGCTTCCATTCACCGGAGGCCAGGATTGTTTCATTGCCAAATACTCGTCAGCCGGTGCAGTGTTGTGGGCGGCACGGATTGCGGGCACAACCACGGGCAACGACGTTGGATACGGAATCGCCACCGACCCATCAGGCAACGTGCTCGTGACTGGAACCTACCAAACCGCATTAACGATCTACAACCAAAATGAAACAACCGCCACTACGCTTGCACTCACCGGAGGCTTGGATTGTTTCATTGCCAAGTACAACTCAGACGGGTATGTCGCAAACTCACCTACTTCCGCCTCCTCTAACGTCCTGGTGTCCGCCACCTATACGCCGTCCACGTTTTCGCCTTTTGTCAATGGCTTTACACAAAACACCTTAGCTGGAACCACGCTGACCACCACTGGTCTTTTTCTTGGTGGCCCCTCCAACTACTTCATTGGATCTATTTCAGAAGTGCTTGTGTTTGGAACAACCCTGACGGCCGCTCAACGTCAATCTGTGGAAGGATACTTATCCAGGAAATGGGGAATTGGCACTGGATTGATAAGCACCCACCCCTTCTACACGATTCCGCCCTTCAACCGATACTTCAATCCCACCGATGTTCCCGGATGTTCGCTGTGGCTGGATGGGATTGACGGGAGTAGTTTGACAACCGCTCCCATGTATGCAGCAGACTCGGGTTTCGTCACGACGTTGGCGGGCAGCGGTACCGCCACTTTCGCCGACGGAACGGGCGCGGCCGCGAGCTTCAGCAGCCCGACTGGAGTCGCCGTGATCCCCTCGAGTGATGTGACGGTCGTGGCCGACACACAAAACCAACGCATCAGGCTCGTGACGCCCCTCGGAGTCGTCACCACACTCGCAGGTAGCGGCACTGCCGCCTTTGCCGATGGCACGGGTGCGGGTGCGAGCTTCAGCGGCCCATGGGCAGTCGCCGTGATCCCCTCGAGCGGCGACATCGTTGTGGCCGACCGGAACAATAACCGGATCCGTCTCGTGACGTATCCCGGCGGCGTCGTCACCACGCTTGCAGGTAGCGGCAGCGCTGCCTTTGCCAACGGAACAGGCACGGCCGCAAGCTTTTCCACTCCAAGCGGAGTCGCCTTTATCCCCTCGCTCTCGTCACTCGTTGTGGCCGACTCAGGAAACAACCGCATCCGGCTTGTGACGTATCCCGGCGGCGTCGTCACCACACTCGCAGGTAGCGGCACTGCCACCTTCGCCGATGGCACGGGCGTGGCTGCGAGCTTCAGCGGCCCGATTGGAGTCGCCTTTATCCCCTCGACTGGCGTGATTGTCGTGTCAGATTCGGGCAACCACCGCATCCGGTTGGTCACACAGGCGGGTGTCGTCACCACGTTGGCGGGTAATGCCACCGGCGCCTTCGTCGATGGCACGGGCACGGGTGCGAGCTTCAACCTCCCACGAGGAGTCGCCGTGACTTCGACTGGCCAGATCGTCGTGGCCGATTACAATAACCAACGCATCCGAGTGGTCACGACACCCACCTACGCAGCAGACTCGGGTGTAGTTACTACGTTAGCGGGCAGTGGCGGCGGAATCGTCAACGGAACAGGCGCGTCCGCGAGATTCTTCCTCCCGGGAGGGGTCGCCGTGACTTCGACCGGCCAGATCGCCGTGGCCGACATGAACAACCACCGCATCAGGCTAATTACCAGCAGCGCAACATGGTCCGACAAATCCGGATTGAATAACAACGTGACGGGACTTGCAACATGGACGGGCAGCAACGTGAGCTTCAACGGCAGCACCGAAGCGTTTTCTAACTTGACCTACGTATTTCCGATTTCGAACTACTCCATGTTTGCCGTGTATTCAAATACGACTGCTCCGGCAGCATCCGCATATATGAACGCAGTCTACGGATCCAACGGCTTTCCGATGTTGGGGACGTTCGGTTCATCCAAGTTTGTATCCGCCCGATCGGTGGCTGCAAATACGGGGGCATTAGGCTTACCGTCTGGATGGCCAATTCAAATAGGAGGGACGAGTCTTGATCAAGGAACCGCAGTCGCCACTGACTTGAGTGGAAACGTATTTGTCGGCGGATTTTCTATTAGTACTTCATTGAATCTGTATAATAGAGATGGCTCAATCAATACGACATTTACGAATCTAGGATCCTACGATGCTTTTTTTGCTAAGTACACGTCAGCTGGTGTGCTAGTATGGGTGGCACGAATTGCGAGCTCAGCCGCCCCCGAGTATATA